>JGI24159J19872_10007342_pt1 | contig 14442 bp, 7 predicted proteins | sample Ectturendosymbi4_FD_19872 | JGI IMG/M metagenome (IMG submission 19872) | reverse complement strand
TAATTGGATTCAAATTCCAAGACTTTTGAGTTATCCCAATCCATTCTGTGATTTAGATCAAATGAATGTTGCGTTAAGGCACTTTTGTCGAATCGTTTGTTCAGAACATGAGTTGATCAACAGAACATGAGTTGATTTTTTAAATTGGTCAAACTAATTAAATGCAACAAATAAAGTAACCTCTTTGTATGCAAATGTGACGTGTATACCCATGGCTGCTTTTCTCATTAAATTTGAAGGAAAATTCCAAGAATCTGTGGTAAGAATTGCTTACACAGCTGATAAACGTCCTCGTCACCGAAACAGAATTACAGCTTCTTGTAAGTTTGTTTAAGCAGAATAATTTCCAGAAAACTTTTTGGGCTATCTTTGCGCTTATACAGGCACACGAGCGTTTCCCAAGGTTTGTTGGAGACAAGCAAGGTAGGTAATAGTTCGATGTCGCACTAGGTGGAAATCTCAGTAGATGAGCCGCAACAAAAATTTTGAAATCTGCCCTTAAAGTGAAAGAATTCTCATGGATCATCACAACAGCGGATGAGGGCAGCTGAGCGGGACGTCACGCTTCATGGGGTTTGCGGTTCCGGCTGTGACTTGAAAATGCCTGATGAGCACAATGATGTATTATTACCGAACAAGAGAACCCGAAGCTCACAAGGCATGTGGATATAGGTGGTCTGCTGATTAATTTGTTAAATGGGCGCAGAGCAAGCAAAAGACTCTAGTACTTTTGTTTACGTTCCGCAAGTGTTTGATGATTCGTCTGTGAAAAAACCGAGACTGACAAAGATTAATTGCAATCTCGAAACACGGATTGTAAGTCTTTGAATCATAAACTTTGATCGTGGATGGATGCCACAGCGAGGCTGAATGAGCAACACGACAACCAAAAAAATAATCATTTGTCTCGTTTTTCTCCCATAGATAGAAAAGCGTTAGCGATGCCTTTCAGTTAATTTTCCGTATTTCCAAAAAATTGCATCAAAAACAAAAGGCGGTGTCCATTCATTTGATAATGGTTTTACAAACGTGGTTTCGGTTTAGGACTTACACCGCAAAAAGGGTTCAGCATTTTGTTGCTGAGTCAAGGTAAGTACTCTCCAGTAGGTTAAAACTTCCAGTTCTGACGACCCACGTCGTTGAATGTGAAATTTTGCCTTGTTGAATGGACATGTTTTACAATTGTGTTGCTTATTAATGTTCATGACAATCCCGTTCTCCCTTACAAAAATATCAGTGAATTGTGTAAAATCAGCCAAATGTACACCTTCCTCCAATGTCTTTATATGACCGCTGAATCTCGGAACCGGGCAACAATGCATATTCGCATACCTTTCCGAAAACTCATTGAACCAAAATCAACAACAAAAAGAGTAGATGGTAATAATTGCTGAGGGTGTAATCACACTTCCTCGAAATGTATAACCGTATCCTTATATACGAAAAATCCAAGGTTTGCTCACACGCCTAAGCAATACGCATACGCCAGAGCACAAAGTCGAATAGAAAGATGAAAAAACTTTGTAAAATTGGGGAAAGCAACGACCGTTTGTAATCGAAGCAAATTTCAATTCAAAGCCAATTGCATAATATGATTTGAAAAAATGCTTGGTAAGATGCAGTATTTTTAACAAGGACATCAAGGCGAGCAACATCGATGACGTACACAGGTCTGCGCCCAATGTGGCGAAGAACATTCATCGCACCGCTTTATGACGTAGTAGAATCACCCTCTGAATACCTACATTGTGTTGAGACAAGTTTGAATAAAAATATTTGCTATTCGTTAATGCGCAAAGAAATACAGCTTATAAATTGCATGAGGGATATTTCTAAGGCAACGGAGCGCAAACAAATTTTTCTCTTGATCTAAACTTCCGTTTAATTTTGACAAACAAGTTTAGCTGGATGATAAAACAAGAGTTTGTTTAAAGGCAAATCGATACAATGAAGACTAACTTGAAGGAACGTTAAAACTGACATCAAACAAAAAACGTTCATCCTTTCCTTAGGACATCTCTGCAGGAATGTCCTGCTCAAAGCGCCCAGCAAATGTCAATTGATTTTCAGCTATTTTGTGTTTCATCTTCACCAGTGGTGCTGATAGAGCATTGTCAACAGTACGCTATATTCAAACTTTTAGCTAGCTCTACGCAAGTTCATAACGTCAGTTTTCCTTTTGAAGAATAGACTTTTCTGCAAACAATTGTGGCTCTTTTTCACGTTCTTCCCTGGTGCGAACTTGAAGATGAAAGATATGTCACTGATGCATAAAGTCTCGTAACATTCCTTCTGTGAGCTCGCTCAAACAACCGCACGATGTGTTTGAACTTCATGAGAGCTACAAAACAACTAAGTGCGAGTTGAATCTTCACAAGAGCAAACAAAGAAGTGTGTGTATGAGTTAGGCACATCACCTCAGAGTTCCAGCAAAGGAAATTTTAAGACACTGAGACATTTCGCGTTTTTCTACACTTAAAACGACTAAACTGACAAAAGGAAAATCTAAGTAATGTTTTCACAACGAACATTTTTCTATCGACAGGAAACTTATTTGATTTAATTGTCAAAGTGCCTTGTATGCATTTTCTTTGCATTTGCTTTTTTTATTGCTAAAATGCCGTATATAATTTAATTGCCAAAGTTCCTTAGATTTTGAATAATATATTTTGTAGCTAGTGATAGCGCAATGGGTAGCCCATCCTTTTCAAGAGCGCTGATCACTGCATGTCTTCCATGCAGAAAGTTCAATGCAGGGCCTCGCCTGCCCAAATGTGCCTGCAGAACGCCTTCCTGTCCGTGGTAGCCCTTGTTTCCTCAAAGTTTCTGCGCAAATGCCGCGACCGGAAAGACGTGGGCATTATTCCAAACATGAGACGCGCAAAAACGATCAATACCAACGCGCATCGGCCTCCGCGCGCTTGAGCAAAGACCACGTTCGCGTTTCATGCAGAGGGGTGCGGTCAAAAAATTCTCAAGTCTCCCCCACCAACCATTCACAAGTGGCGGACCCACTTTGCGCGCGCCACCAATCTGGGGAGGGGGAATTAGAGCAACGCGGGGTGATCCCACTCTGGGGAACCTTGAAGGCCAAACGTAAACAGCAATCTTGCTTTTAGCTGGTGAACATTACTTCACTCACATGGAAGGAACACAAACTGGTTGACGACAGCAAACGATATTTCCTGGGTTATTCTCAGTATCTCGTCAACTCAGTGTCTTGACCCAAACGCTGTCGAGTTGGGCGGTGAATGGAAACTCTAATACTCTTGCGTTAATCCCGCAGCTTCTGAAATTGAACAGCTGCCTCTATTTTTTGATGTTATTATTGAGAAATTAGCAACCAGTTTTGTTGCATCTGCTTAGAGCAGGCCCATGTACTTACAAGTTTTTAATCAAAATGTTCTTACTTTCTTGTGGTTGTAGAGAAAAAGACGATTTTTATCTCTTTATTCCGCTTCGCATATGCCATCACTGCGTATATGACATCACTGGGCATATAGCGTCTCCAGTTCCCAGGAACTAGTGAAGCACACGGAGTTCATAAAGAGCTCAGGCACACGGAGTTGCCAAGGCAATTGTTGCGAGACGTGAATGTTTGCTCGCAACGGTTGCCTTGACAACTTCTTTGACTGTTGTATTCAACAAATTTTTAGCATAACGTGCAGTGCCATACAACAGCGTGTTTCACCGGCTGAGCCCTATCCCTCACATAAATATTTTTCATTACATCTACGGTGTTTGAGGTCTCCATCTGACCATATACGGAAAGAACCCAGCGACCTTGTCAAGCGCAATGCAAGCCTGAACGTGAATATAATCGCTGTTTTCAAAACTCCAAGAAGCTTCAAAACTGCTTTTCAGCTGAAGGTCAGCAAGCTTTACTCAACCGTTACTACGTTCTTTGCAGGCTTACGTACTTTTGCGGTGTCTCCTGCATCGGGCAAACGCAACATAATTTAAGAAATCGAGTGAAGTATCGAACCTCATTAACCTCCTTTGTCTGCGCGCATTTTAAGGCCAAAACAGATCATCGCGTTGATTTGCACAACCGCAAGGTCATTGGTAATGACATCAATGTTGGCGGCAGCTGCCGATCCTTAGCTTTGTTGATTCAAGAACACAAGACAAAGCCCAATGCAAGCATCGCATCGATGCCTCTGTGCGTTTTAAATCTATAGCAAAGCATTGTGCATCATCCGTGACGTCACACGCCATCACATCCGACCCTTTTCCCACTCACATGACTACATGCACTTGCCGCCACCACGTCACTGCCGTCGCAGTTTGTCGCGTTTCCGTTAATTTGTTTTCGCGCCTTCTCCGTACTTGCAACAAACTTCAGGCATCTCATCTTTCATTGCACTGACAGCGTTTGCTGAAATTTTCAAGACTTGTTTCTAACATCGTTGGTTTTGGCCGTTATTTTATCATTGAAGTAAAAAACATCGGTAATAATCGAATAGTTGTAAATCTATTTTGTTCGGTGCATAATTTAGCATCAAAGAAAATTTGGTTCTTTAGACATAGCTTTTATATTTATCGCGGGTTCTAAGAAGCTTATGCCAAGGACAGTTTTGCCGTAGCTACAGATGGTGTAACCGCACTTAAAATTAGTCACTATCACAACCCAATGCGAGAATATTTTATTTAAGGATAAATGCTTTTTACGAGTATACTTTTTACGTGTATACAGCAATAATTACACAAGAACTTACTTACTTTAAGGACAAGTAAGAATGTTTGTACTAACTGTCCATAACTATTACGAAAATAGAGCATACTTTTTATTTTGTGGAACTGTTTTTCAAGTTCCAGTCGAGCATCAAAGTGCTTGTCGAGAGTCGCAAAACTGCTCTGAAGTCGTGTCAAACTTCCCGGTAATTTATACAAAGTTTCCTTTTATATTTCGTTCATCTTCTAGGAGCTGAGCATCACGTGTTCCTTTTTCTTAGTTTGTTTTTTATGAGTTGTTCCTTAGTTCCGTTGGGGAGTGGCTGACCAAGGGGGCTTATTTGGCAAAAGTAATTTTGCTTCCGATACGTGTTCTGCAAGCTTGTACGCTCGAGTGTCCATATATGATTCTTTTCCGTAGTCGTCATCAAAAGTGTTGTTCTCTGAGAGGTGTGTCATTGTGTGTTTCATAGCCATGTCCTGTGTACAAAGACGTCAGCTGTCTTGGGGTGTGGGTATTTTTCTCCTCAAGTCTTGGTTTGCTTTTACTCTTACGGGCTTACGTAAGTGTTGTCGTCATCCTACGTGACGCATTTCCAGTCATATGTTTCATCCATATGTCTTTGTGTTGCGTAACTTGGTTAAGCCCAAGCCTTGTCTTGCTTTTTCTACCAGGTTCGCATTTTTAAGCTTTTCTTGTGTTTTGCTATTAAATTCCTTTACAACGTTTGGACTTTTTCCCAAAAGTCTGTTGTTGCACAAGTATTCTCTTTTGAAGCTTTTGTGCCTTCCGAGTAGGAAAGTGATCTTCGAAGGCTTTTGTTTTTCGGTCTACGTTGAGGTTGCGAAGCAATTTGCGAAGTTACCTCAACATAATCAAATAGCGCAACTGAATTTTTCATCATTAAAAAGTGCAACTGAAGTCGAGTTCAGTGTCCGGGTGCCCTTTGACAAAGGTTCTCTGAATTCTTCGAACCTCCTGAAACAGAGGGTAATATGCAACAGAGCGAATAAAGAATCTTTCTCAATATCACTTTTTGTGGAAAGTGTGTCGAAACTAACGTGCTCACCTTTTGAAATCAAATTTTAAATCCTTTTTTCCAACTTTGCTAAGACAACAGAGGTAGACAATTACTGCAGCAAGATGCAATTTTGGTATTCAAACTTTAACAACTTGCGTAATGCCACGAAAAAACATTTTATACAGTGAAAGTATTGAGATAAGAACGTCCAACACGTTCTTTAAAAACCATCTGAGTGGGATAATGCTACAACACGTATTCCCAAGCTGGGGTACATGTAGCACTAGGGGTAACATTGCTTATCAGATGGGGTATATTTCAGGTTAGCAATAGAAAAGAAAACCCATTTATGTATTACTTACTTCAAAATAATTATGCATACATCAGTGAATATTATTTTCTCAAAAATCATCATACGCTTATTCAGGCCGGTAACCAGCTTGGGACCCCAGGAGGGGCGAAGAGCTTCCAAGAAGGGCCTAATTTTTGTGAATTATGTCCAATATTTTCAAACTACGTCCAACACATTTTTCCAGGGGGAAAAAATTTCTAGGGATGCTTCTCCCCACCTGTGCCCCCCCTGGTTACCGGCCTGTGCTTATTGTTAAATATCTTCATGTTAGTCATAATAAAATATTTGGGAAAAAGTTGATATATACCATCGAAGCAAACTTTAAAGGAATATGCACATTTTCCAAAAAGCAGAAGGAGTACATGGTCAAAGAAAGGTTGGGAACCCCTGTGCTACACAAACGTTTTTGCCTGATTTTGCAATAAAAGCTCATTTTGATGACAAACCATGCAAGGGATGTTTGGTTGAACTGCAACATGTTCAACAAACAAGCTTGGCTTGAGTAAACAAACTTAGTTTTAACTTTGAAAGTGACACCGAGGTGCGGATGTTTTCAACGGAATACCCCCCGTGTTCTGGGGTTAAGGGGGTCGATTGGTCTGGCATGTGCTGGTGTGAAATCCCATATTCCAATAATAAAAGTACCGACATAAAGAAGACACTGATTGTACAATCATTTGAGGTTTTTTAGACCATACACTGCATCTCCGAATTCGCACAAAAAACGAAATCTGTAAATATGCAATTATGTTTGAAGCATGCTGGCCAGGGCCGGATTCACCGATAGGCTGTATAGGCTTAAGCCTAGGGCCTCAAGATCCAAGGGGGCCTCCAACAAACTGTGGTACGCTTAGAGTCAATGGCCGGTATATGATCATTTAGAATAGATTAAAGTTCGTCAAAAATTTGTCTTCATTAGTATTCACGAAATTAGTTTTTTTCAACTTTCGTGGTGAAAACGCCAGTTTTCCAACGAGTTTCCATGAATCTCAATACGACGGTTGGTCAAGCCCATGCCAAATATTGTGTCGATATACTCAAAGCACGTTGGCTGCATCCTGCGTTTGCTGAATCGTACTGATTGTTACGTGTGACACTATCAAAAGAACTAATGGGCTGTTCATGTTTGAAATGCACCTGATCACTGGCAGAACTGACGGGTGGCAGGTGTGCGAATCGTTCCGCTGCCAAGCTAAATGTAAAATTCCGGCCCTCCCTAGGTTGTATTTTGGGATTTACATACTTTTGGTTTCAGTAGATTGTTGTTTTTTTGCGTTTTTCGGAGTGTTTTCCGGTGATTTCGGCTTTTTGCATAGGCATTCAATACGGGATTTGCTATTGTTTCTCAGCTATTTTCTGAGTGTTAGTCAGTGGGCTCCCTACAGCTTAGTTTCCCCCTGGCTCAAACCTCTAGTTACGTCACTGTATTTGATTAAAGCAAGGTTGTACTATAGATACGAGCTATGTGTAGAGCTAGCAGCAGTACCCTACAATAAAAGCATAGTTTTTTCTTAGGTGACTGAGCAATACAGTGGTTTTCTTAGCGTTTTTATCGCGTGAAGCTCGTTTCGTATTTTTAGATGTGATTTTTTCCACTTTAATTTTCTTCGGTAAAGTCATTCAGAAATCAGATTGCTATTGAGTACTTGCGCAAGTTTGTACTGATCCCATGCTAAGCAAATCAGAGAAGATCTTGATGAGCTTGAATAGCAAACAGAAGCCACTTTGCCAACAGGCAAACACAGAACTCTTACACCAAGGAGACAAAGAAAAGGATAACACCGAGAAAATGACAAAAGTACGTTTGGGTCTGATGCCTTAGATTAGTGGTTCTTAGTTTATGCAACCACGCGAAACCTTATTGCTTAGCTTGATGGTCACTTACTGCTCAGGCGAAAGGTCCTTTTCAAGATTCAAAATAACCAAAAATGACCTAAAGGGTCGCCATATTCCAGGAGAGGTTGTCCACACTAAGCATTCGATGCATTAAGAGTGACAAACTTAGGAAAAAAATTGTAATGAATTCTTAGATAATTTTGTTATGAAGAAGGCAGGACAAAACCTTTTTAACTGTTTACTGTGCTATGTTCAGCCTAACTTGATTCGATGATTGTAGCTTTTCATTTCTTTGTACTTATTTCAATAATGACAGCATAAGCAAAATTTAAACCAGTCCAGTCGCCACGGTGGGCATTGGTGAGCTCAGTCCTTCCACATTTGAATGTGAAACACTACAAATCAGTAAAGATTTTATTAAATTTTCAGTATCAGGTCACCTTGCGCAAATTTAAATCCCCTATTCAAGACTTTCTGGCGACTGTTCTGGTTTATAAACCTCACATCTTTTCACGCCACAATTTAGGTGCGTTCGATTGTTACTAGTCTGAAAAAATAAGAAAGACGCGAATCGTGAACTTAACGATTACAACCATTTGGGTGCGTTTTACGTGACGTTTTTTGCTCGTGTGTGCGGGATTTTTACAGTCTTGGTAATCGAGTTACAACGTGGTCCTCACGTTGTGCTTTAAAGTCTTTATGTCGCCACACATTCTATATAGGTGCAGTGTGTTTGTTTCTTTGAACACAGATAAGAAAATGCAGGTGTGTTTCTGAAAAAAAAAACGTAGGCCATATGTTTTTTCAAATGTTTCAATTGTGGCGATTTCGGTTGGTTTGCTGGTGGTAGTTGATAATCCTGTTCCCGCCAGCCAAGTAGGATTGCAATAATTCTGTACAATTTAACGCTTTTGCGTCGAAGGCAGCAACAAACGCAGTGATCGTGGGCACTCAACTAATGATTTGGATTTTTTTACTGGCAGTACTTCCATAGCGTCATTTTCGAATTTCCTCAATTTGATTAACGCATTCCATTTTTTTCCACGCAACAGTGGGAGAGGGGGCCTCACAAGTGGATTAGCCTAGGGCTTCGTATCAGGTAAATCCGGCCCTGATGCTGGTGTATAATTTCCTTTAAATTCAGCTTCTGTGAAGCTGCATCCACACTGTAAATTTCACGAAATTTCGTCAGCAATCTTTTTAGATGGTAGAAACGTTCGTGAAGCAAAACATATCAAACAAAAATAGTTCTTTGCTTTTAGACAACGCGACGTTTTTTGATGACGAGATTCAACTGGTCTAACGCTGGGGTGGACATTAGAATTTAGGGTCCCGAGGAAAACACTCAGAAAGGGGCCCTAAAACATCGCCACTGAGAAAGATAGATATGAGACATGTGGATAAACAAGTTAAATTTTCGTTTTTTTCTGGGAATTTGCTTCTGCGTGAATGTCCATTTCACGTTGTAAATTGTTTGAAGTCATTGATTTTAAATTGTTCTTTACGTACACATTAAAGTTGTTGAAGAGTCCCCTTTGGCACAATTACACATAATTTTGCTTTATTTTGAAAACGTATGATTTCCTTCAGAGCTTATTAAATTTGGGTCTAGATTGGTTCGCAAGCGTTTTAATAAAATTATGCAAAAACCAAGCGCGAAACCTCCAAGGGTGGACCCCACAGCAACTCTGAAAAAAGGTGTCCGAGGCAATCTTTCCTCTGCCCTAATTAGTGCCGGATTTAGGTAACTCGTGGCCTGTAGCATATTAACAGCGCGGGGCCCTACATTGAAAACGCGCTTGAACAAGTGAAAACTGTTAAATCATAAATTCTGTCGGGATCCATGCGAATACCATTAGACATACTGAATTTCGTAAGTACGAAAAACTTCATCCTAGTCAGCCGCTGGTGGATAGCATAGGCTACATAACTTTTTTTCCAAAAACGTGTACACGTTTCTTTTTACTAAGGAGTACTGTACAGTTCACACGTACAGTACAAAGGCAGTAATTGATGCTTCCAGACTCAATAAATTTGATCACTACTGATTCTAAACAGTGTAGTCTCAGTATGTGTTGAAGTCGATTGTCAAGAGCAGCAAACCTACTGTATAATGCTGTTCTTTTTGTTACTCATGTTGTTATTTCGTCGCGTTTGCCACCAGGTTTCAAATCAAGCAGATAAATTAGTTCTTCTGGCCATTTTTAATATTAGCCGACGACCGCCTTTTTTGCCTGTAAATTTGCCAACTCACATCACCACGCAAGTTTCACACTATTTTTACCCCATACTTTCACGCTATATAACCGTTTTTGTGCATTTCTATGTAGGTTTTACTCTATTTATTGTGTTGTAATACTTCATCATCTCCCAGCGGTTTTCGTTATACACCTTTACGTTTTTTCTGTGACATGCTGTCAACCATTTCCATAACGTGATGGTCGGTTTTACCTTTTTGTCATCACGTAAATAGTTATCACATACGCATCTTTTAGAATCTTTGCATATTAATTATTTAAAAACTAACACTGTGAACGATAAAAGCGCAAGCTTCCTGGCCATCTATTACAAGGTTTTAAAACATGAACGAAGCATAGCCGTTACCGAACCTTCTTGAATTTGCCTTCCTGTTTGATTGCCTTTGTGCCTGTAAAATTGTCAACTCTCACCACGCAAGTTTTACACTTTATTTGTTCTCTATTTTATCCCATATCTTCACATTTAACCATTGTTGTGCATTTTATGTAGGTTTTACGCTATTTATTGTGTTGTTATACTTCATATCTCCCAGCGGTTTTTATTTTACACTTCTACGATTTTTCTGTGACATCCTGTCAGTCATTCCTATATGGTGATATTCAGTTTTGCGTTTTTTGTCTTTGTACGTCATACTGCTCACTGTTTCTTGTTATTAGCAAGTTGCATGTTATACGTGATTAAAAAACATTGCCCTGAGGAAGCCCACTTGAATAGGTGGGCGAAACGTCGGCTAATAATGAAAATCGCCGGAACTGATTGATATGCTACTGCTTATTACTGTATTTTCTAAATTTTCCTATAACGAAATTTTTTATGATATTGCTAGCGTTTATTTCACATAGAAGTTCATGCTCTTACTCCTCATAATCAATCTGTTCAGCTTGTTTTGTCCAATGGTGTTCCTTTGTTCATTCTTCCACCTTAATTTTAAGAAATGACCGTTCTCCACTGCAGTTGGTTATCATGAAAGATCAAAACTGCACAAATCATTTCGCAAATTTGTAAAATAAGACTCCAAGTACACTCCCCAAAGTCCAGTGAATAGATGCCAAATCCCAGGGCTGCCAATGAGTTTTTTTTTAATTCTATATACAGTACATAATCAGGTGTGGATTTTAAGGGAGGCGAAGGCAGCGGCCGCCTCGGACCCCTTTTTTAGAGATGCCGTGAGGGCTTCCCTTGTGAGTGTTTCGCACTTAGTTTTTGCAATCTTTTGTCAAAAAGCCCTTTAATCACGCTAGACCCACATTTAATAAGCTCTGAAGCAAGTCATATGTTTGCCAAAATAAAGCAAAATTGTGTGCGAATAAAGGAGGCCCTCAACAACTTTAATGTGTAATCAAAGAACGATTTAAAATCAAATGACTTCAAACAATTTACAGTGTGAACTGTACTTTCACACAGAAGCAACTTCCCAGACAAAATGAAAAATTTAACTTTCTTTCAACAAATAACGTTTCATGTGTAAAATATAGGGCCTCCTTTATAAGAGTTTGCCTCGAGAACCTAAATTCTAATATCTACCCTTGCATATAATTAAGAACAAATTTCACAAAAAGGACCGCGGGTCTCCAAGAGCGCGGGGCCCGTAGCAATTGCTACATCTGCTACTATTGTTAATCGAGCCCTGGCCCCAATATCCACCTCTGCGCCCTGCGGTCTAAGGCAACTAGAGCATACAGACCAAATATTTTCCTTCAATGTTTTGACGGCTTGGTCAATATCTAATTTGTCCGTTCAACTTCATATTTCTGGTTTGCAACGACTAAAACAGCTTTAGCGTGTAATGTGCAGCAGGTTAGGAGACTTCTACTTTTCACGACCAACTTGTCAGACTTTGTGCGTGTTCACATGTGGTGTGGCGGTAAACATTTTGTTTGACCTTTTCTGAGTATTTTTAAAATTTTGGCCAAATTTCGGCCTGATCTCCATGTGGTAGAAGGTTCAGGAAGTGAAACAGTCCAAATATCTACATGTGCACCCTCGCAAGCACGCTTGCCTTCCTGGCAGTTAAAATTACCCTGCTTAACATTCCAAACTCCAAAACTGGCAGTAGTTAAAGACTCTTAATCAGAAATATAACCACGCACAACATTTGTGGTGTAGACCACAGACAACTGAGACCACACCATTTGAGACCAATCAATGCGACCACTTTTATTTGAGACCACTTCATTTGAGACCTGTTGGTTTGCGACTCGTTCCTTGAGAACACATTTATTTGAGATTTGTTGAGTTGAGACACGTTCGTTTGTGACCACATTCATGTGAGCAAGAGCGTACGCAAGGAGGGGGGAGTTGAGGGTTGGGGTTAAATCCTCCCTTGAGCTTGATATTTTACAAAAACTTTACTACCTGCGCAAAGGAGATTGTTTTCGCATACTTTTTGCTTGCTAATTTGTCGACTTAATGCAAATACCACAGAATGCATTTGCATGCAAATGTCAAGGAACACTGCAAATTGACCAAAAAGTAATAATTAGGTTTCGGTGGGAATCTGCGTTATCATCTGCGTTCAGAAACCATTTCACCACTTTTCGCAGACCTTTAGTTGTGTTCCACGGTAGTTCACTTTATCCGAACAATGACCGTGAAACACATGGTGTTTGGTTGTCTTTGATCTGAAACATTTGCCTTCATTTGGCTGCTTAGGCTGGTCAGCGCAAGTGCTGACCCTATTGGCTACATTACCAATTTCTGTAGCATGATAGAACTGTTGCACGAGCTGAAAAACAGCAGTTGTTAACTTAGAACCAATGAGCAATTTCATAATGTCTCAGCAGGGAAAAGGAAAACTAAAAGCTTACTGGACGTCTATAAAAAAAACAGACGTTTTCTTGCGTACTTCATGCGCATTCTCAATTCTTGTGTTGTTTACCAAGATTCAAACGTGCAAACCGGGGTGTGCGCCAGACAGTCCAGGCACGCTTTTTCTATGCTCGACTGCTCGTATTAGACAAGACATTAGCGCAGCCTCATTTTGCAGTTGGAAATTGCACTGACGCATTGATGAGTGTGTTTTACTCCCCCGATTTAACGCGCAGCCTGATATTTTTGCAGTTATGAACTGCTGTGTCGTAGCGTTGAGTTTATTTTTCACCGATAGCCTAGCTTGCAGCGCTGATAGCTTATATTCAGTGTAATGACACATGAAACAAGGGGAGTGGATGTAGAAAAATATGCATATTATATCAACAAACTTAGCCAAAACATGGTTTGGAAACATAACTGTGACGTCACAGACAGCACACCAAATACCAATGAGTCATTCCAAATCATGCCATTAGTAATGACCACCATGTGCTACTGAATGAAACCCCCCATGAAAATTTTCTGCGGACGCCACGCATGTGAGACTCGTTTTCTTGAGACCACATTCATTTGAGACTTGTTCCTTTGAGAAAGTAGATCATAAAACGTGAATCAAAGAAAATCAGAATAGCTTCACTTTAACATGGTGCAAAATGAATGTCATCTAAATGAATCTGATCTAAAATGAATGTGGTCTCAAATGAATAGTCTCATATGAATGAGGTCTCAAATGAAAAGGTCTCAAAGAACGTCTCAAATGATCGTGGTCTCAAATGAAGTGGTCTGAAATCAATAGGCCTAAAATGAATGTTGTCTCAAACGTCGTTGTCTCAAATGAACGTGATCTCATATGAATGGTCTCAAATAAATTGATCTCAATAATCATGGAACTAGTATGATTTCGAAGCTTTGGCCTTTTATAGGATTTCGCGTGGCCCTTGTGCTCATGAAGTATTTACCATCCCTGACGTGCAGTTACAATGGAGTGCAAGATATGTCATAGAAAGTTTGAAACACGCTTCAGAGTGTTGCACTGTATCGTCGCCGATTTATAAGTGTCTGCATCTACTTTGCGTCATTTTGTTTAGGTCTTTGTGAAAGCCGTTACTGACAGCTTTTATAATGTGAGCGTTTTTAGCAATTTACTACCTGACGTTCCTATACTTCCACTTCACCTCAAGTCAACAATCGACCATTGGGATATTCGCTGCTTGCACTCCTTTCCCAGCAAAGAACTTGCCATTATACAGTGAGTCTTTGAAAAATTCCCAAATTTTCAGTTTCAGCAGCACATCGATCCATTTCAGTGTATGGCATTAGTAAATTCGTCCATACACCAAACACAGATGTATCAAAAATGCGTAAATCAGTGTTTACCTGCTGACTTACTCTCCATAGGCGGATCCAGGATTTTTTTTAGGGGGGGGCTCAAGGACAAGTTCATCCGGATGTGTACTGACTGCATAGCAGTGAAGACCCAACTGCTCA
>JGI24159J19872_10007339_pt1 | contig 14445 bp, 5 predicted proteins | sample Ectturendosymbi4_FD_19872 | JGI IMG/M metagenome (IMG submission 19872) | reverse complement strand
AAAAAAACAAATGAACTAAAGTTTAACTCGTGTTCGAAAATGGTAGATACATACGTTGAAAGTTTATGTAGGAATTACCTTTTTAACTGTGTTTTCACAAGAAATCCGATTTTTACTTATGAAAATACTTTTTCCAGATAGTCCAGTTTTGCGAAGTCAACTTGCGTCCTGATTAGTTTTACGAAATCTGATGCAGCGTACATTTTTGCTCTTCCTATTTTGCAGGATTGTGCCGGCGAAAGGCCTCTTCAATTGGATACCTATTGCGTTCCTGCCAGCGTACGACGTCGCGGCTGCTGTTTGCTGCGTGGAATTACTTCCGCTGAAAAAGAACTATTAACGATCTGACGCAATGAGCTCCAAAGTTTCGAGGCATGTGGTCCAAGAAGAGGGAAAACGGTTAAAAAAAGAAAAGTTTGCGCTTTTAACAAGGGACACATTTCCGCTGAATCGGCTATAAATTACTTGGCAGATGGCCGAAAAGAAGTGGAACAACTTGATGGAGAACCGAGTCAACGCGAAACGTGAGTTGGTCTGTTTCTGTCGCTTAGCTCTTCATACAAACACGGCAATGCTCTAACGAAAGACTCTGTCTGACCAACAGTTTTCTCGCAGCATCGGTATCAGATATGGAATGAAGTGATGCAGTGTGAGAAAAGCAAGAGTATCTTTAAAATTTGTTCGTTTTAAGTTGGATGGCTTTTAGCAGGTTTAGACGACTTGATCCATTGCACAGTAAAGGCAGATTTAAGCCGCACAAGTAGTTGCATGCTGTTACATGTGGTAAAATATGTTTACTAGACACTGCAGCATAACAAGAAGACAGAAGCGAAGAGTTTTCAGATTTTCTTGCACTCAATGGTTCTCGATGCTGCCTTGTTACCTACGGTACCAGGTAGAAGTAACGATCATCTCGTACCGTGAGTAATAAAGCATACTCGTGAGCAACATGCTTCGTATAGGGCTTTGCAGAAAGGAAGCTTGGTGGATCGCGTTTCGCTTTACAACTGTGAAATACGCGGAAGCAAAGCACGATTATAGAACCGACTTGAAATGTAATAGCTCAGCAGTTCTGTCTTCAAGAACGATTTCATTAAAACAGTGCGTTGCGAAGATAGAGCTAGGGTTCAAACTTTGACTTCAACGGGTTTTCTAATTTGTAGACAAGTATAAAGCTTCAAAAGCTTTGATCGTGTTTTGACAAGTATCGAAAAACACTTTCCATATCATAGTGACAAAGGGCTCAGTACGTCTCTATTTTTATTTTAATAATTTTATGTTTGACTAAATTGGAAATTATTGCGCAACTAATCGAGAATTCCCAAAAATTTCTGAGTTTGCTATTCTTTTTGCTCTTGTGAGCATATAGTTGCCTGCATCTACATCACGGAAGACATGACAGCTTCGCCTAACCTTCTTTCTGCAAAAACATTTTAATTTTGACCCATCCCATGACAAATTTTGTCTGCTGGAAATGGTTTGTGGAAAAAATTGAGGTAAAGCACTGATTGCCTCTTACCATGTCCTTTTTATTACGTTTGTTAGCTTTAATTACCGTTATGATCACATTGGTGCTTGAAACTGTGCTAGTAGTGCGTTTGCCTGTTAGTGAGCATTTTGTAATTTGTATGCTTCATATCATACAAATACCTTCGGGCTTTTTCAAACAACTTTAACTGATACACGTTATAGAGTTTGTAGATGTGAACGCTTAACTGCCGCGACAATAACTTTTTCATTGCTTCAAAGCGGTGTTAGAGAAAGTCTGCAATCGGTTATAAAGATATCTAAGTTGCACTGCGCATACTTCGACGTGTTTTCTAGCATAATATGTATTTTTGTCAAAGCAACATTTTGTGTGCATTTTTTGTTTCAACTTAATAATTCACTTTAGCGAATTCCATTATTTTTCACAATTTGATATTCGCACGTTTTTGCTCAAGCAACACTTTGCAAAAAAACAAAACAACAAAATGTTTTGAAATATTTTTGAGTAATAGCTAAAACTAATAAACCTAGTTGCTTTGACTCATGGAAAACTTTGGTTATATTTTGTTATTCTGAATGACGTATAAAGTAATATTTTAGCATACGAGAATAGTCTTATTGGCCAGTAAAATCAACGTTTTTTTCACTACAGTACTCTCACTCCATCTTCATTAATGCATCTTGAACAACTTATAAGTACGCTGAGAAAACAAACATTTCGTTAACAACAGGTCTTTACTTATGATATTTTCAAAATTAGAATCTTATTAGACATTTTACTGCACAGTTTATCAGCTCACGCAGCTATTTCTGACAGGAAAACTCGTAAGTCAAAGTACACGGTAAGTCTAAACCTGTATTTTGTTTTCATATTTGTAAGAGCTGAAAATGTCCTCAAAACCTAACCAGAAAAATGAAAGAGTTGTTTGGTTGAAACTAATCATTAAATTTCCATCAGATGGCAACTCGGCTGGCTAATTCTTTTTCGTGACCAGACAGATAATTTTTTACAACTTTTTGATTGCGAATTTCAAAATGATGCAACAACCAAGATCGACAATTACAAAAACTTGCGAAGCCATTTCAGTTACGATTCAATGCGGTAAGTATTTGTGACAGTTTGCATATTGTGCGATGTGCATGTTTGACTTTTTATTTTTGTCGTATCTTCACGGACCGTTGTGCATTCGTCACGGGCCCCAGTGGTCCGCGGACCGCCGTATCTGGCCAGTTAGGCTAAGAACTTAGAAACTTCACCAAGGAGAATGTCGTGAAGTTCGTGAAGTTAGGGTTTTTGAAAATAGCCAAGAAACTTCAAACACGCCGAAACCGCGGTTTCGGATAAAAATCGACAAGCTTGCTTTATTGCTACAATGTTTTTTTACAGGTTGACGTGCATTTGCTGTCCCTCCCACGTCGACCAAGCCCAGCGCACTTTGAAAAGCATTATAGAGAAGCATCGCACATCACCAAGCTTGTCAATCTGCGCGCACTGCTCACGATGTCTCAGACCCTCGGGTTGACTTTTACGACAGAGAGATCGTGGGTAGTGATACGGGTTGCTGAATGCAAACCAGAGCCCAGGCAATAGCTATTCCATGTTTCTATGTATTTCAAACCTTTAGCACATCTTTGCTTATCAGCCGTGACGTCACCATGCAGTTACAACCGATGCAAGTCTCCCTGAGTCACGTAAATGATGATCTTTCGAGCTTCTTTGTTAAACGTTAACCACGTATTATTTCGTCATAATTTTTTCTCTTTTGATTCTATTTTTGTAGCACTCTTTTTCCTACTGCTTACCAAAGTATATGGCACGTTTCTCAGCCACTCACTCCTTGCCTGACTCATGATAGTAATCACTTTTGCTAAAACGTTGGAAATACGTGGTTAACGTTTATCACTCTGGCTGGCATATATATTATAACACATAAAGAGGACGAATACTTTATTTGTAGGGATTTGCGTCACTCTTCTACTTGTTCTTTATCGTTGAATCTGGACAATCGTACTGCGTCCCCAATTCTAACTGCACACTGGCAAGCTGTTATAATATTTTTTGTAAAGTGTCTGATATTACAAACCTATTTATTTTAACACAAAAAATCTTCGGGAGTCTTCCGAAACCAAAAACACAAAGCACAATTTGGGAAGAAGTTTGCGATTCACGCAGTTTTGTAGTGTTTCACAACATAATCCTATGCGAAAATCTGACACACCAATCTATGGCAGGGTTAGTGTCAGGTTCACTAGTTTTCGTAAACTCATCAAAAGTTAATATTTACAAATAGAAATTTAGGACTTGTATGTATCTTATGGCCCTAATAATGTTGATCAAATTTAAATCTTTCACAATCAAAGTAACGACCACACACCACTTTACCAGAAGATAAGCTGGTTCACTGGCAAGATGTTTGTTTAGTTCTTTCTGTTTCTCACTAACACCTGGGTATTACACTCACCACTCATCAGGTATCTAAACTATGTCTAAAAAATAGCAGGTTTTTCCGCAAATAACAGAATGCTGCGCAAGGACGTGAATTTTAGCACAAGGATGCTACTTCTTCCTTTAAATAAACTGGCACGTTCTTAGCTATTGCAAAGGTTGGTTAATGCAAGCACAAAATAGAATTGACATAATTTGTAGCGGGGTAAAAATACCATGTTCCTGTGCTAATTGTTTCTTGATATAGCGCCTAGTTTTCTTTTGCAAGCAAAGTTTTTTTGTCAGTTTAGAGACACACCACAAGCAGCCCCATATTTTATCCCTATGGTGTTTTTTCGGCACAATTTGAAGAGCAAATGCCAATGCGTGAATTACAATGCCAGGCCGCTATTTTTTCCTCTTCACAATCAGTTAATCTTGCTTCCTAAACTTTTATTCCTGATAAACGATGTTTTGAAACCATTTGTACAACCTCTACTTATGCCACTATAGATCCGGCAAGGAAAAATTGCCCTCAACTCTTCGCAGATGTACAAAAATTTCTCTCCACATACCACTTTTGTGTAACAACGCAATGTCTGGCCCATCTACAAAACCCAAAAAAGTTCGTTTTAAACAGCTTGGATTCCGGTTAGTTGAATTAATTTTTCATTGTTTGTGACTTTAATTTTGCACGAAAATTAGTCTATATACTATGAATAACTTCCTTGATTTTTCTAAATTTCCATGTAGACTGATGTAAAGACTGATGTAAGTGTTGCATTTAAAGTCAGTGCGGAATTTCAAACTTCAGGCATTAACTTTAAACTGCTAGACTTCGATTTCAAAGCAAACAACTACTTGCATTATTCGTGTCTTGAGTATTTCTTTGTTGATAGCTTTTGTTGCAGGAAGGACTTTTCAGTTTCAACGGAAGTATACATTTTTATGTTAACTGTTACTTTTTGATGCTTTGTTACTCTAGCGTTGTACTGAGTTCTGTTGGAATCTGCCTGACCACTAGAGAGGCTCGATCGAACCTCCTGTGGCGATAATTGCTCCATATCAAAATATTGCACATGAATGCTCATAGAAGTCTTCCACAAAAATCTGGCCACAGGTTAGTAAAACAGGAATATTAATTTCGCTCAAAGGAGCATCGTCAGTTCCACAAGATAAAAAAAACATAAAATTTGCAAGGCAATGAATAAAACTGGTGAGTCACTGAAAAACTAAAAACTTACGAGTCGGCATGCTGTCCGTTCTAAAGACCTAAGCGCACACTGCAAAGTGCCGAACTATCGCCAGCGATGAAGGGCAGCATGTTATCAGCGCTAGATATCGAAGAGTTACAGCCCTGCAGCAAATTGGTAAATACCAAAGTCAAACCGCAGAGCGAGACGTCACATATCAGAAAGAACGGAATTGGGTAAAACGCAACTACTTGGTATGGTGCAAAATCATTTTTTAAATATTAGTTTCCGCGTCGATTTCATGAAACCAGTCATCTTCACACTCATCGAGATAAATAGCTTTGGGTTGTTCTACAAAGGTAACTTTGAAAGGTTACTTTTTGGGGTGAATTTGTTTAAGTGGTGAAATTTGTTCATTTGTTCAAATGCGCTGATTTATCATGCACAAATTTCAATTGATTACAAGCGATCCATTTTTGTTTCAGGCGAACTGCTCCGAATGACATATGAGTCACTGAAAAAACGTGAAAGTGATCATTCTTTAAAATTTTACAAACTTTTGTTTCATTCGCAATCACTTATTTAGAACAGCTGACCAACCCTGTTTGGTGTGTTTTATCTAAACTGTTCGAAACTTTAGTGTGTCGTTGAAGTTAAATATGAATAATTTTGAATGTTGTCATTGTGTTTGGATTTTTTTGAAAAGATGTTCAAGCTTTTCTCCATAGTGAGTGGTAACATAATATTCACAAAACCTCCGCAATTGCGATGTAGTGGGAAGTTTGTATCACCCGTCATCAGTCTTACCCTTTAGCTATGCAGGCAAAGTGAACTTTTCAAGGGAGAAACAATATACGCGCGTCTTTGGTTCGGATCGTTTGGATGATATTTTTGCAGTGTTGGAGGTAAAACGTCCAAACAAAATTAGCAAACATTTGCGAACATTCAGCTTTATAACTTTATATTCAAAACATTTCGACGAAAACACCTTCTCGCTTTTACAAGAAACAGAAGTGCACATTTGTTTTTAAATACCATTCTAACAGATTGCTAATAGCCCTCGGTCATTTTGTATAAGTGCCCAGTTGAAGTATTGAAAATTTATTGGTGGCAGTGCCGGATTAACAATAGTAGCAAATGTAGCAATTGCTACGGGCCACATGCTTTTGGGGGCCCCACGGTCCGTTGTGTTAAATTTGTTCTTTATTATGCAAGGGTGGATATTAGAATTTAGGTGCCCGAGGCAAACTCTCAGAAAGGGGACCCTATTTTGCACATGCTATACAGAAACTTTATTCGCTGAAAGCAAGGTAAATTTCTCATTTTGTCTGATAATTTGCTTCTGCGTGAAAGTAAACTTCCCATTGTAAATTGCTTGAAGTCATTTGATTTTAATTTGCTCTTTAACTACACATTAAAGTTGCATATGACTTGCTTCAGAGCTTAAATGTGGCTCTAGAGAGAGTGATTAATAATATTTTAACAAAACAATGCAAAAATTAACTGTGAAACTTTCAAAAGGGGGACCCTCACGGCATCTCTAAAAGAGTGGAGCCCGAAGCCACCGCTTCGTTCACCTCCCCTAATATCCATCCTTGTTTGTATGTACATAATTTTTTAGTCCAAGAAGTCACTATTTTGCTAAATTTGTCATATACAATTAAACGAATGTTTTAATTGAATGCTTTTACATTAGATTACTGTGATTTGAAAAATAAAGTATTTTTACAGTTATTTGCAACATTATGCGACCACTTACGCAATGAGGCCTAATTGCAGCAGTTTGAAGGTATTGTCTGATTTTATTGTTATGAATGGCATTAAAAAACATTATTAATCACATTGACCTGTTCTATAAAATGCGCTAACTTTTTGGTACTTTTAATTCGAAAATTATTTGGCCAGTCGTGCCAAACCTGGGGTTTTGCCAACAGATCTGGGGTTTTCAATGCCTTTCTGGGTTTCTGGGTTTTTCTTTTGGAGATCTGGTGTTTTCAGGAATTTACAGCGTATAGCGGTGATTTCAGATAGGGTATGATTAAACTTTATTTCTAGTGTCATCTTTTTTATCTTGTTTTGTCAACGTACGTTTGTCTTCAGCATAACTGATGAACAAGGTACTTACACGTATAAGCTGTAAATATTAGCTAGGAGCTGTCAGTTCAAGTGGTACTAATGAAGCAAGCCTAAAGAAAACGATTAAGTGGTACACACAGCAATTGGAGGAGTGGGTAAAAGATCCAAATCTCAAAGGGTAGCTACAGAAGGACACGGGGAATAAATATTTAATTATTGTAAATTCTGCCAGATCACCATCAGAAATGCAAACAAGTCCATGTTACTGCGATATAATAATTCCGACAGACACAAAAGTTCATTGCGAAAGTTGCAGTATATATTTAATAGCACGTTTCGCGACTTACAGATGCTCAGTTAGGGTAGATAGTGGGAACATTGGTCTAATTTTGTGTCTAGCTGGGAGTTTCTGTTCAAATCTGGGATTTTTGGTGAATCTATACGTTTTTTTCAAAAAATCTTGTAGGCAGCCTTGGATTTGGCATCTATTTATTAACCATTGGTTAATGTACTTCGAATCTTTTTTACAAATGCATCAAATATGATTTGCGCATTTATTTAACTCTCATGGTGACCAACGGCAGTGGAGAACGGGCATTGCTTAAAATTAAGACGGTAGAATGAACAAAGGAGCACCATGAGACAAAACAAGCTGAACAGCCTGATATCAAAGAGTAGGCTATAGAGCATGAAGGTCTATGTGAAATAGACGCTGCCAGGATCATAAACAAATTCTCTATGCCAATATCTAGTAAATGCAATCTTAAGCTGTAGGTTTGCTGCTTTTGGCAATCGACCTCGACACTTACTGAGACTATCCACTATCGAGATATAGAAATGATCACATCTGTTGATGAATCTGTAAGCTTTAATTACTGATAATTTGTTGATGTTGAGACAATTTGTTGATGAGTCTGTAAGCATTAATTACTGCCTCTCCACTGTACTTGTGAGCTATACAGTAATGTATTCCTTCTTGGTAAAACGATACGTATATACATTTTGGTAAAAAAGATATTTAGTCTATAACTGTCCACCTGTTGCGATTTAAGACCAGGTTTTTTGTACTTAAGAAATTCAGTATGCATAACTGTAGTTACATGGGTGCTCACATAATTTATAATTTAACAGTTGTTCACTTATTCAAGTGTACTTTTAACTTAGGGCCCTGCGCTGTTTATATGCTGCGGGACCGGCGCCATCTTAATCCAGAACTGATTGGTAGATAATTGATATGAAACCAAACGTTGAAATAAATGGTGGCATTCTGTTCAAACTGAAAGCATGCAGTAAATTCATACCAACAGGAACTCCTTCTTATTGGCCGGCAGTCAGCGGGCACTTGCAGGCAGATTGCCAGTCATCCACCATGTCTTGTTTCGGCTGTTCCAAGCAAATACCGGAGTTTGGATTTTCCTTGCAGGAAATCATCAGTCTCCCAAAATATTCGCTGTTTCCCGTGAAACGTTTCTTCGGTTTCCTGTTGTTGAAGTTGGAGGAAAATAAACTCTTTGCCACCACGTAGGTTTCCTTTGATGCAAAGCAGACTGATCAGGTAGACAAGTGGCTGTTGGAAGCAAGTGCTCATATTTGCCGGGTATTTGCTTGAAGGTGAAACCAAATATTATTCTCCCAATAAACTGCTTTTTCAACACTCGTCATCACCATCGCCAATTTTCTTGCTGATTGAGCTAAAAAATTCCAGCTTCAAAATTTACCAAAAAAGACATAAGCAAAACACAAAAAATAATTTTTAACTTTATTCCTACAAGCGTTTTGTAATTCATTTTTGATGCGGCAGTTACCAGATATACCAAACTGATTACACCCACAAGAAAAAAGTCCGTTGTTCTGACAATGCAGGAACAAATATCAGAATCCATTGTCAGAAAGCAGCAACAAGTGTTGTAGTTTTGTACTTTTTGGCCATGGCAAATTTGCCAGTAAATATTTTCAGACGTGCTGATCGAACATCAAACAAAAATGCTGCATTTTAATATTTATAGTAGAGCAAGAACAGTACCTGGATTTGGGAATAGCTGTTTGTAAGGAAAGTGAAATGTTACATCTGTTGCTAAAAAAAATAAAAACATTTTCTCCAACGCTTTCACTCAAAGATGCTGCTCTGAAAGAAGCAAAAGTGATTGATTTTACTTTCCCCAGAATGTAGCAAGTATTTTCGTCAAAAACTTCATGCTTGTATAAGAAAAACAGCGCAAAAACCAATTATTACTCTGAAATTCAATCACTTTGGTCGTTTCGAAAAATAAGTGTCTGCATCGTCGACAAAGACTTACTTTTGCGCCATTAAATGAAACGCAAGGAGTAGTACCGCATGGCACGCAAGCAGCGCGTATACACACAAAAAAAGAAGCAAAAGTAAGAATCCGTTATAATGCAAGCGGTGAATTAGCTTAAGTCTTCTGAGTCTGAATCAAACACTGAAATTAAATAATGATGTGGAGCTGGAATCAACTCCGAGCGAGGGGCAGTTTGCCTGGATCTACTCGTAGTCAAGTATTATCGAGCGCTCCAATTGCCTGCAGAGGCCACTATCTCTGGTTCATAAAAATTGACGACATGCTCAGGGTACACTGCTTGATGTGCGCCTGCACCTCAGGTTCTCGGCAGTTTTACAGTTTAAAATTTTAGCTTCGGTGTTCTTGTTTTTTATACAACGTTGTAAGACTTCTCAGAATCATTCTTTTTCGCTTGATTTTCTCACTGCGTGATATGATCTCCCAAACGAAATTTTCCATTTCGAAAAAATTGTTTTCGGCAAATACTTGAATACATGAGTAAGACAACAGTATCAATTATACTCCTTTAGGCTTACCTTATGCTTTTATCTATGTCTTTTTCTCAAGTGTGCAATTGTTGAGTTTTTGTGTTTCTGTTCAACAACACTATAGGCCTAAGGCCTAAAGCGGAGTCTCATCTGTCCTTAATGCCACTCATCAGCACCTGTGCCTGATTTAATCCGTCACCCAACAAACGAAGCTATTTTGTAAAAGACTGAGAAAGCATTAATATAGCAGTGGAATCAAGAATCGCCAGAAAAAGACTATTGCAAGTTGTTTAAAGTTCTGACTTTAGAGTAATTTTCATAACAAGCACCAAACTAGAAGCATATTGTGTTTTTGTTTACGTTTAGGAATCTTGAAGTTTGTACACTGTAGTCAGACCGGAAAGATAAAACAGTGAACTTCATTTGAACCAACTGAAAAGATGCTTGCTTTATAACAGTAGTCAAGGGCGCAATTTGGTGGGGGACACGGGGGACGTGTCCTCCCATTTTTTCAGGTGAGGGGGATATAATATGTCATGTCCCCCCACTTTTTCTCTTCAGGTTCGTATTTGGAGAAGATCCAAAAATAAAAGTGACGTTTGTCATGTCCTGCGTGAAGTGCTTTTCATGTTAGATGTTACACATAGCCAAGTTGATGTTGAAACAGAGGTTTGGTGTGGTTTCACTGGATTCTGTTAGTTTATCAATATTAGCTTCAATAAAATGATATTTAGCATTTTTCAGGTTTCTAGAGACCGCGAAAGATGGTTTACTGCGTCTGTCCGACATTATATCCTGTGTAGTATACTGTTAGAAAAGTTATTTTCTTGAAACTGTGATAGTTTTACAGCTGCACATGTGAAAGACCATAGCATAGCATGGATTTGGTTCGGGTAGAAATGTTAACTGGTTTTGCTGTAACGTTGCTTGTCACGTATTCAGAAACAGACAGCGTAAAATTAAGTGATGCTAGTGTATATAGGCATACCATATTTTTGTGATTGAAGACCGGGACGCTTCAGAACAACGGACCTTAGAAGGAAATCAAACAAGTTCCGGTATGAAATAAAGCCTTTCAATAACCTGTAATTGCAAAAAGAACACCCCCTCCTACTAGCCAACTTTACTGAACTAGCCAATGCGCTAACGATCAACCTATTACTGGACCAGTTACCCGCTACAATGACGTATCAATTGCCTTACATCTGAAACAACGAAACATAATCACGCATCATTCGTCAGCAAGTTGGTTAAACAGACTAATCATAGCATGCCAATATTCGTGTAGGGCAGCTATGTCCAACCCGCGGCTCACGGGCCGCATGTGGCCCAGTCGACAGTTTTGTGCGGCCCAGTTTAGGTTTTCGCTGTAGTTGAAGTATCCTATATACTGACAACCTGTCCTTATTTTGATAATCTTGAATTTGACATTTTTGATGCAGGTGTTTTTCAGTACCACTTTATCACGTCTGTTACCATTGCAGATAGGATTCGAACTCTTTCAGTACATTAGCTAAAGATAAATTTAGTTTGCTAAGATCAAAGTAAACCATTCAATGTGCGGCCCTCATTAATATGTCATTCAATGTGTGGCCCTGGTTAAGATAGTGACTTAAATTTTGGCTCAGTAAGTCATTTGGGTTGGACATAGCTGGTGTAGGAATATGCTGCCTGACTGAATGCGTAACTGGGACTTTTTGGTTGACCAACCGGAATGCCGGGACAAATCCTTTAATGGTTGAAGACAGGCTTTTGCAAAACTGCCCATCCTAAAACTAAGTCTCCACAATAGTGTTGCTTTTGCCTTCAGCAAACGCTTTGCAGATATTTGCCTGAAAATGTAACTTCCTAACATTATATTCACCAGGTTTACCAGACGTCCTGTTTTAATCTGGCAGACCCGGCTTAATAAATAGGATTTCAATTAAAACGTTAGTGAATTACTTACCTAGCTATGTATTGACCTATAGTTCAAAACATAAGGACTTGACTAGGAATCAAAGATAAAATATACATTTATCCTCACGTCTTGTAATGTCGCGACAATGGTGACCAACAAAACCAAAAAACATTGTTTCGTGACTCTTACACTTTGTGCTTGTGCTGCATGCATTGGTTCGTAAGTCATCTGAATTACTTGAGTTTAACCAGAAACATAATGCAGCAATATTTTCATCCAAGCGCGAAACTTTTGCTTTACAGGCAGGCCCGTAGCCAAGGGGGGCATTCGGGAGCAGTGCTCCCCAAGTTTATTGTGCCCTGAAAAATTTGTTTTAAACATATAGGAAAAATTAAAATCTTGTCCCGCTAAAAATGTATTTTCCCCCAAAACTCAATACCTGATCACACCTAGTTTTGCTGGACATTCTTTTCGTGTTAATCAGGTGAAACTTGTACATTTTTACCAATGCACCGTTGAGCGTTTTTATTTCTATTTAATCTCAAATCTATTTTCGTGTTGTTATACATGTAGAACTCTCAGAATTAAACTTTTGACTTTAATTTTATCCATTAAAATCTGATGTTCAACCCGAAAAATTGATTGTGGAAAGACTGAGTTAAGTTGCATCACATAAAAAAGCCGCAAGACAACAGTCACCAACAGGGCCGGCCTTAAGCCGATGCAACCGATGTAGCTGCATTGGACCCGCGCCTCTGGGGGCCCCGCGCCATGGTGTTTCGGTAGATTATTCATTTTGCCAGATACACCTTGCGCTTGAGAATTCAGTAGAAACGCTATATAAATTTCACTGTTAACAAAGAACGTTCTCGTTAGAACTAGCGCATTTCCTTTCGAACGTTAGCAAACGTCCTTAATTTTCGTGTTAGTGCTGCACTGCATATTTGCGCTCTACCACGATCGTAACACGGTTGACTGAACACGATGACGTCATAAAATCACTGCTCAGAAGGGCCCTGCGCTTAGGTCTTGCATTGGGCCCCGCGGTCAGGTCTTGCATTGGGCCCCGCATCTGCTAGGGCCGGCCCTGGTCACCAAACGATCAGGTATGCAGAAATTACATGGTAGGTTAGATGGGTAAGGAAGGTGGAGTACAGTCGACACTTTTGTGCATTTTCAACCACTGCCACTTTATTTCAAGTCCAAACAAGCTCAAAATTTGTCACACAATAAAGCAACTCTATATACACAATATCATGCCAAAAAATGAAAACAACGCCTTTCAGAAAAAAAATTACAATCAATTTAAAAAGGGCACTTTTTCTGTCAAGTGTGCCCCATGGGTGGGGCACGTGATATCCCATGTAAAGTAGGCATTGGCTGACTGCCTCTCCACTTTTTTCGCATTCTAATTACCCAGTATCACTGCATGGTAAAACAAATTTGTATGATTACCAAACATTAAATGAAACCAATGCAGTATGCTGAAACTCATGCCTTACCATACAAATATAATGTGCCTCTAAGCACATAATAAACCTAAAAATGCTCATAGATTAGAATTATTTTGTACTGCATTCCAATATAACCTCTCAAGCTTTACCTTGTATATAGTGACAGTGGCGGATTAAGGGGGTTCTGACTGGGCTACAGCCAGGGTCCCCCAATCCCCAAGTTGGTAAAAAAGTGTAATATGTGAACAATACACGATACGCTGTAAAAGATACCATCGCCAATTGGAACTAATAAGTTGGCGTTCTGTGCTCACTCACTGAAATTGCTTCGTTGACATAAAAGTAGTTGATTCTTTGGCGTGTGGTCTTGCCGACACTCAATAACAAGTTAGTACTCCAAGGTCTAAAAAATTAAGGTATTTCATCCGCTTGTCTTACTTTGGTTTCCGATGTGCATGCGGTATCCATGTCATTTGAACATCGGTCAGGCAGACAGCCCCGGAGGAAGTTGTGAACTTGTAAAGTGGTATCAAGCCTCTCAACAATGGTGAAAGTAATTAGATTTTAGCTTAGAATAATAAATCATGGTGTTATAAGGCAGGACTGCCAGAGTTGGTATATACGCCACGTGTACATCCTCAATTCCTCGTGTACTTTCATGTATTTGTGTGTTCTTTGTTGCTGCGATGCATGCTTGAAGTCTCGCGGAATGGGACAGTTCGGCGATGCCGTTTCGGCGATGGACGTTTCGGCGATGAAGAATGTGTTTTCCTTTTTAATGTCACCAAAGTGCAAAAGTTCGCACTGCCGTCGTGAAGCGTGTAGGCGCAAGGTTCGGTCTAGCACTTGTCCCAATCGTACAGCAATGGGAGCTGTTTATCCATACGTACATACACTTCTAAAATCGATGCTGACAACCAGCTGCACAACTGCGTCTGTGGAGCACGGTGTCTATCAAGATGGTGGGGTTATAAATATACTTGCAAAATCACTACGGAGAAGAACGGTTGAATTGCAATTGCTCTGATTACTTTGCATCGGAATGTAAAAGTGAATTACTCGAAAACAATATTGGACTTCTTGCGCAGCAAACAACTTTGACGATATCGTCAACTGCTTAA
>JGI24159J19872_10007337_pt1 | contig 14447 bp, 8 predicted proteins | sample Ectturendosymbi4_FD_19872 | JGI IMG/M metagenome (IMG submission 19872) | reverse complement strand
TTTTGTCATAAGGAGTTTTAGGGGTACATGTTCATCTGTCAAAATTCTGAAGGGGTACATCCTTATCTGTTGAAATGCTGTAGGGGTACATGCTCATATGTCGGAATGCTGAAGGGGTACATGGTAAGAAAAAGGTTGGGAACCCCAACTTTGCTTCCCGCGTGGCTGTTTTAGTGAGAGATTTTTGGGTATCAGCTGACACAAACTTTCCAGGTAGTAGTCTTTGTCTGTAGAAAAATGTGTGCGGGGATCAAGTGACTGATATTTGAATTGTTGTTGTAAGCAGTCCCTTTGAATTATTTCAATGGACGTTAACTTCACCTTGCGAAAACACTGTCGAAATGATATTATACTTATCAGCTTTTCTTTGTTCAGGCAAATGCAATGCATCTTGGAAGGAAAATCGACAGACCGGTAAGTGTGCTACGCCTTGCAGCAGAGTTGTAAGTCGGGCCGGGTTCGGGCTTAAGTTTGTCAAAATGTTTCGGGCCGATTTCGGGCCTGCATACAAAACTTTTTTAGAACATTCAGAGTAACGATTTTTTTCTTTCGTGGCTTACATTTGTGTCCACCGCGGTGACTTCTGTGAGTGAAATGATTGTGATTTTGTTCAGCTGATTCTACTTGCAAACACAGTTGAATTTTTTTCTCTGCTCGGATTAGTTAGTCTCACACGGAAGGCAACAGCAGTGCAGAAATTACCACGCGATTGCGTTGCTTCGAAAAAATCAATCACTTACGCGATTCTTGGCTTGTTTTAAGAAACGGTAGCCTACAAACCGGCTTTTCATGCCTATAGCGCTATCCTAGATAGTTTTTTTATACCTATAGCGCCATCGTGCATAGGTTCGTGATATTTTAGTTTTTTCTTGAGAAACCATTCCGCAATTTTATCTTTGATTAACAAGTTTGTGCTTATCTAAGCCAATGTTTTGGTCAAGGTGGTTGCTGTTTTGGGTGTGATAAAACTGTGTACCTGCAGCTATACTCGTACACTACGTTTTTTTATACCCCGCACTTGCGCATATCTTGACTCACTGGATAAATTTGACTTTCGGGCCTAAATTGGGCTTCAAAAATAAATGTCGGGCTCGGACCTGGTTCGGGCTTTAAAATGAGGCCTGTTTACAATTCTGCTCTGCAGTGTACTGTGCGGTCGGTGAGTCAATTTATCGTCAATAACACCTGCCAGAAGGCAAACTTAGGTTTGTGCTGCGTCGAAGTCAAAAGCATGTAGATGCCTGTTGAACAACAATCAGTCGCACAGCAACGGCGCGCTGTTTGAATGATCGAGTCTGCCTGCAATGGTGGAAGCAATGCGGCCGTGGAGTTTGAATTGTGCGAGGTACTGATCATCTACGTTCAACGCTAGAATCACATAGCCATACAATTTTGACCAGTCTGCGTCACGCTTGAATTAGCTTGCACGCTTCTTTCATTTCTAACCACTGTAATCCGAGTTTGACAATCTCCACTGTATGTTGCAGTGCTAGACCTGAGAGAGGATTCCAAGCAAGGTCTCCCAACGCAATTGCCTGGCTTGCTTGGCCTCGCTTATTCCAATGCTACACTGGCCGCAGTGCCGGAAGAGGGACTGGACTTGCGCGTAGATCAGAAAACGACCGTGGAGGTCACCGATAACGATGTTCCGCACGATCGAGCCGGAACTCCAAGTGGATCGCAGGCGCATCCCGATCTGTGTCTGGACGACCCGACGGAGTCCGAACCCTCGCCATCGGAATCGTCGCCGCAGCAAATCGCAACGCCCGCTCGCGGACTGAAGCGCAAAGCAGAAGAGTCCAGCTGTGACATACAGAGACAGATCCTTCGCGTTCTGCAAGATATCCTGAAGGTGGAAAAACAAAGGCTGGAAATCGAAACGCAAAAGGTGAAGCTCCTCAAAATGCAGCAGTTGCACTGGTAGCAAAAATGCACGAAGAGCCTTATGTTAACGATGCTTGTGAGTGCGGACATCTTATTGGTGCGTAGTCGCAGGGTTGGCGCTTTCCGCCCGTTCGAAACTTACCTTCCTTACCGGCGTCTATAAGGAGGTGGTTGCGGCTTGGCTCACGCGCTGCTATTATCCGCAACGTTGGCAGCGAAGTGAGAAGCGCTCAATGTATGCGAATGGCAAAAATGAACAATCAACTGTCGCCTTCTCGTCCATCCGCATGCAACCACACTGAGTGTTCACCCTTGTACCGTTAACGAATCCGCTAACATGCCTATGAAAACCCGCAGCCAGGAGGTGGTGTGCTCTGCTGTTATTTTTCATGCTCATCTACTGAGTCTTTCTATTGTGCTTTTCTACATCCTCTTCTCTGTTAAATGTACTCGGTGGTCGTGATCACCGAACGAACTTTGACCCCTTGTAAAGTATTTGTATGAAGTTCTGCCCTTGCTGTGCGATTTTTAAAGCAACTGTTGGCAACCAAGGGCTGATGATGGTCGGTGGATTATTCCGTACCGACCATTACCGTCTGATTTTGTTTCAGTACTTCCCCACTTGTGCGTCAACTGTCAAAAGCTATTGTTGATATTTGCTCCAGTGCAGGATATATGGGTATAATACCCATACCTATTGGGTATGTGAAAGTATGGTACAATCATACTTGGAACAGATTCTGGCCTAAAGTGCCTCTGAAAGGGGTCTCAAACACGCGGCCCGCGAGGGCATTTTGTGCGGCGCGCAATGCTTTTTGGGGGAATTTTCAAATAATTAACATTTAAGTTATTTAGTTTATTTACCGGTGTTTGAAAAGGCTCGGCCAACGAGTAAACAAGAACTTTAGAGACCGCTAGAAATGATTTGCGTATAACTCACGATACCTTTCACAGGAAATAAGATGTAAAAGCTGTTTCTAGACAGGTTCAGGTACTGCCATTGTTGCGCCAGTGTCATAATGCGGCTTTCGGTTACTTTATATAAGTCTTCATTTGAACCCTCAAAGCAATTTGAGTTTGAGACCCCTGCTCTAAAACGCCATTTTCTTTGGCGTTTTTAATAATACGGATGTATTGCTACTAACACTGTTGTAATCCTTACTTTTGCATAAATGTTGCAAGGGGTTTTATCGAGTTTTGTAAATGAAAATGCGCGCTTTTTTGTCACATGTCTGGTTAGTTTAATTATCAAAATGTAATGTGCGGCTTAATCGCGTCTTGAAGTCAGAAATTGGAGGAAATGAACTGCAGATTGAAGAAAATTCGGAGCACTTGTGGCGAAATGTCGCCAAACCTCGTGTAAATCTTCTTTGATTTTTCGCTGCGTATGCCCTGCTTGGCCTGTGTTGTCACTTTGCAAACACCCAGGCCGATGTATTATGTGCTTAATCAGGTTTGGTGCAGGTTTCGAATGACTTTTTTCGTTTCGTACAATATAACTGTGTTTCAGAAACTTATCAGTATTCGCCTGTTTATCATAGAGCAGCATTCCTATATTGTTCTATTTAAGATTTCTAATCCTCGAGTGCATTGTTTTTAATGCAGATCGCAAGTTAGACTAAGCTCGTTGAACAGAATGCATGTTCTACAAACACGTTTATTTGAATAAACTGAGATGGACTGAAAGCTACCTGCACGCCACACTTTCCCTCCTCACGCCTTATGAGAACTAACCCGTATGTTCAACGCACGATACGTGTATCGGAGATCACGGTTGATTACGTGCGTTCTCGGCCATCGCGAAAACAGTGACAGTGTTTTAATATCACCTGCAATTTTGGACTCGTTCAGCAACAAAGTCACCTTTGAAGTTCCCGGCAACGGCGCCACCCCCCCACATGTCTCCCTGGCTCGAGCAATCACGGAACACTTTAAAAATGAATGGCGCCTGCAGCTCTCCGGGGAAGACACGAAAAAAATCCAATCGTCTTCGTAAAATCAGTAACACAAATGTGCCGATGATAAATCCCCAAACAGCCCTTGCTGGGAAAAACATTAGCGACTGTAATGCACATTTCACTAGAAAAAGAACCTTTTGCCATTGACTACTTCGAGCCACCTGCATGCTTGCAAGACTTTAAAAGTCAATAATAGCAGCGCAGAGCGTTGCATAACTCAGCCAACTGATGATGTCCGACTTACTGTTCCCGAGCAGCAGACTTGCCTGAGAGTACACTTTTATATACCTTTACGTTATTTGTTTGGCTGTGAGACTGATGGTAAAGCCCAAGTACAGTGAAGGAAACTCACCTACTCTTGTGTCCTTGTAAACGAGAGGCATTTGACAAGAGGTGCTGAGATCAAAGTTCGGTTCCAAGGAAAGTGACGGCATCTGGTTTCCGCCGAAAATACCGGAAGTAAGATCCCTGACGATCTGAAACAGTATTGATCACGATAAAATATTGACCAAGCTACAAAAGCAATGCAGCAGCCGAAGATGCTGACAGGATTTTGAACTCGCCAACAACCAGAGACTTAACAACGACAAACAAATAGAGGAATTCTATTTGGATACGATTTCAGGACTGAGGTTACGTAGCGTTACATGAAATCAGTTTCATAAACCCATTTTAAAATCTTGCTGATTGGNTGGACTTCGTCATCTTTGTAGCGACAAGTTACTTGAAAACAGATATGTGCATGAATCATCGCAAAGTCATGAAAGCTGAGCCCAGTCGTCTGCTTTCTCCAAAGTTTGCAGGAAATCAAGAGCTTTTAATTGTCTAGTGGAGATCGTGAGAAAATGTTCACAATCTGCATAGAATCACGTGATTCAAAATGCTACAACTGTTCCTATTTAAAGCAGTTTGTCATCATGGCTCTCCAAAAATGCAGCTGATATTTCGTTGGTGATATTTCCCATTCGTTGTGACACGAGAGGCTTACCTGGTGAAGCTCGCGATAGTCGAGGTTCGGAACGCCAGCTTCTTTGGGTAGTAGTACGGTCAAATGCTGTTCCTGGCTCACTGATAAATTCGATATGAGACCACACGGAAGGCTAGCTTGACCCCTGCAAACGGTATTACCGCCACATAGAGGTAATTTGTGAAAGCAGTTTGCGCCCGCACAAACACAGAAAGTAAAAATGCAGACGGAATGAATAAATTTAGATGATTATGTTTGCTTGGTTAATGGTTATTGGAATCGAGTACTTTTTACGTTATTTTGACGTTACACAACACGCTACGTCTTTATTTTTTGTGATTCCTATAATTCACCATAGCAAGGGGGGCGCCTATTTGACATAAATTTTCGAGAATGTTAAAAATTCTGAAGCACACTAATAAAAAGCTTTAAAACAGTTTCTACATTTTTTAGAATAAACGCCATCAAATTGAAAACTTCATGAAGTAAGTAGTAAGTAGGCCTACCTGTGTGACCGATCGTACCTTCGCCGTACTTGCGAAGAACGTTGGCTCTTGGCAACAGTTTTGAATTTTTCAAGTTTTAAAATTGTTTTAGAAGAGTTTTTTCCCCGAACTGTATTAGACACTAAGGATTGGCTTTTGCAGACCTGGCTAATTATGCTAAACGTACAAGTTTTCACTTTTGTATGTTGCTTCAAGAAGATGTAGAGCACAGCAAACGTGGCTCTGAAGAGAACTGTTTTAATGAAGGTTTTGTAATAAACATCCTTAATTACGAAATTGTGTGACATTTTTTTAATCACGCCATTTGGATCAATTGCAGCTTAGTATTTGCAGAACTAGCGTAATGTGTTATGATTTTGTCAGTTACTGCATGAAGCTTCCTCTTCTAGTCTCATTTCATCCTACTATTTTAGATGGTGCTGTTCATAAGGACAAAGACTCAATCAATCTTTGTTTGTGTATACACGCAGGAATATTTATTCATAGAGTAACAAACAACATGACACGACAGCAAATCAAATGAAAAAATAACCAAAGGCGTACGCAGGGGATTGGAGTTAAACCCCCCTTGAGTTTGATATGTTACAAAAACTTTATTACCAGGCAAAACAGATTATATATGTTTACGTATATCTTTTGCTTGTTTATTGACAACTTAACGCACATCGGCCTTACCCCCGGCTCCAACTTTCCCTGTAACCTCTGGGTCACTTTAAACAGGCTCAGAACTGGAGTCGGACGTTTCAGCTCTGACATGTGTCAGTGGGGGTTGACAGAGACAGCCTCGTGCATATGCGCGGAGGAGAGCCAACCAGCACACCATATTATTTACCACTGTGAAGCCCTCCGACCACCAAACTCCCTTGATGACTTGGTGTCTACCGGTCCAGAGGGTATTCGCCGATTGGGCCGACTTGTAGGGATCACTTGAGGGACGCTGCTCATGCGAAGGAAGAACTTAGCGCAAATACCACAGAATGAATTTGCATGACAATTTCAAGGAACGTTGTAAATGGACCACAAGAAATAATTAGGTTTTGGTGGGAGTCTGGGTTATCGTCTGTATGCAGGAACCACCTCACCACTTTTTGCAGACCTTTCGCTGTGGCGTAACTAGAGGTTTAAGCCATGGGGAAACATAGCTGAAGTGGGCCCAATGGCCACTGTCGGTGGCCCACTGCCCAATACTCAGAAGAAAAATTGAAAAATGATAGTGAATCCAGATGTGGATGGATTAAAACCCCAAATCATAGAAAACACTCCGAAAAACGCTAAAAAAGAACAACTGATCGAAAACCAAAAGAATACTAAATACCAGAATACTGTGTAAGCTAAGGGGTGGCCCGGTTTTTGCATTTACTGTAGCTTGCAGGGGGGGCGGTTCGCACCCCTGGCCCCTGTCAATCACGCCAATAACGTTTCGTCAACTACGCATTTATATGATTGGGTTACGTGATAGTTCACTTTGTCCGTAACAATTGTCTTTATTTTGTCGGCAATGGCTGATCAGCGCACGCGCTGAGGGTATTAGCGACATTATCAATTACTTTAGTATGGTAGAACTCGTTAAACGAACTCAAACTCAGGAACATAGGCGTGGCCAAAGGAGCCATGGCCCCCCAAATTTGTAAAAAATATAGTCATTTTGTGCTTTGAGAGGCGCTTTTCCAAACAAAATAGTGTTATTCGTTTAAAATCAAAGATTTTGCCCCCCCCCAAAATTTCTGGGCTGGCTACGCCACTGCTCAGGAACTGTTTAAACACAGAAACGTTTACGCATTTGATGTCTCAGCAGGGAAATAGAACTAAAAGTTTTCTGGATTTCTATTATAAGAAATATCGAGATGATTCTATGGAAAATGTCATTTTGTTTTCTGACGTGGAGGCAGCTAGTTCTGTTAGTTCTGAAAGTGGGCGCAGCAGTAATGGCAAACAGAAGCTACTAGAGGTTTTTGCAGAAGAATTTCAGACGTCCAACCAGCCACTATCTAGCTCTGCGCTAAAATGCTAGCAAATGAATTTCACTTTGCGTAAGAAAAACTTACTCAAAGGCAGAAAAGCTTCGAATATTGAAAAATGTTTGGACACTCGAACAGTACCGTAACTGACGTGGGGGAGAGGGGTGAATCTCCAACCGGCCAAGCTAAATGTAAAAATGGGCCCCACTTTGCTTATATTTCGGTGTTAGTATTCTATTATTTTTCAGGAGGTTGTCGCATTTTTGCGTTTTTTGAAGTATTTTCCGGTGATTTATGGTTTCAGTATAGACATCCACATCCGGATTCACCACCATTTCTTTGCAATATACTTCATCTACTGGTGCCCTAAGCCTGAAACACGCCGCTGGTCGTATATAGCACGAATACGCAAAAATACCTGAAGTCAGGAGATAGCAACCAGCTGGCCGTGCTTTGCGCAATGAGTTCCTGCAATTCTTCCTTATTGAATGAATCAAAGTATGCAAAGGCATCTCTGTGTGGACCTGTATCTTCAGCAGGGTTCTGTTCACATTTAAAAATAAACGTTAATCAAATTTTAAACTTTGTACAAAAAGAGTTAAGCTAAAAATACCACTACAACATTTGCACCTCCTGAATCCCGTTTTAGTCGCTGATTTCAGAATAGGTACTTAGTCAATCTTCGCCGTTTGTCAGGTAGCTTACGTGGTTTCGTGTTATCAGCACGAGACGAACCAAACCAAATATTATCACTTCGTGGCAGTGATGGAGTGTCGAGACGTGGTCTCGGTTTTGAGACGCGTCTTGAGACCAATTTTTGTGAGGCTTTTCTCTCGAAGGTCTCAGCTCTCGAGCCCATTGTCTCGAGACTTTAAATGATCTATCGATACAGCTTGGTATAGCTTCTTTGACTGTTGGTTCTTTTTTCGGCAAAGGAAAAATCGAAGAACGTGCTAAAAATGCGAGAAATTCGACACTATAGCTCAGGTCGAAACTACCAAATTTTCAGGTCTCGACTTTGGCTGTTTTGGCCAAATCTGGGTTGCGAAGATTTAACCAAGTCTTGAGCTCGGAAATTACGGTCTTGATTGACCACATCTCCAATTTATGGGTGGTGCACTATATCTGACCAGTCCCGTCGCCACGGGGGGTTTTGGTGGGCTTAGCTCCCCCTAACAAAGCTCTAAGCACCCCAAATTGAAACGTGAAACACTATAAATAAGTGGTTTTGGTTAATTTTATAATGTCAAGCCCCCCTTCTGAAAACTTTCTGGCGATGGGTCTGTATCTGACACGTAGAATATCATGTTGAAGGCAAAAATACTAGTTTGCCACCTGCAAGTAATGTCAAATCATTAAACAATTTAAGTTTTCCAAGCGAACACAACAGGCTTACCGCTGGCCTTGGACTGCGTGCAGAACCAGTGGATCTCGCTGATGGTAGGCCGGCAGTTGCAGGTCGTGGTGTTGATCCAGCTCTGTAGATACAACGGCATAGTTATAGTATAGCTATTTCATAAGAACACTTACATACTGTACAGTGTACACCAACACACAGCGACAGAAAAAAGCTTTTGTAGTTTTTATCGGTGTAACTGCGCGCTGTCAGTCACAAAACTTTCACAATTTAATGAGGCTTATAAACTAGTTGTCAAGAATGTGATAGGCTTTATCAAAATAATCTCAGCTGCTAGTTGTAACTAAACAGTATCAAGCAACTGATTGTTTAGATGATTTTCAACAATCTTTAGTGGTTATTGCAAAGAAACAATGTATCTGGGAGCGTTGCATTTTTTGTTTGACACTCAGTTTCTCCCAACATTTTGAGTTTGTTTATGAATATTTATGCATAACTAAGCAACTTAACTCATATGTTGGGTCAAGACATGTCTTAAGACTGAATTGATTGGGTTTAAATTGGTTTCCCTGCGATTTGGAACGCTAAAAATGGAGAAGAAACATAGCCTTTATACTGGAGTTCAGCAGATTACAAACTCAAGGCAATCTATCTAAATATACTTGCCTTTTCATCAAACAAAGTATAACTTTGAAATGGGATAACGATATTAATTACAAATAAAATTCCAATCAGTCAGATACAAGATAAAGTCTGTTAGCAATCACACACTAATGAAAAAAAAAAAATGAAAAAATGTTTATCCATATTTATTTGTCTTGATAATGCAACATATGATTTTTGCTACAAAACAAGGTGTACCCTTTGTAATGAGTTTGCTTTCTCATTACAAAAGGGTACATCAAAAAGCCTTAAAAATTGTTGGGTTAAAAAAGTCTGTCAAAGTTTTGCAACAGGGCGTAGTATCAGTAGTATCAAGGAACAAAAGTATGTGTTAAAGACTAGAGTATGCAAATACTGTGTTTTGTAATAAAGTCAAAAAAAAACATTGTCATACAAACTCACTGCATGTTTTGAAACTGCACTCATACCCAACTGAATGTTACAAACATGCTACTATTTTCTGCTCAAGGTAAACACAATTTAATCTTCTCATAGGATAAATCTGCTTAGGTTCAGAGAATCAAAAAATTAGAAGCTGCCAATACTGAAATTCACCCACCGTGCAGCTCGAGGAGAAGTGAAATTCAACTGCAACTTCGATTCCCCCGTCTCTGGTGTATGAGCTGCACTTTGTGGTCGCACACTTGACATGGTTGGTTGTCATTCAACTAACTTGACAACTTAACTACATTGTGACTGTTTCTACCTTCAGTATAAAAAAAAACAAATGAAAATTAGTGTATATTTCTTTAACTTCGTCTTTTATTTAACAAGCAGCCTATCATACTGAGGCCTATCTATCAAACAATATTGAAAGAACTTCTATACTAAATCTGAGCAAACTAAAGAATTCTTGGTTTGTCCAAATTGGATATGATAGCCCATTGAAATAAATTAGTAGCTAATTGTTGAATTCACGTTGAATTCACCCAGGGCATATAAAAAGTGGCGTTTCATACTAGGTAAAAACTAATCAAAACTTATGCAAAGGTTACAATTTGTCATGCTGTCATCACAAAACAATTGCATATTCTGGCGAACTAGTAGTTTTAGTTTTATTAATCATATGAAAAACTAAGAAACATTATTTCAGTAAGGTTAAATCTCTTATAATTTTCAAAATTACGTGTTTTTTTTCTGCAGCTCGCATACGTATGCTTTTGTTATATTCTAATAAGAAATAGATGGTTTACAAAGTATTTCATTAAAAATAAAATTTGTATTGAATTTTTTTCAAGGTATGGCCAAATAAAAAGTTAACTATGAATATGATGAAAAAATAAAAACATGAATTGTCAGAACTACTTGTTTTTTACAACAAAAAATTCAATCTTGAGTTTGCAGATCTGTGAGAAAGTTATGAACAATATGGAAAATTATAACGTGGTTCACATAAACTAAAGATTATTAAATAAATCACCACCATTCACAATGTTTTGTACTCAGTTTTCAAACAGACAAGGAGTTCTGAGTCCATATCTATTCTCTGTTTAGTGTGAATTCTCAACCCAGGTGGGCTCAGCCAGTGTGATATGCACAGGGAGAAATGGATATGAATCACCAACTGTTCGTCAATATGTGTGTGTTTGGTCCAGCATTAATTTCATCAACACCTTCTGAATATATGTTCTGATCTTTCTGTTGAACATAATTTATTTTGATTGTAACAATGCACAGTGTATTTTCTCTTCCTAAAACATATAAACACCTGCAGCACCAGATGTTTATCTGAATGGTGTGCATGTTTAGTTTGTGGAACTAGCCAAAATTTTTCATGTGCTATTGGCAGTGGTGTAGCCAGCCCAAAATTTTGGGAGGGCCCAAATATTTTGACTCTAAGTTAACAAAAGTATTTGGTTTGGGACACTGCCTCTTCAAGCACAAAACAACAAGATATGCTAGAAATTTGAGAGGCCATGGATGCTTCGGCTCCCTGGTTATGCCTATGGCTACTGGTATTTCATGCCGCACTAAAAGATGACAATGACATTCAGAGACAAATGAAATCACTTTATTGTGCCACAAACAAGTTCTGAGGCACATTTTCTCACTACTCAACTGCAGTTAGAACTACGCTTTTGTGTCTATTACATGCCATTTTACACTAACTAATTCGTGCCCATTTAATGCNAATGTATGCTTTTCAAAAGGTATACACAGTCAGATATTATACACCTTTGCCTTGCCTACAATAGTGCCTTTTGAAATTTGCATTACACATCAAGGAATGTAAGTGTTTGCCAACATCAGGTTATCTGTTTTGTCAGGATATTTGACGCCTTGATTGGAAACCATTTGTATGCTTTTGTTCAACAACATGCACCTTACTCTAAGTCTTTTATTCCCTAAATTCAACTGTCTAATGCATTTTGCAAATCTCCATTTTCTAACATTATGTAATGCTTCTAAATTTATGACTGAATGCAATGGTTGCTGGTGTATTGTTTGAGTGTTTGCTCCTTTTGAGTATTGCCTGTTAATACTGACTAACACTTACCCTGTGACATGCTATGGCTCAGGATTTCTAAATTCTTGTGGTCTTTTAAATATCCTTTTGATATGCATCATGTGCCTGAGCCAAAACTCTAAATAAACAATCAAAAGCTTCAATGCATTTTCTGTAGTATAACTACTTTCAACATATTTTAAATATGTTGTTTGCTGAACCGCAAAATCTGGATTTCATTGATAGAAAGTTGCTTAAAACACAAAGTGTTTTAAATGTTTATAAAAGGGTTAAAACATACACAAACAGCACCAGTTGCATGAAATGCCTCTGTTTTTGTAAAACATATTGAAACAATAATGAAACAGACCAAACTTCACAGAAGTTTCAAGAATGCATCTGAATGTCAAATTACTTTTCTCTGCAACACAATAAGCAACAAGATTCTGTAAAGGTAGCAGCTCACAGAAACTAAAATAGAGACTTACATCTATAGCAAGATTCTTAAAAAATCACTCTTAGATGTAGTGGGACATCATTGTCTTAATTTGCTGAAACCACTCTGTTTAGTTAATTCTATTGTAATACTTTTTTGAAACACTTTTTAAAAATTGTTTTGAACTTGCCTTTTCATTATCAAAAAAGTTATCATACACTGTTTTTTAAAACAGTGATGCAAAGGTAGATAAAATAAAATTAAAACTTACCATACATTCATGTAATATCAATATGTCTCTGTCTTAGCCTAAAATAACTAGATCATACATCATGGAATCAAACTAAAATTTACCAAATTTTCATGCAATACAATATCTCTGTCTTAGCTTACAATAACTAGATATCATCACACTAACACAATTTGAAGCTTCAAGAAAGATTAAAGAGCGCTGTGCATGTTTTTGGTGATACTGTACTGTGGCATCAAAACTTATACACACAATACACCCCAAACATATTGTAATCTTTTGCTTTTGTACAAAAGTTTCTAGCTTAGATGAAGCTTATCTTAGCAGATAAAACAAGCAATCACAATTTGAATCTTATATTTCATTCTCAACATTTCGCAAATTAAATCTAGTTTTAAGGCTATCAAAAATTGAATGCTGGAAGAGTTTAAGCTTTGGCGTTGAGGTTCATTACAGATATGGCTAAGAATTTTGCTGTCTTCCACTGTAATAATAGTAGCCCTGTCTCTCTGAAGGAGTAAGCCTACTGAGACTCATTCGAAAATGATCCTGAGCTGCCATTCATTGTAACCCACATTATGTGGTGGTGACCAAAAGTAATTATGATTTTCATTTGCTCATTTGAAAAACAAACAATCTTGTCTTGGCTACAGACACTCGTGAGAATCCAGCATGACAATGGATCTTTGTGTCAAAGTGAAACTTGATATTCATTTGTTGATCCTGTTGTGCATTTCAAATAACAAGGGCACAAACAATGAAATGAAACATCAGGCTCACAGGTAAATTTGTCCAGAGTGTTGCTCACAATACTATTGTGATGGAATGCAGTACAGCCAACAACTTAAAACGTCAACTAAGTTTCAAGTAAGACTTTAATTTTTGCCAAATATTAAAAAAAATCGGTCATCTGAATGTTTGTGTTTTCTGTAAGTTTTGTTGTCCCCCTGTTCTGTACAGTCAAAGTGTTATTGCTCTCATTTGTTGACTGAATAAAAATGCAGAAACCCTAACCCTAAATTAGTCGTTCATGCTAATTTTCATTGTCCTGCAAAGCTTACTGTTATACATCACAGTATCAGTCTATCTTACAACTCTGTTTGACTTCGAGCAGTAGAATAAGAACACTGTTACACGAACGATTGGTGAGGATGATGTTCAAGTTGAGAATCGTGATGTAGTACTAGTAGTCTACAGTAGGTGATGAAGCCCTGTTGGTAACAGTAAAAATCACATATATTTGAAAAAATCAGTTTTTTTATCAAAAGAAAGTATTACATAGAAGTGATCAGAGACGAAATTTCGTAAACTCTCCGTACAATCATGCTTCCGAAGCACTGCTTACATACAGAACTGGTGACTGGCGTCTTTCGTTGCTCGGTTACACGCGATAGCGCAGCTCAATCAGGCGTTAAAGAACGTACAACGGGTGAGCGCGGAGTGGGCTTTGTCGTACAGGAGCAGTTGGTTGGAACTATACAACTGTATGTCTCTTTCATTGAAGCAGCTGCTTCTTTGTGCGTATTTAAAATAAGCAATGATATATAATCCCCTGCATTACAGTATTTTTAACTGAATTAATAATAAAACCATTAAAAAAATGAAGCAACTGATAGCCAACATGTCTACCAACTAACTCCACGCTATGAAGCGTCGTGTAGGCCTATATCCGTTTCTGTACCCTTGTGTTCTTTTAACCAGGGGTATAGTGGCAATTTTATAGGTGCCGGAGCTCTGCTAGGCATTTTCGTTTATATTTGTAGGCAAAGACCCATCATTCACTGGTGGAGGTGACGGAGCTACGGCACGCTCCTGCAGGGGTCGCGTCGCCACGGGGGGCTTTGGTGGGCTTATCCCCTCCAAATAAAGCTCCAAACTCCCCAAATTGAAATATGAAACACTATAAATTAGTGGAATTTTTGTCAAATTTGAATGTCAAGCCCCCCTGCACGAACATAAAGGCCCCCCGTACAAATGTAAAGCCCCCCTTTTGACGACTTCCTAGCGACGGTTCTGTCCTGC
>JGI24159J19872_10007336_pt1 | contig 14449 bp, 6 predicted proteins | sample Ectturendosymbi4_FD_19872 | JGI IMG/M metagenome (IMG submission 19872) | reverse complement strand
ACTAGACTGGCCGATCCGTTTGAGCCGTTGAACAGCTCTCTAGTGCAATCGGCGGAGGAGCTAGGGCGTTGGTAAGGCAACCGAAAACTGCTGTTTTTTTTGCGAATATCGCCAAAACCACCCAGACGCCAAGGTGTTAACATCAGATTGTTGCCTTTTTCAACATCGGGTGACATCAAATCTTTATGGTACAATTTCATATAAGCTAAATGCTTCTATTAGAAAACCTAAAAAATCGATTACCCTCGTTGAATCCGAAACAGTGAAATATTGCCATTAAATGGAGAAGATTATAATTTATGTAAAATGTTAGTATCAATGCAGCAAAGAGAGCTTTAGTTTAAAACGATAACCAAACACACATCAGGGTGAGAGATGATTGATATGAGTAAAAAATCATTGAATCTAACTTATTTTCATCCTTAAATGGCAGGAAATGTGAAAATAACAACCCAGTCAACATGAGATTTGTTGTCAAAACATCAGGCATCAGAAATTTATCTGAGAATATCACTTCTGACGTCATGTTAAAATATCAGAAGTGGCAGCACTGGTATCAGTGATCCCAGATTTCTGGTGAAGTCTCGAGGTGGATGCATCCGAACTCCACCTTTGTTTTGTCATAAAGGATAATGTATGGTGGAAAGGCATTTTTCTTCCTATGGTTACTATTGTTGTATTACATCGTAAACACATGAAGCTATTCAAGCCCTTTACTCATGTTATTGTGTGGTCTGTCAGAAAAGGTTTTACTCAATCGATTTGTAGATCGAAGCAGCAGCCAATGAGATTGCAGTGTTTTCTTGAGCGATGCCGAAATCTGTAAGGCCATCAGGAGTTATGAAAAGCGCAAAGATTTTAAGAAAAAGTGCAAGGATATGGCAGTGTTAGCTAAAACGCAGCGACTGAATCACTTTTTTTAGCAAAACTTTCAAGCGTGTCGAGCATACCACCGTTTAAGCAGTGACGTTTACCAGAGCACCTGAAAATATAGGTGAAAATCAAGACATTAGCTCGGAAACAACTTTCACATTCAGCCTGGCTATCCATAGTTACATGTTATTTTTCTGGTGTTTTTGTTTGTAATCTGGTTTCTGCTTATTGTTCGGGTGAATGTTGTTTCTTGCGAAGTAACTCTCTAGCCTTTGAAGTATTTTTTCTTCGTAAAAATACACTCTAGTATTTGTATCATAAATTCTCTTCTCACAGCTAACTGTACGTGCATTTGAGTAGGCACATTCTCGACTACTGGAACATTCAAACCGGAACCTTGCAAATCAGCGAAAACATAAGTTTTGCAAACAATGACGTCATGAAGTACATCATAAGAGCCCACCAGTAAAAATTGCCCTGGGCCACCCTATTTTTTAATCCGGCTCTGATTACGAGACATGAAAATAGCAGATTTTATCTGATATTGGCAAAGTCCTAGATCAAACGAGGTTTACTGTATTTTGCTCATCTAAGAGATTATGTCTAAATTATTTCTTTTCCACTGCGCTGTGAAAAGCTGTAAACTCACAATTTTGTGGAGTTCTAATAACATTACTTTGCATCAAATTCATGAAGCTTTGTAGAGATTTATTTTTTGTGAACCACTTGTCACTGTGATTGTTGTGCAACGTTTGGAAATGCTCTTGGAACACCGGACTTCCATCTCGGAACAATGAGATTGTTACATAACAATGACATGGTAATTGTAAGGTAACAGTTGCAATCAATTTTCAATAAAAGCTGTTTCGCTTGGTGGCAGTATCGAAAAAATAATACAGTTATGCAAAAAGAATAAGGAGAAATGGCAGCGAGCATCTTGCAGAGTAAACACAAGGTTGTTCCAAGCGCTTCGACCTTTACTTCATCCGTATAAGTTAGTATGCTTGGACCAACGTTGCATTTACTTCACGAGTTTCTTGCTAATGTTTCGCCTTATTCTCATTAGATAGCTGTATTATTTTTCAATCCCGTCACTGGCATTGCAGTGTTGGAGCCGGAGTCGTAAGGAGTCGTAGATTTTTCAGTTCAGTCGGATTCCTAACAACACTGGGAGTTGGAGTCAGATTTCTTGTCCCACTCCAGATATGTAATTGGATCATTTTTTTACATCACACTCCTTACTTGGGAATTCCTGATGAAATGGTACAATTTGTTTTGAGACCGTTGTTGAAACTGAGATTTCTTGCTGTGCACCATGGTTTCCATTGATTTTAACTGCTAAATTTCATTCCCTTCATTTTAAGGAGTCGGAAATTTTGGAAGTCCGGAGCCAGATATGTTACCTCCGACTCTTCAACCCTGCCCGTCACCCAGCCTAGCTGCTTTTATTCAAAATTTATCACCACTGCTACGTTGCAGTCCCATTGATTCAATAAGATCGTCGTTTGCCGCTGTAACTCGAGCTAGAGTAGCCTAACCTTGTCGAGCATACCCATTCAAAACTAGCATCTCGTACTTTGTTGCCAACCCCCTTTGATTGTTTCTAATTGTGCCACTGAATGTGACAATTGCAGTTGAAAGCTGGCGCTGATCGGGTGGAAACCCACAATGTAGCGCGGAGCCCAAGGTGTTAATGAGAGTACAAGTGGCATTGTTGGAAAGAATTGATGAAATGTGGTATGTCTGCACACAAGACTGTTTCTCATGTTTGTTTTCTTGTTGCACTTTTGTTTTCAGATGATTGAAAATGGTGTAAATATCCTGAATGATGCATTTGGTCATTGCTTTGCGTCTGCATCCACAATCTGGTCTGCTTCTAATTTGAATTACGGGTTGTTATCACAACACAGGTGGAACAGAGCACAGGTGCGATTCTCTTCATGCGGCAGAATTATCAAGTTCTTCTGTTTTATAACATATTTATTGTAAATGACCCTGGTTGGATATCTAGGGTTTGTGATACTTGTTGAAGTAGTAATTGATTTTGTATAGCAATTGTTGGTTGTTGACAAACACTGCCAAATATTTAATAAAACGCCATACTTCATAAATTTAAATCAATTTAATTCTGCAGCATAGCTATTTCAATGAAACAAAAAAAATGAGTTCATCAAAACCTTTTTTGAATTTAAAGACAGGGCTTAAATGTGAAAATAATATAAACAGTGTGATCAGTCCTAAACAGGAAATGCACTTGAATATGACATTAGCTTAATTTTCATCCTGGATTTGTCTTTTTGAAAACTTTGTGAGTTTTAATTTCTGTTTCAAGTAATTAAAACGTGATTGGTTGTGAAGATACAAAAATCAATGTGATGTGCAAATTGAGGCATAGCTGATGCACATTGAACAACCATGTGATTTGGCTAATTTTGATTTGCATGTGCAATTTTCGTTTCTGTATTAGCTCTTTCATGCAATGCCATTTGTTCATAGAAACATTTTTTCCAGGCTATTGCACTTGTTTCTGCGTTCAAAAGAGCAAATGGCATCGTCACTGTGGACAGTTTGAGGTTTGTGTTTGAATGTATTAGCTGTGATTGTATGCTATTTTGCTAAAATTTTTTGTTAATGTTGATTATGCAACGTTTTTCCTGTCTTCATGCTATTTCATACTTAGTAGATTTTTTCATTTCTTAGTGGCAGTCTTGATTTAATGTTTTTTTTGTGGTGACATGCTATTACTTTGAAAGTGGATTTAGACACCATTTTTTGCAGTAACTTGGGTTCAATAGCCAGTGGTCTTGGATGTAGTGATGTTCAAGATGTTCCTCTTGAGGAGGTTTTGGAATTTACTTTGGAGTTGGACAAAGTTGTTGGAAATCAATTAAGTGCAGATCTGGTGGGACTTCTGTTGGTGTAATATGATTGTTTTAGTTATGTGGATTGTATTTGGTTATGCAGCACATATGCAACATGTTCAAGTTTGAAGTAAACCTATTATCATGAACTGTGATTTTAAATGAATGACATTACTGTACTGGTAAAATTTGGAAGGACTTACATGTTTGAAATCATGTGGCCGTTGAAGCTTTGCATGACAATTGAATCAACCAACATTCAGTGGAGTGATGTATTTTGTGATACTTGTTTGACAGTTTGTGGTAGAAGTTAATTTTTGCTGATTAAAGGTGGATTAGTCTAATGAATGTATGCAAGATTTTTTCTTAGATTGTTGTATTCATTTGAAACCTCTCCTACTTCATTTTTTTGTAGTTGAATTTTGCAATAACATAGTACTTTCAAACTTGCTAAAGGTTGGTTGAAAAATTAGGCTTTACGAAAATAAAGCTGCCATTTCCATTATGATACCTTGAATTCTTGCGCTATTTTCTGATTAATGAAATAATAGTGAGGTAGCGCTATGCATTTTTCAATATTATAATGTTTGAAACCTAATGTTTTAATGATGGAAATCTGAAAGTGTTACTGGGATGGAGGAGCAGTAAATAAGCATTAGTTTCTGTACTGTATATGTTACTTTCGGTCCATGCAGAAGTTTTTAGACTCAGGGTTTCAGCTGCTCTTGCAGTCTACTACAAGAACAACCTTTAGAGCAATTTTTGAAGTTCAATTATAAGTTGACTTTCAATTATAATTTGACAGTTGAAACCAACCTGTATTACTTGGCGTGACGCTGAGGAAAGCCTTTATTGCTGGCATTTCTTTCAGAACTTGGCATGCTACGATGCAAAGTTCCTGCCACTGCCGTTAATTTTGAAGGGGGTGTAATCATGCTTCCTGCTATTGATTCTATTTACTTTATCTTAGAGACTGTTTCAGTGGTTTTTGGAAAAAATTGCAGCTGTTGAAGCAAGCATGATAAGATTTTTGATTCCAAAAACATTAATTTTTTGTATCTGGCTGATTCTTGGTTTGGCTGGATAGAAGCTTCATGTTAGTTCATCCCTGGGCTAAGCGAAAAATGAGCACATTTTTTCTTCAGGCTGTCTTCAAAGTGTGTGTCTTGTTGCTACCATAGATTGGGCACTGTGTTTTAAATATCGTCCAGGTTTTTTTCACCGCACTAATAAAAAACTTGTTTTTAATCATTGAGTCTAGGCCAAACAATGCAATGCTTGAACGCAAAAACTGCTACAGCATATGTTGCCAGTATGGTGGATGTACTTGAATAGAAATTTTTGATGTTTCGCAAGAAAAAATATTCTTGGTCAGAAAGATTGTGCTATTAAGTTTCATCGCTGTGTTTTCCAAATGTGTTTAAACTCAAACGTCAGAGATTAGGAGATTGTGGTGTAGAAATTTTTAGTATAAAATTCTGCATGCAAGTTTTTCATGCAAAGTGTTTTGGTTTGTGTGCAGAAATATTTTACAGTTTTTTACTAATGAGTTCAAAATGATTTAAAAAGAAGTATTAATGTTGGAATGAGAAAAATGTCCTGACAACAAGCGAAGTTGTGAAGTATATGTGTGTCATGCGTTCGAGATGGCTGATTTCTATGCAAAATGAAAAATAAGTGTTTCTTAAAGGAAAATTATGATACATGCCATTCTTTATTGGTTGCTTCTTTGATACGAACTCAGAGATCCATGCTTTGTGTTCACAACACCCATCACTGTCTTTGCATGTTTGGTATTATACTAGTAACCATAGTGCTGTGCAATTGGTTTTCTGGGTACACGGAATTTTGCTTAGCAAGGCTTCACTTGTTGGTGTATCAAACTTTGCTGAGTGTACATTTTCTTTGAGCTGGATTGTGGAACAGGTAAGGAAAATATTGCAGAAGATACTTTCGGTGATATAGCATTGCTTGATACAATGCTTTTCTTTTGCAACAAGATGGAATGTGAAGTTTGACTTAGATTTTTTGCTCATGCATTGTTCTGATATTTTGTTGTGCAGGCATACTGTTTGGCTATGAAACTATACTTGAGTTTTAAGATGCAAATGGGAAAAAATTTTGACGTTGCTGAAATCGTTGGGAATCTTCTTCCTGCAAACATTCTTATATTTTTGCCGTAAGTACCTAGCTAATATTGGTTGCCATTCATTTACATTAGCAAATCATCTAATGCATTTTGTGACATGGATAGAATATGTGAAAATATTTTTGAGAAAATTACTTGGAAATACAGGAAACATTTCCATCATACTTTCTTATGTTTGGCAGTATTTATCAGGATGAAGAAGCTGTTTGGTCGACTTTCTAGGGTTTCTGGTTCAAAAGTTATGATCTAAAATAAACATTGATTAATTATCTAATCAACTAATCAGTCAAATATTTTTATTACTTCAGAACATAACTTTTGAACCCGAAACCCCAGCAGGTCATCCAAAGTATCTGAAGACTCGGATTGTAGCCTAGTTTGCAATGAAAACTTCAGCGAAATACTATCATCTAACGGTTTGGGCCCAAGATTTTTTCATGTAAGTGGCATCAGTTTTGGTTTGATGCCACCAGTGTGGTCCCAACTTGTCTTGATAACTACATTTTTCATCCTTAGAGTGTGTCACCTTTGTGCAGATGTGTCCATTTGGCTTGGATCCCTTCAGATTGATTGATCTTTTTTTTCAGCCCTTACGTTTATTTTTCATTTTTAGGTTTGGCATTCTTTGATAGACCTTTTACTAGCTTGGTTGCATTCACAGGCGAGCAATACTGCACAATGTGGCATATATGAACTCATGCAAATCTATGGTGGAGCGAATGCAGCAAGCAAACTTTGGTTTGCTGTCACAGGAAGTTGGACCATCAATATTGGGAAATATAATTGATATAGTTCACATATGCCATGTAAGTGAAAACTTAGGTGTAATTGTTTTTTTTTAAACATTGGATTGACTTTTTGGTGATTGAATTTTGTGTGCATCTGATTCAGTGATTTGTTATGTCACTGTACATGCATTTGCAGAAGAAAATTTTTAGTTTAATTTAGTTTTGCTTGTTAATATTGATCCCTGAATAAACTTCTTTGTGGCATTTTTGCTTTGTGCAACTATGTTTTTATGAAACCTGATGGTTTGTGAAATGAAAATGTAGAATGTTTGCATTTATAATTTGGTTTTTGAATCATGTTTGATTCATCTGCTGCGTATCCTGTGTGAAATATGCAAAAGCATTGTTGTCACAGAAGAATTCAATTTTGCAGTAACCATACGTTTGTTCTTTATTTTGCTTTGCCTGAGCTGTTGGAATTTTACGGTGAATGCATTTTGACTGAAGTTTATGAGAGTACTTTATGAGGGTTGTTTCCCAATATGATTTTGATGATGAGTAAGATAACTGTGGTAGAGAATGAAATTGCTCTTACATGAAAAGTGAGCGTTTTGCAGTATTTTTTTTCAGAATAGCATTGCATTCCATGAAAACAGTGGTTTCCTAACTTTGTCTTCCCTATCTTCCTGTTAACCATTTTTGCACTTTAAAGGTGTTGTACCACCTACATTTGATCAATTCTCTAACTGTAAATTGCACAATGAAAATCAGGAGTGTTTCATGAGTACCTTTGAATGAGTTGTTAGCCTAGGTTGAAAACCTTAATCAAACAAAAAATGAATAAAAAAGCACAAAATAATTTTATCGATATGGATGAAAACAATTCAATAGGCTCTAGACTTGTGGAAAGCTTCTCAGGAATCTGCCTGCTTGGTTCTACTTTCATCCTTTTGTGTTGATTCAAACTTATATAACATATCATTTGATTATAATTGAAAGTCACATGAATGACGTACACAAGTGAATCCATTAAAATTTATTTGCAAAGGGATACTAGCTATTTAAACACATCATCAGTGACGTGATCTGCAGTCTCACTGGTTTCGCAACACTGAAGATGTGTTCAAATACACAAAACCAGTTTCCCCGTGCAAATAATATGTAATGGATTCACTTGCATGTGTCACTACTGTGACTTGCTATTAATATTGAGATGGATAAAGTTGTCTGTTCTAGGCTTGTTGGTTATGTGAGGAATCACTTCCCTGACAAAGCATGGGAAACTGTTCTCAGACTCATCAAGAATGATGCAGCAAAACATCAATGCCCCAGTGAAGCAGAGTGTGATATTTCACACACTACATTGGTGCGAATTAAAATAAAGTTCCCCCGCCAAGGATGAAGAATGCATGCACCTACATGAAGAGTACGCAGAAGCTGTAAAACCTGAATGTGCAAACTCATGGGCTGTAGGCTGTACCAAGTTTGGGCAAATGCTTCAGATCTCTACGTAAGTTGGTCAAAAGTTGCAGTTGGACTCATCATTCACAAAATTGACAAAAAAAGTTGAATCAATTGTTGTTTAACACCTCTTCTATGAGTGTTTCCATGGAAACAACCCAAAAAATAAAAAATGCAAGACCTCAACAACCGAAAGGGCTAGAACAAATTAAAAAAAATGAACTAGAAGTAACATGTTCGTATATGCATTTAATAACATTTGACTTGCTCATTTTATATAGTTTTTGATATATTTAAGATTTCTTTATTTAAGTGAAAAGGGAGCAATGGTTTAGGCACTCCTGCATCAACCCAAGAAAAGTAATAAAATTGTTCTGCAACAGATGCTCTTCTGACTAACAATGTTTCACTTACTGATTTTTTTGGAAAATATTCCTGGACACCATTTCAGCTCCTGAATGCAGACCACGGCTTTTTAAAAGAAGATCTAATGTCTCGGCAACAAAATAGTGGTTGTATTGCTGCTCACAACTTTGTGAAGAACGTCAATGTTGCAAATGATGCTTCAGAACAATCCCTTAATCTGCTAACAGCATTTAACACAGGTAAAGTTGCACAAACAAGAAAGCAGCACGAGTATTTAAGGAGAATTGTCAGTATGCCACGGCAAACACTATATGAAACTGCTACATCTTGTTAAAGAGTGACAGGAAAATCTTCAAAGTGTTAGGAAGCACTTGCATTTTTTCTGAAACTAGAGCTAAAAAGATATGAGAGAAACCTGGTAATTACTTTTACTAACTATGTGAGTGATAAAGTAGTAAACTTCAGTGATAATATTCCTATGCAGAACATTGCTTAATTCAAACATTTTCTACAGGATATCATTTGATGATTTTTAACAAAGAAACTTTTTGACATTGTGCTTCAAAATGCTCTCATTAAGCTTCTAGCTGATCATTGCACTGTGGATCACAATGTTGAACAAGATTTTTTTCTAAATTCTTTATGTAAGTTTCATACAAGTACCAGTGAGCATCAAAAATCAAAATCTTAGGCCTGAAATCATCAAAAAATAAATAAATCTTAAATATATCAAAAAATATATGAAATAAGCAAGTCAAATGCAATAAATGCATATAGGAACATGTTAGTTCTAGTTCATTATCGGTTGTTGAGATCTTGCATTCTTTTATTTTCTTGGGTTGTTTCCATAGAAGCACTCATAGAGGAGGCATCAAACAACAATCGATTCAACTTTTTTTGTCATTTTTGTGAGTGATGAGTCCAACTGCAAGTTTTCACCAACTTACATAGAGATCTGAGACATTTGCCCAAAATTAGTACGGCCTACTGGTCTGCCACTCTAACAGACCACTTCAACCAAAATATACAAGAGTGCTTGATAGAATCTTTGTCCAATTCTGATTTAACCCACTCTTCGAGATATAACAGAGACCTCAAGGTCACTGTTTCATTAGGGTAACTTCCTAGAGAGCACTGGTAATTAATTTGAAGTTTCTCATGGTACACCTGAATCAACAATGAAGAGAATCGCACCCACCTGTCTCAACCCTTAATTAGCTCAGTTTAATCATACAACAATGTTAGTATTCCTTTACAAGTTTATTCCTTCAAAATTAAAACATTAACTTCAATGCGAATTCACTACAGCAGTGATTGAATGCGAATTCACTACAGCAGTTTAATAGTTTTTGGCAAGGGAAAGTAACCAAAAGCCAGATTAAACAAGAGGCTTTACACTTCGGTGTCCGTTCGCTTTCAGGGATTCTCGCACCAAAACAACCAGATCGAACGTGTCTTTGCCCGCATGCAACTCGGGTGCCGAAAGTGGTAGAGAGCTGTTCAATGGCTCAAAAGACATGGCAAGTCTTCTAGGCTGCACTTGAAAAATATTTTTCCAAATGCATTCCATTCAATTTTTCCAAATGCATGATAAGCTGTGTTGTTGTTTTTGACGGTTGGGAAACTAGAGTTGTTTATGATGACGCACACGAGTAGTTGCTCAGATCCAGTAGCGTTACTACAGATTTGAGCCAGGTGGGGGGCAAAGATTACTTGAACTGGGCCAACTGGTCACCGTCGTTGGACCCACTAGCAAAATCTCAGAAAAAGAAATGTTAGTGAATCTCTGGATGTCGTGGATGAGCATACAAGATAAAAATCGAAAAAAGCGGGAAAGAAGCAAAAAACAACAAATTAAACAATACTAAATTAGAAAATGTCAACTAAATGGGCCCAGTTTTTATATTTACCTTTACAGGGGGGGGGGCAGCTTGCCACCCCGTCAGTTGTGCCACTGCTCAGATCCTGCGTGAAATTTAGTCCGACCAACTGCAGTCATGGTTTTGAAAATTCATTTCGAAACTAGCACAATTGCAGAAATAGGAAGATTGATCTTAGTGCATTTCAGTGTGAGATGGAACTGGATTATATTACTTCCAGCAGATTGTTGATTCTCCCAGTAGCAAAAGATTTGTGAAAGCATTAAGAATTGGTTTCAGTTAATTTAAATGAATTTATTTTAGCTGCAGTATTGCATTCTGTTGCTTTGTGCATAGAACTTCGAAACATCTTGAGTAAGTGTTGTTAGATTCATAAAGCAATTGTAGTTCGACGCTGATGTCATCTTGATTAGTTGCGAACCGGTCATTTACTTTGGAAGCTGTAGAGCAAATTTTGCCTTTGGGTGTAATGTTGGCAGCCGCATGGTTGCCAGACACCTTTTGAGAAAAAAGCCAAACCGCGTCTAAAAAAACGAAACCAGGCAAAAAAGCCAAATTGTTAACATGAAATTTAAAATTCTTTATTAATTGTAGGACATTTTAGAAGAATGAAGTTGTAGCATTCTTAGTTTTCCACATTTTCCGCTCGAACCTTTGGCATTATGGGTTGCCAGATATGCGACAACTTTTGTTCTGCTTAGGGTTGCTAGACAACATTTGAGAAAATACACCAAGCACTGTCTAAAAAATCCTATTAACACTGTTCAGCAAGATATTTAAAAAGTGAAGATACCAGTCTGATGGTTTGTGCTAACTGCCCCCAAAAAGCCAAATGTTGAGAAAAAACAATTTTTTTTACACCAACTGTCTCTAAAAAAAGTTAAATTTGTGGAATTTGCCATCAAAAAAGCACATCTGGCAGCCCTTAGGTAGCCGAGGCAGCCTGCACTCTCTTTTATTTGCTGACCTGTGAGTGACCATATCAATTCTAGCGCTCCTGAAGTAAAAATCCCACCTTTCCAACACACGTGGTGTTGGATGGCTTGTTCGGTCGAATTTTGCATGCGCTGATAGACTGGTTCCAGAAAGACTCCTAATGTTGCTACATTGATTCGGGACTCTGCTTTGGTTGGGTTCAACCCACCTCTGCGAGCTCTGTACTTGGTCAACAGCGGATAGCTATTGCTCTGTTGTGAAACTTTGAGATCGTACGTTTGAACTGTTGTAGTTGTAACGCTTGTGTGTTTCTGCCATTTGAAAACATCGTTTTAGTTTTTGTGATGTGTGGGTACAGATTAGCACGTGTTAGGCAGCAGTGTGTGAGCCAAATGGGTTGCTTAAAGTTATGCTCAACAGGTAGGATTTCTCAGTATCGATTCAGTATTTGGCCGTAGACTCAGTATCGATTCAGTATTTGGCCGTATCGGAGTCAGCATGGCGATCTGGAATTTCCGACCCAGCCATAACAAGTGGTTCGTGACTACGGTTTTCACTTTACCCACACATGTCCTGCAACCTCATAGAATTTTGTACCGATTTTCTGAATGATTCAGAAGTAATTATTTCGCGTATTTCAGCTCATTGTCCCAGAGGTCCAATATTTCTATCAGAAAAACACTTCAAAGAATTTGCAAATCAACTTCATTTAGTAAAAATGATTTTAAACATGAAATCAACTTTGGCAAAGAATTTGCTTCTAAAGGAGTCGAAGCTGCCAATATCGCTCGAACAATTTTTTAGTTTACAGCTACTTGAAAAGCTGTGTTTGATTGTTACTGGTAGCTGTAACTCTTCCCATTACCAATGCTTCATGCGAGAGAAATTTTTCTGAAATGAAATTAGTGAAAACATTTCCCAGAAATTCCATGACCAGTGTAAGATTAGCTGACCCTGATCGACTTTAGGTGAAAGGTACAAGCTGAAAAATTGATTTAGATGATTTCGTTGATGAATTTGACAGTGGACCTTACAATCGAAGGATTGAGTTGCAGTGAGGTGATGATATGAAATTCTAACTTAGAGTGTGCAGCGATCTGTGTGAGTATCATTGTTGATTGTCTATTTGTCGGTTAGTGAGTGTTTCGCTTATGGCAAGACAGTCATGAATCGACGTAGGGTTTAAAAGTCAGCTTTTAAGAATCAGTCAGAGGAAAATTTAGTGTGAAATTTATGCCTGCTGTTGTGCTTTGCTATCAGGTACATGCCGCTAAAACCAATACACACATTCCTAGTGCATCGCTGCTATGCTACTTTAGGTGCAAATGGTGCCGAAACCCCTCTGATGTTTACTGCATACTGCATTGAATAGTCCTCACCCTATCTATGCTGCGGATGGGCATTGCACTTGCAATCGTACTTGCATAACATTGTTATGGTTACACCACAATCACAAATGTCCACAAGCTTCCACAAAAACGGATTAGTCAGTAATCACCAATCTGTTGGGAAATGGCTTCTTTTTATCTGTTTTGCAGTAGGAATATTTTGACGAAACTAGTTGGCTATAAACAGCCTACTTGTCTCTTTGTCAATGTGGAATAGGTGGTTGGAAGTGGAAACATTTCGCTTTCATGTGAATTGTATTCACTTTCGTGGAGTTGTTTTCGTTCATGCAGGGTCAGCACCATTGTGTGCGGAAAATGGTGTTTTGATTTACATGTGCAGTGCTGTGGAAGTTGCATGGTTAGCACAGAATATTCAACATAGCTGTACACGTGTGTGATTGCATCTGCAATGGCGTTTAGGTGTCTCTGGTGAATATTTTGGCGCTAGTTCATATTTAACAATATTCACAAGCCTATATTGGGTTTGACAGGGTTAATCGTAGCAATTTAATTTTCAAAACAATAGAAAATCACCATGCAAGATAGACATTTATGGTGCCGCCCTACTTTTTTCTTCTCCCCGCAGTGGCCTCCCCACTTTTTTAATTCTGGAATCGCCACTTTTCACAACCTCAGGTTGCTTTGACAGGTATGTCAAAACATTACGTCAACATCCAGCGTGAGTGCAAAAATTGAGCTGATTTCGTGGCGTGAAACTTCACTGGATTTGAATGGATTCTAGGCTATAGTACAAGCCCTAAGAGGGCTTGATTGACATTCTAGCTCTTCTGGTTGAAAAGTTATATCAAATATCATAGAAGATCAATTGGGGAAATCTCCTAAATTCCCTAGGGAATTCCTGAAGTATTCGGAATTTTTTTGGCATAGCTTTTGAAGCTGAAACTTTTAAAACTTGATCACGAGCTCTAAATCAGGGGTTGTCAACCAGGGGTAAGTTTGTCCCCTGGGGATAAATTTGTCCTATTCTGCGGTAAATTTAATGATGCTGAAGTTACAATACTTTGTTTTTTGTACAGTGCTGTTGAGTAAACAAAAAACAGGGTAGAATTTTATGTCAGGAAGCTGGCAAGGGCTAAACAGGAAGGAAATGTTGAGATCCCGTGTTCTAAAAGACTCGTATTATAGCCTAAAATCCAAAAGAGCTTTGAGCCACAAGATCGGCCATTTGGATGCAGAGCTCTGGGAATCTTTGCTGTTGTCCTAGTATGTGCTGCAGCTAAAAACTGCGCACCAGTTTGGTGTTACATCTCACACTCACAGAAACTTGACGTGGTTCTGAATGAAGCTATGTGAACAAACGCAGGATTGCTTAAAAGTACCCCAGTGAATTTCCCACCATTTCTGGCTGGAATCAGTCTCCAAAGCTCAGATGTGACACTTCATGTCTGAGCCTTTGCACTCAAGCTAAACTTGTTAACTCTTTGGCGTCCGCTGCTTTCGGGGATTTTCGGAAAAAAACGCCTAAACGCACGTGGCTTTGTGCGGAAATTTCTCCGGTCCGGTATGCTCTTCCAACCTGAATAAAGTCTCAAACGACGTGGCAAGTCTTCTAGTCTGCACTCGAAAAAAAATTTTTTGCTTGGGGAGTGCGGATTTTTTGTGAGTGACGTCATAAGTGGAGGACTTTTAGGCCACCTTGGCCCACTTTGCCTGGCCCTGGAGGCCAACCGTTAGGTGGTAGTATTTCGCTGAAGTTTTTATTGCAAACTAGGCTACAATCCGAGTCTTTTGATACTTTGGATGACCTGCTGGGGTTTCTGGTTCAAAAGTTGTGATGTTAGTTAGT
>JGI24159J19872_10007333_pt1 | contig 14451 bp, 7 predicted proteins | sample Ectturendosymbi4_FD_19872 | JGI IMG/M metagenome (IMG submission 19872) | reverse complement strand
GAACTCATTTTCAACTTGGCAGACTTTCGCAGTCCAGACCGAATCACCACCGCTGTAGCAATGGAAAGAACAGTCTGAAATAAATAGGAATAAAACGACGAATGGAACATTGCCTTATCATTTTTGCAATAAGGTATTGGCCCAGTATTCTTGGCTTTAGCTTTAAGAAATTTGTATGTGTAAAATGCTATTGCCTATCTTACAATTAAAAAGTGAAGTATTCGTCAAAACAATTATATTTAGTGGTTGAAGTTTTCCACAGTGGGTTTAGAGTTCCGCGTTTACTAACAGAATATACCTTTTAATAAAAGGTCACGATTAAGATTTGACTTGTCTCAATGCCATCACACACTTATCAAAACACTGCGTGCGAGGAAAATCCGAAGAACTCAGTGAGATTTTTTAAGGTTGATGGCCACATAAATGATGTTCAGTGTCGAACATCAAACGAACATAGATGCATGTATTTTCTGAATCAGATTTTGAGTCAGTTTGTCAGATTTGAGACAAGTTATTGATATGATAAATATGGTTATGAAAAGCATCAGCGCAAGCAAGGCAACCTACTGTTTTGAAAAATATTTTTATTAGCTATAAATATATTGAGAAATGCTATTATTTACTGTATGAACAGATCGTTTTTTCACTGCTGTATGAACAGATCGTTCAAACTCGTTTTTCAAGCGCGTGTAACAAAATTTGAATTTTCAAAATCCAGGAAAGATCTTACACTAACTAGCCCCTATGTTTGCATTCACGTCAAAAAGAAAACATCACCATGAGAATATATGGAACAACAAAGAAAAGGATCATGAGGACGGTTACGATGAGGAAGTCCGTTCCTGTATCAGTCAATTGAGGTGAAACGTAGAAGAGGAAGAGAAGATGCTGATAAGTAAACACAATCTGATCCGGAAACCAGCCTAAAAATTTGAAAATTGATACTGTGAACGTATTGCGGTTTAAACAGTCAAGACGGATTTGTTAACAGTAAAAACGGATTTTTAAATGCTCAAAACGGATTTTCCTGCAAGACGAAATATTTTTACTGAAGGCAAAAAGCTTAGTTTGCAATCTTCTTAGTTGTTCCCATTCTTTCACTTTGAAATAACACACAGTACAGGTATGACGCTCTGACAAGAACTCTTTGTCAAAGTGTTAACTTTAAATGCCATACTATTACTTGGAGATGAAGCTGACAAAACGGATAACATCCATATGAAGGTCAGTCCAACATTTATCTTTTCATGTCCATGTTGTCGATATTTTATTGGCCACTTGATGGCATAAAATCTTTGTCCACTCATAAAAGCCAGGTGGTAAAGGGAGGACGTCAACGTTAGAATCAGCAGAATTCCTCCTACAGTGGCTCCCGCTGACCCTCGTAACTTTTGTTTGCGAGACAGTAGATTATCCATTGATCCGTCGATAGTTCGAACAAAGTTGTAAATAGAAAGTGAAAGCAGATTGATACCTGGAACAGAAAAAACGTGAGTTGAGAAAGATAAATTAGGAATAAATGGCACTATACTTTCGTCTGAAACCAGGGCCCAGCCTTAGCAAATGCGGGACCCGATTTGAAACACTTTTGCGGGGCCCCACTCAGTGGTGTGTAGAAATTTCTGAGGGGGTGCATGACGTAATGATAGAAATCGGTGGTGTTACAAAGGCGAGGCCCGTAAGGGTGACGCCAAGACCTCTCCAGCAGAGACTTCAATGTGAACAGCGCTGTTAAACCCATTAAATAAAAGAATTACAATCCTCATTAATACCTCATTTCTGGCCAGGCACCTCCCTGGTTTAGAAGGGAGTTACGAATGCAGGCTGTAGAGAGGAGAGGTATTGAGTGCTGCACTAGTGGATATCCAGAGCCGAAAAGTTTGCAGTAGTAGCAAAAGATTCTCTTTTTCCAGGCCAGGAATAATAGCCATGGATGACTTTCCGCTTCACCATTTGATGTTATTCTTTTGCAGTGAAACTTAGAAAACCGTGTCCCATTACTCTCAATTCTGGTGAAAACTTCTGTTATGACTGCTAAATCGTCCAGGATAGTTCCTAACATTCCGACTCTTGACTTCTGGCTAGGTAGAAGGATTATTTGTTCATCCAAATTTTGAATTTTCTTGCTCGCATGCGTCATTAGATGCACATCAGAGGAGGTTACTTCTTTGTCAGGATCAACACTTTCGAAACGACCTGTAGACTATCACTTCCCGTACATAAACTTGCACTTTGACTATCAGGCGTAACATGACCAGGCTATAGCTGCCTACGTTGTCGCAATGTGGTGTGGCATTGAAGGTCCTCAGTGGTAAAAATACTTGTCAAACGCATCTTTCCTTTTTATACTTCGGTCTGTTTTTGCCTTAGCTTTAGGCGTCTTTTGGCTTCCACTTAATATTTCGGCCTATGTCTCTTGGTCTTTGACTCATAATATTTAGCTTAGTTGCAGTACAGACAAAACATTATTCTTAAATAAATAGCCCAAATTCAATTGTACAAAGCACCTGCTTCTTACTATTTACTTTACATATGGAAAATGGTTACAGTGAAGACCATTTAATAGAGCACCGATTAAAGAAGTACAAACCGGTTGTAAGAGCAGCTTTTGGATATCCCGGAGAAGATTAAAAACTCTTTTCTCTATTAACACTAAAGAAATATATGAAGTGATTGTAAATCTAATAAGTTTAAACCTACTTTTTAATTTTTCAAAACAGGCACACGCACTGTAATAGCCTCAAACGTCCACAAAACTTATTCCACTTTCCACCTTTTCAGACTTTTTGCAACTTTCCATTTGCAAGGCTGTATCTCAGAAATTACAACGCCAGTCTGTGAGATTGATGCCACAGTCCTTGTTTCAGTAGTATATCATGATGCAATTTTCACCACAAGAACATCATGAGGCTCACTTCACTTGAATCAAAATGTCACATCTGTTTGCAAATGGCTTAAATGTTAGTAATTTTCTGTTACGTTTTGAGGAATCGTTATTTTTTGCACACCTCAAATGGTCATTCATAATAAAAACTAGGTTTATTTCAAACGTTTACACCAATCTCAGGTTGCCTTATCAAATCTTTATGAGAGGGAAAATGAACAACGCTATTAAAAGACTACGCAGCGCACATTTGCAGTTACAAACTAAACGATAAATTCGGAAAACAAGTAGTAGTAAATATTGAAATAGCAACATTCAACAACTATCGAACCGTATCTTGCAGCAACTGTTGAAACTTGACCTGCTAAATAAGAAACGTTTTAACAAATAAAACAGAAAGCAGATTAAAAACTGAATCCCTCTCTGTCTTAACGAGGTGCTAGTGAAAAAAAGCTTGGCTACTCACAACTGAAAACAATGACCATTCTTACTATAGAACTTTGATGAGGGCGTTGAAAACCGCGCAGTTCGCTTGGATTTTCGCTGGCAAGGTATCTGGCGCTTACAAAATACTGCGGGCCCCTCCAGACTTTTTCTTAAGTTTTGACCTCACACACTGCAAAACGTTTTCGGAGACCGCAACTGTTTTATCTGAATACCGAGATGTTTGTAAATCAAGGCTTTTGTGTATTTTGATGTTGGTAGTAAAGAGAGTTTCTACTGTATTTTGAGTGCCCGTGGGAAAAGTTTGAAAATCGTTTTGGTCTCTCGAAACAACTTAAAAACACTGGGCTCCGCGCCGGCACTATGCACAAGCAGCTTCCATTGAAAGTGTAAGTTTGCGTTGGTTGTAGGTGGAGCGCGTTAGAAGAAATCGGTCAAATCCGCTTAAAACCGGCCCTGTCTGAAACACACCCTTTGAAGATGTCGTATTTTCATGTCAGTTTTACAAAATTCAAATCCTCTACAAAGTGCAACATTCAGTACCTTGCAGCTCTGTATCAGACCATGGCATGGCTTTATTACAAAACCAAAAGAACCTTTGCGATGCTTAACGGTAAAGTCAGAAACATTACCGTTAAGTCAGAAATAGCACTTACAAATTTCACCGCTTTGCATATTTTATTTCTTGCTACCTACTGTATATTAATCAAACAAGGTTTCAGGGTTTGCGAGTTCGTTTTTTCATACCTCAAAAATTACGAAAGTCGTTAACTGGACCGATTAAACTTTGCATGTAGTTGTAGGATAATTATTTCAGCCTATCTTCAAGAGAAAAATAAAGCTTAATACAAAAGCTTACAAGTCACTGACATTTGCCCATAAAAGTCAGATCACATTTGCACGATAATTTGAACAACAGTTTCAGTTTCTCGTTGTAAATATGCTAATGTGCACATCGGATTTCTTTTGTTTTTGGTAATTGTTGAATAATTCATCGTGTACAGAAACTCACTGAAAACATCGATGGTTTCTAAAAAATATTCTGAGTTGAAGTGAAGCTTTATCTACATCTTGTTGTTGTTCCTGTGGTGTTTTTCTAATATAAAATCTCTTCAGTACCACGGTTATTGACTTTCTACAAAATTTCTCCTGTGAATACATTAATTAATCTGGTTTCGAACATAGATTTACCTCTTTTATTGAAAACAATTGAAAACTTTTAAGTTTGAATGTCAGCCGGAAATAACCTTTGTTTTTATGAAGCTTTATTGCAACCTCTGGGAATGATCTTAAAAATAACTGAACTATAGATCTCGGTTTGTGTATTTGTATCTTTTATACAGTTTGAAACGCACTGAGCTCATTGTTGGTTGCAGTTTAATTTTTCTTAATCTTCGTTTCATTTCCACACGGCAAAAGAGTTGAAATTCAGCAAACTGTGTAGGTGCGCTCCATTAGAAACCATTTTCGTCCGTTTATGGTCTTGCGTTGAAATGTTCGAAAAGCTTCGCCATTCGTTAAAAGAAGATTCACAACACCAAAAGGAAGAGAAAAAGTTGATGCGTTATTTTTAACTAAAAGACAACTTCAACTGAAATCTACGTAAAAGAAATCATAATTAAAACTTGAGAAAATAATTTTTTAATTGTCTTAATTGAGAATAACTGAATTGTCATAAATTAAGAAACAGATCAAAACTATGCGATGTGGTCAAACGTCTGAGAAACTTTATCTTATAACAGCTTGGGAGTACAGCTTCCTTTACAAACGTCACTGCATTTTTCTTCCTAAAATACTTTCAATAATCTGAGGGTTTCAATTAAGAAATACCTTTGTAGTCGTTTGAAGATCCTTTGATTTGCTTCAACCGCAATGAAGCTTGCAGATTCAGTGGTTTAACCTCAATTACAGTTCATTGCTTAAACTAGGAACGTCTTCAGAAAACACTTTTTATTAAACTGACCGAAATTTTGTTAGCCCCTACTAACAGGAAAAATGCTGTTTTCACCTTTCACCTTTACCTTGACCAAAGAAATCGGTGACGACGCGCTCATTGTTAAATGTGGTAGTTTATAAGTGGAAATGTGGTAATTTGGTAATTTATAAGTAAAAGGTTTGGATGCTTGACAACCATAGCGTGACATTTAACCATTGGGCGGAACTTCTTTGACCATCACAATATTAGCTTCATCTTCCAGGAAATTGTCAGTCAACAACTGCCAGCAGCTTAACCAGGCAGGGAATTGCTGACTAGCGTTTTGATATCAGATTTTGCTGTTCACGAAACGAGAAGCAAACAACAATTTTCACGACTCACAATGCAATGGGTGTACGTTAGACATCAAAGCTTGACTGAAACTGGAATTCGAAAGCACAAAACCATGAGATAAAGATGTCATGATTAGTGAAATACTCTAAAATGTATCGGTACAAAAAGCGTATGCAGGAAGCCCTAGCCATAACAAACAGTGGACACATAGCAGCAGGCAGTAGACACTTAAGCAAACAGAAATCTCAAACCTCACTGAAAATTGAGGCTGACGAAAACACAGAAACTACGACACTACGGTTTCATAGCTTCTCACATGCCCAGCAAAATTTACCAAAAAGTCTTGGTTTTTTCTTAAATCTTCCAATAGATTTAATAATTTGGATTGCAACCAGGGGGGAAAACCATTACTTCCCCGAAATATGTTGTAAAAGGGTTAGTTTTTACAAACATTTTGTTCAAATTTTTTGAAGAATCTCAGCCAAAGTTATCTCTGCAAGTTGGATTTTGCTGAAATTGAAAATGACCGCAATATTTTTCTTCAATGAATGAATACAAATCAAACCTTCCTAGGTCAATTATTGTAAAAAGGCAAGCGCTTAGAAGTGATATTTGGAGACTTATAGCTAATAATTTGCCTAAATAACTTCAAGAAGGCCATCAAACAAATTTTCCATAACTCCTTTTTACACAAACATCCTTTGCGTAACTCCACTACCCAACTTGCACTTGACAGGTTTCGATTGGTGGGAAACACTGGTCACAATTCGAACGATATTTGCTAATCACTGAGTCGCTTTAGGTGCGACTGTCAGGCAAAAATCTTGGAGAAATCCTAATCCCAAGCTTCATTGCAAGACTGATTAATATGAGATGTGAGGAGTCAGGACACCGAAGAAAGCTCTAGGTTGCACAACAGAGTGTCCGCAAAAAACTTGATTAGTCTTCTCTCGAAGTTTTGTGTTAGATATCTAATGTCCGAGCATTAAAATTAATTGTGGGTGATGAACTTGTTTTACCTGCTGCAGACTACGGTACAGTAGACACTGTTCCAGTCGGTCAGAATGTTTTCTATTTGACTATCAGGTGTCCAGGGTGATCAGGTTTTTTGAGCATCAAACTCTAAAAGTGAATTTTTTCACATGTTTGACTCAATTGGGAGCGCTTTCGCAACCATCGAAAAATGTGCAATGCCTGCGTTTCTATAAATATTTTTTTCAGAACAGCATTCTAAATATGCATGCAAAAATATCTTGCACTGACCAGCATCATTTTGCCTTTACCGAAATTTCCAGTTGATTACAGCCTTGTTAAAAATGTTCGTGATTTTCACGCAAAACTACTGTATTTTTTTCAATATTTCATCAAATTTGGACGCACAACAACTAGTAGTATGTAACTCCCTGATCTCCCAGTCAAAGCGTTATCAAGAGGTTTGGTGCCACATTAACCCCGCTACGTGATTAACAGGTAAAAATTAGAAGCCATAGGGAACATACTCATTAGTTTCAAACTGATCGAACCTCTTCCGACCATAAAAGTTACACCAAAAATCTCAACAAGTTTCAACAACTGGTTCGGCTTCATGGTGAGAAATTGCAAGGATTTGTTTGCTTGTGCGTTTTCATTTCACTTCCCTGACCTGGATCTAACCTGAGGACTTCTTCAGTTTTTTCTCTTCTGTGGCCAATTTAAGAGCTGCTGTGCAGAAATTGGATCCAATAGCGTTAATCTATGACGTCGCAACAACTTCAAGATAATTGTTTTACGAAAGGGGTTTCTATTTGAATATAAGAGCCAAGGATGCCTACCCAGTAGTAGAAACATATATTCTGATAAGATCGTAATGATTGTTGGCTGTTAAAGAATTCCTTTAGATAGACAGTTTTATCAAACGTCATTTGAATGAGAGGTTTATTTGTTCTGCACTGTGAGTCCGACATGAACGCATGTCCTTTCCTGTCCTAAGGTCATAATCATAAAAGGACGACTTGGACGTAACATCATTACCAGTGAAAGCATCAGCAAACGCCAGAGAAGCCTTCAGCTTAGAAAATCCATCCTTCAAATCTTTTTTCATGATCATGGTGATTACCATTACATTTCCCAGGACGATCAACAGTCCGAGAACAACACAGACTGCAGCGAATATTCCAGCTCCAATCATACTACACTCTTCACACTGATTCAAGGTCACGTTGGAGCAAAGAAATGAGGCTTCATTGGAGCAGAAGACAGGAACTCCGCATAGCGCTGGTGCTCGCTGAATGCTTAGGCTGTCATAAGACGATGTGTTACCAAACATGCGGAATGAATAAGGAATGTAATCCGCAATCGACAATTGACCGGACATGTCATAGTCAACTAGATTCGTTTCATCTCCATTCCATCCCTTCATAATTTGATAAATTGCTGGTGTATCACCAGAGGCATATTTGACGTGTGAAACATCGAATTCATTTGCCAGCGTGCTTATCAATGTTGGTAGTGAGGAATTGTCCACGAAGTCAATACTACTCATGTTTGATACAGTAAACTTTTATGATACTATAAACACTGCAAACATGAATCTAACAAATGAAGTTAATTATCTCTTACAGTATGACAAGTAGTGGAGGTGAACGAAACTAACTAAAATTCGGAAAAGTTTGGTTGCTGTATAAAAACTTTGCTAATGTGTTGCAAATTCGGCAGACTTTTGGTACTAACCTAGAATTTGTTTTGATCTTTGTAGTTTGCCACATGATCAATTGCAGCACTTCCTTTGAAGTGAACCTGATTTACAAAATTCACATCGCATATATGAATGCTCGATGGTGAAAATTTGGGACTAACTTCGTCGATGCCGTTTCGGCGACGGGATGTATCGTCGATGGTGGTCGCAAATGTTTTATACGAAAAAGTGTGTTTCTCAAATACAGTAGAATTGCCTTATAACGTCACTTCAAAGGACCGGAGAAAAAGCGTTGCTATAGGCGAACTGACCTTATAGCCAAACTACAATAAATCGTTCCTAAAATTGCTTTTTATTTCAATACATAGCCTAGCAAGGGTTAAAAGTGCTCTCTGATTAGGATTGCCTCTTACTTTGCCGTGTTTTCGCGAACACTCTGGTAAGAAAAACACAAACAAGAATTTGAAAACACTGCCAGTTGTATTTTCAAGCAATACAGAGCATACACTAGTACAGCACTGCATTACGTTCTTGCAAAAAAGTCGCTAAGTTTCGATCGTGCTGTTGTTGAGACAACTTTATCTAGCACATGTTTTGAATTTTGTTAGATAATTTTTCCACCATGAGCTATTGCTTCTTTTACTCGATATTCTACTCACTGCTCCCTAATGCAGTACATTACAGTAAAACATGCAACGTTTTCCTGCGACTGCCTGATGTCATTGTTACGTCACATCCACGGATCAACGATTCCCCGCATTACTTCTCGGTCCTAAAAGGTTTGTGTGGCGGCTTCACAGTCATGCTTTAAACTTCAAACTGTGAAGAAAACTTGCAACTGTCGTTATACACGAACAAAATATTCTGTGGGGACTGAAAAATAGCGTCGCTATGGGCAAACTGTCGTTATAACCGAAATCGTTTTAGGCGAAATCCACTGCACTTCAAAGATTAGATTACAAAGCGTGCTTGCTTAGGCTACCCTAAAACGGAGCCCTAAAACTTAACCCTAAAGCTAAACCCAAAACTATTAGAAAAAGTACACAAAAAGCTCTCCCGTCAAAGATGTCATGTCTTATAATCGATTTATCGCCGAACGTCCATCGCCGAAACGGCGCGCCGAATCGGCGTCGCCGAGTTGTCCCATTCCGACACATAGTAAATCAAACACGTGGCGAAAAAATCAATTGCTTTCTTGTTCAACCTACCTTTTCGCATTCGACAAATTTTTACCTCGAAGTGCGCTGCAACTTCGTAGATCCCATGCAATTAATTTTACAAGAACTACCGCAGCCGTTTTGATAAATTGCTGCAACCCTGCGACTCCGCAATAGTCTTTCGTTGTTCATCCTCCTTTGTGCTGAGACTGGCCTTACGCTTGAGATGCTACTGCTTTTGCTCATCTAGCATGAATGAAAAATGTGAACGCCATTTCCTGCTTTTCAACCATGTCAAGGAAATCGACTTCTTCCATTACCTTGACAAATTGACAATGGCAGCATTTAACACAGCTTCGACACCTGATGACCTCTGCTGCGTACATTAGAACAAGCTGAGTAAAACCGGATGCAGAGACTGTTTCTGTGACTTTAACCAAACAGTGCTTGTTTTAGCTGTAAACGAGAAACTTAATCTTTTTTCTGTTATTATATTCGAAAATAGCACAGTACTGCTTTTTCACCCACTCGCCAAACTTCACACTTACTGGGTTGAACAAAATTAAAACAATCATATTATTATTAGTTTACTTCGATGTGCTTGCTAATAGTTGGATTTTTATCACATTTTTTATTTCAATGATGTAGGGACTGGGTTGTAGGTTATTGTAGAGGTCCCTACTAGTTGAGGGGTCAACCTAGTTGTTGCAGGAGCACAGGTCGGTCTCCCACTAAGCAACCTGACGTCTTGAAGTTGCCAAGCCAAAGCAAGGCAAATTAAAAGGCTCTCACCACTTTGTCCTCTGATAACCCTCCAGTAGTATTCTAAGTTCACTGTTTCTTTCGATTATATTCAGATATACAACAAAAAACTCCAACACACTTGAGCGTGAAGTCAGATAACGTAACGTAACGGTTCTATGTAGAATCAGAATTAGAATGACGACGAACAAACGCGTTGGACGTTCGAATGCGCCTCAGGAAACAGCGACCGACTGCGGTTATGTAAGTTTGCAGGCCATCGTGTCGACGGTCGGACTGTTCGCACACAAGTACATCGCATTGAATCACGAATAGAATATTACTGGGAATTACGCAGTAAGGATGCACAAAACATTAAAATATTAACGTGTCCACTATAATGACAAGCCAACTCAAACGCTTCCGCAATTTCAGTTTATCAATATATATTCGAAAATTGGTTTCCATTATTTGCCATTCTAGGCCGTATAATTTTACGTATGTCTTGCAGAGATGTTTGCCTAACGGCTTTGTTTAAAATATAATCTTACGTTGCTATGGTTGCAAACTACAGACTTTTTTCAAAAAATTATTACAGAAACGTGATCAATCGACTTGAATTTTATGGAACAGACGCGATTTGTAAATTTTAACGTAAATGTCACCAATGTTGGTAAACAGGATCTGTAGCAAGCAATTTTTCTGGCCTGGTTGGCATTTGGAAATGTTTTTCCTTCAAAGCTCATGTTTTGCTTATGTGCCAAGTTTACACGGACTGTTTTTCAGTTACGTACGATTCACGCAGGTTTTGAAGTTTCGTCTCAATTTTGTCGCCAGAAGTCTCTCCTTCAAGGTCAATTCAAAACCTTGCAGCGGTTTTCAGTTGTACTTTCTTTGCATACAATAGGTCGTCGCCGTCGTGCGTATGATTAAACTGCAAGATCATTTTCCTCTAACCACGAGCACAGAGCCGGTGGGGACGAAGCAAGATCTGCGTTAACTCCAAGCAAGGGTGTACGCAAGGGGAGGGGTTTCGAGTTAAACCTCCTCTTGAGCTTGATATTTTGCAAAAACTGTATTACCTGCGCAAAGAAGATTAATTGTTTTCGCATACTTTTTGCTTGTTAATTTGTCGACATAATGCAAATACCACGGAATACATTTGCATGAAAATTTCAAGGATCATTGTAAATGAGCCAAAACGTAGTAATTAGTTTTTGGTGGGAATGGAAATCTAGGTTATCTTCTGCGTCCAGAAACTACCTCACCACTTTTTGCAGACCCTCCGTCCACTACGTATGTTCAAGATTGTGTTCCGCGATAGTTCACTTTATCGGAAACAATTGCATTTATTTTGTCTGCTAAGGCTGATCAGCGAAAGCGCTGACGGCATTGGTTACATTACCAATTTCTGTAGCATGATAGAATTGATGCACGAGCTCAAAAACAGCTGTTTTTAACATAGAAGCATTCAGGTGTTTGATAATGTCTCAGCAGGGAAAAAGGAAAGCTAAAAGTTTGCTAGACTTCTATACATAACAACAAAACGAATGTTTTCTTGCGTACTTATGTACATTATCAATTCTTGTGTAGTATAGCAAGATTCGATCTTGCAAACCGGGGTGTGCCCGTGTGCGCCAGCCAGTCCACTCCAAGGGTGTACGCAAGGGGGAGTAGGAGTTAAACCCCCCACTTTGAGCTTGGTATTTTACAGTGAATTTATTACATGCGCAAAGGAGATTAATTGTTTTCGCATACTTTTTGTTTGTTAGTTTGTCAACTTAAAGCAACTACCACGGAATGAATTTGCAAGCAAATTTCAAGCAACATTACAAATGGGCCAAAAAGTAATAGTTAGGTTTAGGTGGGAATCTGGGCTATCGTCTGCTTCCAGAAACCATGTCACCACTTTTGCAGACCTTTCTTCCACTACGCATGTTTAAGATTGTGTTACGCGATAGTTCACTTTATCCGAAACAATTGCATTTATTTTGTCTGCTAAGGCTTATCAGCGCAAGCGCTGACATCATTGGCTGCATTACCAGTTTCTGTGGCATTATAGAACTGTTGCACGAGCTCAAAAACAGCTGTTGTTAACACAGAAGCATTCAGGCATTTGATGATGTCTCAGCAGGGAAAAAGGAAAACTAAAAGTTTGCTGGACTTTTATAAATAACAACAAATCGAATGTTTTCTTGCGTACTTTATGCGCATTCTCAGTCCTTATGTGGTTTAGCAAGATTTGATCTTTCAAACCAGGGTGTGCGCCAGCACGTCCAGTCGCACTTTTTCTATGCTCGACTGCTCGTATTCGACAAGACATTTCAGCAGCCTCGTTTGGCAGTTGTAAATTGCTCTGATGCATTGATGAGCGTGTTTTACTCCCCTGTTTTAATGCGCAGCCTGATATATTTGCAGTTATGAACTGCTGTATAGCGCTGGGTGTATTTTCCTCCGATAGCTTAACTTGGAGCGCTAATAGTTTAAATTCAGTGCAATGACACATAAAATAAGGGCAGTGGATGTAGAAAAACATGCATATTATGTCAACAATCCTCGCTAAAACGTTGGTTTGAAAACGTGAATATGACGTCAGTCGTGATGTCACAAACAGCGCACGCTAAATACAAATGACCACCATGCCACTGAATGAAAATCCCCCATGAAAATTTTCTGTGCACGCTACTGACTCCAGGCATCCAGAACGAGGCACAACGCTCACTTATGATAAGTTCCGCAGTTTGAGCTTCTCCGGAACCCCAAGGACACCAAGGATCCGGCGCCATCATCCATCGGTGTAGCGATTCCCTGAAATTTCCGACTCGCGTTCTGAGGTGGTTCAGTTTACTCCACCCAGAGCGTCTGAGACTAAGGTCAGGGTTTCCTACTTCGGGTGGGAGTCAAGGAAGCAGCCTTCACCTGGCGACTCCTGTCTCTTACAAATGCTTCTAGCTGATTAAACTGAAGCCTTCAATCCAACGGGTTGAAAATTCTATCGTGCAGCAGGTTACTACTTTTATATACGATTCTTGTTGCACAAAAAACACCAAATCGAATGAAGATTTATAGTTCTTTAACTCGTTATTAAGTCTGCAAAAGTCATCGAATACAGGCACTACTCCTGCGCTGCCACGGTGCATTCTACACTAGTTCAACAGCGTTAGTGCAAAGTGACGATGCTTTGGTCGTTTTCGTTTTTTACTTTTTCAGTAAAGCGGAAAGCGGCCTCGGGGCCAGGGCCTACGAGAGGGGGTCCAGCAGGTAGATTGTTCCGGGGCCCGACAGTTACAGAAGGGCCCGAGACTGAAGAAATATTTGAGTGTTTGTTACTAAGAAACTCCGAATAATGTAGCGAAATTAATCCCGGTGATAAAACTGGTTTGGCCTAAAGGATTTGGTAAGATAGTGTGATATATTTTAATGTCAATTGCTGGCAGTGCATTTTCCTGATAGGATGCACTGATAATTATTAACAGCAATTATTTCTGTTGAACTTGAATGTTTGCCTATACTTCGTCGAATTTAAGACATTCACGATTACTGTCCCGCAGTCTGTCCATTGAACTGAATTTTCCTTTACGTCTTTAATTTTCAAACAGATTTTTAATAAAACTATTTTCAAGAAATCAAGTGAAATTTGAATGGAAACATGCCAGTTCACAATAAAATCTAATCTAATAACAGTAGCCGTCGAATGCTGCGCATATGTGTAAGATAACTAAGTTCAAAATTAAGAGGTAACTGCTGTGCAGGACGCCAGTGCTTATAGTGCACCGTGGCGGTGTGCTGTGCATTTTCATGATTGTTAAACTTGCGCCACAAGCAGACACAGGCTCTAATCAAATGTGAGTTTAGAATTAGTAGACATAACCAAAAATCTGAAGATTTCGAAACCATACAGGAAAAACTAACCATTTACGGTATTTCGACAGAATGCTTCAAAGCAGTGGTCGCCATCCTGTGGGCCGTGTGTTTATTTATTGTGCCTCGTGGTCAAAAATAGAAGCAATAGTCGGTTGACAATATTTCGTTCTGTCCCCTCATTCCTGTTATAATGAGTAAGCTCATTCCAAGGATAGAGTTACTCAAATGAAGTCGCAGTCTCATTTCACTAGCAGCGTTTTATTCAACGTCGATCAACTCCATTCATTCTGAGACTGTGGCATATGTTTCAAATGTCTTCCTTGATAAGATTTTGCTATTAACATTTGAAAGTCATGTTTAGAAAATGGTAATATTGTCATAATACTTGAATACCGGCGTGTTTTAACATAATGTTTCA
>JGI24159J19872_10007332_pt1 | contig 14452 bp, 13 predicted proteins | sample Ectturendosymbi4_FD_19872 | JGI IMG/M metagenome (IMG submission 19872) | reverse complement strand
GGCCAGGCAACATGAGCCAAAATGACCCCAAAACTACTTCACTTATGACGTCACTCACAAAAAATCCGCAAACCCCAACCAAAAAATTTTTTTTCGAGTGCAGACATAGAAGATTGGCCGATCCGTTTCAGCCTTTGAACAGCTATCTAGCGCAATCGGCGGAGGAGCTATGGCGTTGGTAAGGCAACCAAAAACTTCTGGTTTTAGGCCCAGTTCTAGGAACGATATATTCGTAGACCAGCTCTCAAAAGTGTTACGTACAAGCCCTGTCACAGTGTCACAACCTATTAGACCTGACAGACTAAAGCAGGTGTTCCCCAGCTTTCTCTGTACCCCTTCAGCATTTTGATAGATGAGCATGTACCCCTAAAATTTCTTTTGACAAAAAGGTTGAGGAAAATAAGATAAATATATTTATGGTAATGGTTTATTGTTTCATATGAGCATATAATGATTTTGAAAATAATAATCACTGATGTGTGTATAAATATTTTGAAATGAATGAAACGTAAACATATTTTCTTCTATTGCTAACCTTAAAAGGTACCCCTTCAGATAGGCAAATGTATCCCTAGGGGTAGATGTACCCTAGTTTGGGAACCCTTGGACTAAAGTATTCATCAAGATATTTTCCACACTTCTGTACTTGCTATTTAACTAGGTGAGTGTTGTCAAAGGCCTCACTGACTGTACCTCTTTGAAGTCAATCAGCAATCAAAACCAGATACTTATATTCAAATTTAATCTCTGTAGACCTTCTTCAAACAGAATGTACTAAGATAAATGATTATTTACCTGAATTTTTTTGGCCGTAACTTTTGAACCAGAAGCGCTAGATGGCCAATCAAAGGCTCTAAAGACGTTATTGCCGAGTTCCAAAAAAACTTGAGTCAAAAAATTGGCTCCCAGGTCTCGATGACCTTGGCCAAAAATGTGTAAATATAAACCTACTACCAATGTGACATCAACCACTAAAAATCAAAATACAAAACTTTCCAAATTAAAAAAATGTAAAGTAGAAGACTTCCTGCATATTTAGAGGATTTGAAGACGTCTCTAGCTCAATCAGCTGGCAAGTTATGGTGGTACAACTGCAAAATGACACAAGAAAGAGTCTCATATGGGTCTTCATGGCTGTAGTCAGGGGCAAATTTTTACCGAGGCGACTATTTTAATTATGGCCCCAGTTAGGTATGTTTTTTACTGTAGTTTATGGAGACCTAACATCCTGCCCTTATTTAATCTAGGCTAGTGGGTTGCAACACAGTGTAGCTGCACTGCTGCTCTTTTTAAAACAGCTGCGCAATAACATTTGATTTGATTTTGCATTGCAAACATGTTTTGTGGCATCATTACAGAAAGTTCACCGAAGCAAGTGCCTCATTTGTCTCAATGCAGCTACGGCCTAGCTCTTCAAGGGAAATTGACCAGCTCTGAAGGTGTTAATTAGAACATTAAACAACATCAACGGAAGCGTTGAGTGTGGTCTGGTTTACCAACTGCAATTTTGATAAAAACGTTTATTTTTTTTGTCTAGTTTCTGATGAAGCAATTCATCAACCAAAGTTTAACTAACGCAACTAAAGCATACCTTCTGTTATGCAAAAATTTTAACATCTTTTTGTTATGACAAACAAGTTTTATGCAACATGTAAATTAAAATAAAATTTTATTTTGCAACATCTTCTCTTAATATGTAATGAAAATCCTAAATTTTTATTTTGTTTTTTTTTTTACTTTTCAGTTAAATTTTTTTGCCTTGATTTTTGTGTTTTTTAGTTATTTGTTCATGATTTTTATTTCATTTTAAATGACCTTGCTAGATTTTTTTCTCTTGCAAAATATTTTATAAAGCTTAGTGTACATATGACAAAATTTCAGTTTGGTACATATTTGTACTACTTAAAGCATTATGATGCAGCTGTTTGTTTTTATAGTGTACATATTGATCTACTCTCCCTATTTTGATATACTTAAACAGACGTATTTTCATTAGTAACTGTTTCAAAATATCATTTTGGATTTTTTGTTTTCATAGGAAAATTGGTTAACTTCTTTATTTTTATGTATTGGTCACTGTAAAAAATTTTCAAAGAATGAATGTGTTGAATTGAAATCAAGCTGTAAGGTAGTTATAATAAGGCTGTTGAAGATAGACTATCATATTGCATCAAGATAGATGTAATTTAGAAATTGTGATAGATTTTCTGAATGCATTTTAAAATTTCTGATTGAAGTTGCAACATGACTTTGTTATTGCTTTTGTTTTGGAAAGTTTTGAAACTGTTATAGAATTGAGCGACTTTGTTCATATTTGCAATTCTTTACTCAAGTGTTGAATGGCAAATTAAAAATTATATCAATAAATAACATCAAAAATCTTTGTTCAGATTATTGTATGTGAGAATATTTCTTCCACACTTTAATGTGTGATGTGTTTGTCTATGTAAACAAATATAAGTGTTCTTGTGGTTTTGCAGGTGATCAATCCTGATGGTAAGAAACAAAAAATTAAATAAGAGAAACAAATTGTATTTTTTAACATAATGACTTTATTACCAAGTGATGATGAAGATGGACCCGTGGTCAAATCAACTGAAAAAAACAATGGTGAGTTGATAAGCTTTTTCATGAAAACAAATATCTAGTTGTAGAGCTAAATGGAAACACATCCCAGTTCTCCTGTGCCATAAAGTGTGTTTCAAAAAGCTTTTCCTTACATGAAAGAATTTACTTTAAACTCTCCTGTGCCTGAAAGCAATGCTGTTTCATATGCTTTGTGAAGTTGTCTACTTGCTGTTGTGGGTCACTAATTTTTTCCTTTAAGGTGCTGCTTCCTATGCAACACCAATAATTTTTTATAAGTAGTTTTGAGGACATTTGGTGTGAACAATGTGTCTACAGTAATATTTGTTACCAAAGATAACGTGCTTTTATTCTTGATCTCTCCTTATTTTGTACCAGGTATGGATGTTATGTCATAGAAGGANGGCATGGTTTGATTACATTAACTGAATTGATGATCAAATGCACAGGTTGTCTCAGTTTCATTGTAAACTTAGCTTGCTGCCCTGCTAGCCATAGAATTGTACATAATTTCAAGTGCTAGCATAATACCAAGTTATCATTATTTCTTGTCTTAACGATATTCCAGAATATAAAGATTACCAGGTTACCATCATTTGAAAAGTTGGTTGAATTTCTGTTCAACTCCGATTTGTTTTTAATATTTATTTCTAGGTTTAAAGAAAAAACGCATTATGCACTTTGGTGATTCATCTGATGAATCCTGTGATGAGGAAAGTAAAAAGGTAATGATTGGATTTTGTGTTTGCACATGTCCAGTTTCTAAGAGTTGCAACATTTTAAAGTTTTTTCTGGTTAGGTTTTCAGTCATTCAAACAACAGCAATGAAGAGATGTCAAGCAAAAGAATTGCTGTTTTAAACAGTGAAGATGACAATGATTTATCTGATTCAGGTTTGTAGATGTTTTTGGCAGTTATGGATGTAATGCTGAATCGTACCCGGTAGTGCTGCATTTTCCAACATTCACACAGACTGCTTATGGAAACAAATTCCATCCTGCAAATCTCAATCTTTTAAAAGTGGTGGAATTTTATGGCACAAAGCAGATTAACTTTTCATTCTCAAACAGGAGAATGAATTTTACTTGTTATGAGTGGGATCGTGTATGTCCAAACAAGTGGCTAAACTCAATGTGTCATACATACTGGTTTCTGTGTGTGCAGAAGTTGCATTTTTTTGTGGTTGCCAAGTCACGTAATGAAACACGTCTTGTTGTATCCTGCTTTAAACTTGCTTTCGACAGAATTGATTACCTTCAAAAATGCAGACGACGTTGTTGCTGAAAAGGTCCAGCCACGACGGAGTCGTTTACAAATGATTGGTTCGTCTTCTGATGACTCAGACAGTGAGGTAAAAAAATCTTTAATTTCCTACAAAGAAAATTATTTTCGCCATGCATGTAGACAAAAATGTAAATGACATTGTTGATGCAGGATGTTCCCATCAGAGATCTTGGTAAAGTCAAATCAAATGACACTGCTGTTCAAGTGACTACGAATGGTGCATCGTCAAGTATGTCTTGTCGTCTCTCGTCCAATATTGAACTGCATTCATTGTAACAAGTTCTTTAGGTTATGGTTGTGGTGGTTTCGTGAGAAGTTCTTTAGGTTTGGTTGTGGTGGTTTCGTAAAATGCAGTTAAGGCTGCACATGGCATTTGCTTGTTGAACAGCAGTGGGTGCTAGTGCAAGAACCATGCATGTTTCAAATATCGCAATCTGAGGTTCCACTTACATACAATCTGTTCTACTTGAAGTGAAATCAACATAGCATAAATAAACTCATAACAATCATTGACGCTGATCGCGGTCAGTAAATGGTGCGCTTTGATTTGAAAAAAATTAACTTTGGTTTGAAAAAGCCGAAACTTGCGCATGTTACCATATTTATTGCATTGCAAAACTGTTTTTGAGTAACTAGTGCCTGTTTTTTACTTCTAGATATGACAGTTGTTGGAATACCTGTATCAACGGCTAACTCCTCTGAAGATTCAGGGTTCGACGGTGATAAGGCAGAGGTAATGTTTCGGCTGTTTTTGATGCTGTTTTAATGAACCGGTAAATGCCGTAGTTGCTATAAAGATACTTCTAATTCAGGGTTGGCTAAACTTTTTGACCCGAGGGCCGAATTCCCGACTGCCTGGCCACTGGAGGGCCGGATACAGTGCGATTTATGTGACAAGCAGCAGCCAATTCTGTTGTACTGCTGCCCACTGTCGGAAACGTGGTGCTTGAAAAAAAGTGCAAGGTATTAGAAGGGTCGGATAAAAGTGGTCGGCGGGCCGGACGAGGCTCGCGAGTCGTAGTTTGGCCGCCCCTGTTCTAATTCGAAGTAACTTATTTGTGAAAGCCTTGTTAGCTTTGCGTCTCAAGTGAATAGGAAAAAAGCATAACTACCATGACGCTGCATTAGCGATGAAATTGTTGCAGTGGTTCTTAACCGCGGGGGACGCCTCCCCAGGAGGCGTCAATAAATTTCCAGGGAGCGCGAACCCTCAATGCGCTCTGCAGCATGGTAAGTTTGATCAACGAATTTGCCAATAAATACATTTGCTTTGAAAATTTATTTAAAGTCAAGGCGGCTTGAAATAAAAAAATTACTTTGGGCGTGGTAAAGAAAAGGTTAAGAACCACTAGTGTAGTAGTATTCCTGTTTATCTCCCCTATGGAGAGTGGTAGAAACAAGTTCAAGAGTATCTGATCAACGACAGGACCTGATGCGCGTACGNGCGGCGCATGCGCAGTACCACTGCCTACATTACGCTGACGCACGTCGTGGTTCTATGTCNTCAGAGAAAAGGGAATATATTGCTTAAAAACTTCTAATCCCGCTGGAGCTGATGACGAAGAAATTATTGTTTACTTGCCAAGTTCCACCCGCACGGGCAATGGCGGCAATAGACGCAGCAGAAAAACAGAAAGCGTTTCAGCGTCTATCGCGAACGAAGATATATCCGTTCGCGCCTTTGATGTTATGCATCAGTGAGACCCACTTTTGTCCGAATTGTGTATATCAATGGTTCTCAACGTTTTTTTCCGTATTCAAGCCCTGGACACTTTTATTTCTGTCCCATTATAAATCCCGTAAGCAGATAAGAGCTAAGATAAGTATTACAAAAAAACAAAAAGCCTAGTTTTCTTGCAAAATAGCAAGTTCATCCAACAGAACAACCAAACATGCAGGACATTTTATGAAACAGTGTTTTCGCATTTTGTAGCACTGTCAATCTGTATGCATTGGTATTGTCTCCGCACCATTAAGGATAAAGAACACACTCCACCACACAAAGCTTACAGTTAAATCTATTTACCTCAGAAGCAATGTAATTCCAACGATCTGATACTAATCTTAAAGTTTTCTAACACGCTCAAATTAATCAGCAACGCTTTTCCTGAAGCACTGAAGACTGCAATTTGACATCGCTCACCCGTAAGTCCGTGATCTTCATCTCTGTAGAATCTCAGCATTGTTGCATCATAATAATTAATTGCCTGTTGTTACAAGTCAAACATTTTGCCGTCAGAAAAAATCTAGAAATGTAATCAGAGCTAGAATTTAATTATAATTCTACAAGACAACAGCTTTTCTAGCTACTAGCGTACATGCAAGAATTTAGAATTGCTAGAAATGTCAGACCTTGCGGAAGCAGAAAAATAAGAACTGACAATCCTTATTTTTCCTCCCCAATTCCTTCCTCCAAATTTGCTCTCAGGAATTAAAAATTTCTCGCCTAGTGAGCCAAGTAATTGCCGATTGAGAAACACTGAGCGGCTCCTCCCGTACATGTCTTGTTATCAGCCGCCACGGCATCGAAATGGATCACTCGTGTTCTCAACACGTGATCAAGCATAAAATAGTGTAAAAATATACAGTAATCAGTGTTCCCTCTAAAAAAATTTACGCTGAGCAAATATTTGTTCAAGTGACGCACAGCCAGTGAAGCGTTTCAAGCGTTAGAAGGGCTATGCGATATAATCGTTGGAAGGGCTATGCGATATACACACGATATTAAATTTGGAATACTGCAAGTGCGCGAGAATCCGGAGGATTTGCGCACCTAGAGGGAGAATTGACAGTGATTCGTGGATTGTTGAGTTGAATTGAGCATGATATTAATGCTGCTGTTTGTGCTGGTGTGCCTAAACCCTTTCCATCAAACTCAAAGAATTCAAGCGACGTTCACCCAGGTACTGAGACCAGGGTCTGCAGTTGCGCGAACATGACACCCTCAGACATCCCCAGCCCGGGTTATGCGTGACTAACTAAGCGTTGCCCTTAGTAACATCATTAACCCTCCATTTTTGGTCCAAGTTCATGAAGCAAAATATCCGAAATTATTGTAGTGCTGCGCACTCTAAAAAGAAATCCTGGTTTGATAATTTCGTATTGTCGTGTTTTGTTTTGAGAGGGCTTGTGTTATAAATCGGAGCTGGCTTTTATTGCAGGTTGATGAGGGTCTGTCAGTGCACAAATCAACTGATGAGAACGCGCAACCGACGGAAGAAAGCGGTTCAGGTAAATAGTTATTTGCCACAAATATTCGCGCAGTGCTTCCGCAACTCTGGAAAACTGTGACTATGAAATGCGATGAGCAATGTTCACAAATGTTTCAAAGCAAGCTTTTAAAACTTGCTTTGAAAAGCGAATTGATCTGAACGAATTTCAAAAGCGAATAGTATCTTTGGAAGTTGCTTGAATGAGCAGGCGCCGCTCATCTTCATGCTTGAATGAGCAGGCGCCGCTCATCTTCATGCTCCAACGTCTCGATTGCTGCCCGCTTGATGCATTGGTCGTGTGGGTCACACCCCAACGAAGTATTTGTAAGTACATGTACCTACTGCATGGTTGCAGGCCGCCAGAAGCAAAGCGCAGCGATTCTAGAGGAAGGTGGATCCAGCAGCGAGGTAATTCATTCACTTTTTTAGTAACTCTTATAAGCGGTAAATGCTTGCTTGTTGAATTTGTGTAAAGACTGTGGCAAGAGGGTTTTTAGTCATGCGATTCCAGTTGTGCTTGAGACGAATCGTTAATACGTTCTGTTCTTGAGTTATTTGTGGCGTTGGTCAATATCATCATGGCCTGGCGAAAACGACGATAAACACGACGCAATCTTCCAGTATATGTGATTCTGATCCGCGGTTTTATTTGCGATCTTAAACTTCTTTTATCGTTGACGAACATGGTAATCAGATGATGTTTGGGCTCCTCAGCATTTTTCAAAGACCTGTTTTTTTACGCGAAAATTATCTGCAATTTTCGCGCCAGCTCACGCAATGAACTTTTTAGGACTTAGCAATTCGCCAATGTTTGGTTTTGAGGCAAACTTCGCGTACGTTTTCCGGATTTAGAGCTCAAACTAAGTGCCAGTGGTTGTGTGTAGTAAAACATTGTCAAATATCGCAGGATGAAGATTGTGACGTTGCGAAACGTCACTATGATACCAACAAGCAAACTGCTGCCGAAGGTATTCCGTCGCTAGGTGTTGATTACGTTTGGTGATTTTTTTCATCTCTACGATCTGTATGGAAATACCGGAAAACCTGATTTGTTCGCACATGCAAGTTTTCTCCTGTAGTTTCTGCGTTGCCGCAGTCATTATGCCAGTGAATGATGTTGCAGTTTTTGCGATGGGTGCTAATTTGTTTTGATGACCTACATGTACGTGCGGCTCGAACTACGCTAAAAAGCATGATCCTGCCTTGGCGTGTCTCCCTGGACCAGTTGCTCTGTACGTTGATGTTAATCTAACCTGCTCCACCCATCGGTATTNAATGCGCGTTTTTTTGCGTAATGTGCGACTGGTTTCAATNTTGTTGCACAACTGTGATAATGGCAGTCGCTTCGCATCAGCTCACAGGCACTGCTCTACGTTGCTTGAGCTTGATATCCGCTTTTCGAGTTTACATCATGAATTGTATATTTTTATAACTTCAGACGATTCAGCATCAGACCAGGTATCATCAGATTCAGGAGCAGGTATGTCCCATCACCACGTTTTCAATTGCTTGCCGACGTCGTAAGCAAAACCACTGGTGCGAAACAAAGATCTGTGTCGCTTTGTTTGCTTGCTGCTAGAAGCGCTTTTGTTCGGTTGTTGTGTTTTTTTTTACAGCAGACCTGCGTAAAGCAGAGTGGTGTCTGATGTGAATAAAGTAGAGATGTGAAATTTTTTCCATATGAAAAAAGTGGCCAGGCTGCATTGTGGGTTTGTCAGGTAAACGTCCTGTCCTATGGTTTGCCATGTTTTCGCGACTTGTTGACTATCGATTGCGGTAATTCTTAACCATCGACTGTGGTGGATCACTTGGAAAGTTGGTAAATGTACGCCATAGAGGTTATTGCTCTGTCATCACTAACGGCATTTTTCAAAACTTCCCAGAATCGAGCGATGACGACGCTCCGCCGATCCGAATCTTCCGCGACAAGAACGCCGCCGCGTCGACCTTCCGCAACATCGACGTAAGTGTCATAGTCCCGTCGCCACGGGGGGGCTTTGGTAGGCTTACTACCCCCAAACAAAACTCAGAGCCCCTCCAAACTGAAACACGAAACATAAATAAGTGTTTTTATCAAATTTTGAGAATGTCAAATCCCCCCTTGCACAAATGTAAAGACCCATATTGAAGATTTTCTGGGGGGCGGTTCTGAAGTGTCAAGGAATGATGCAGTTCGAAACAAAAAAATGCAGATTATGTAGACGTGTCTTCTAATCCTTGGAGCTGGTTCATTAGTGCTTGTCCCTCTCCCACTCATGAACAATCGTCACTCAAGCGGCAGCTTTCTCTTTCAGGCGGACGACATGTCAGATGAAGAAGCGATATCTCGTGCCCCGAAACCTCCTCGGAAACCTCGCCGCCCCCCTGCATCAGAACGTATGGAAATATCAAGCGAGACGCAGAGACTGATTCGCGGTGGGCGGATGAATATTTGCACGCGCTGAGTTGCTTCTTTATCTTCCAGTTGTTACAAACTTTTCGCTCACTGATAGTTACGCGATCGACATTGGTGAAAAGCACGGTCGAATAGCTGGTCATTGTTTTGGCGATCACGTGACTGGTGCTTANTGTTGCCATGGCTGTATTTGAAATTTGNTCAGTGCGCACAACTCTGTGCTGCAGTGCTCTCGGATGAAGCGGCTTAAGTTTAAATCGATATGAAACAAGTGTCAGCAACCGGCCAAGTGGTCGAGTTCGGTTCGGTTCCCGGTCAGGTCACCATCCTCGCGCTCGGCGTTAATGGGTGGGTGCAAGGGAACGGTCCACGCGCGGTGCTTCCATTAACTCGCCACCAGTGCAGCANTCNCTGCGAAAATAGCCGCGANGAGCGTCCGCAGAGTACCCGTGACACTCCCGAAAGAAGTACAAAAAGCAGGTGNAAATGATGCTGAACCANTGTCAGTTAATCAGTGGATCATGATGGTGTTAGTGTCCGTGGTGGAAAATCTTGCAGAGGTGGTTGCTGCAGAAAACCCTCTCGTTTCTGTGGTTGNTCCATTAGCAACAAAGCGTTTCAAGATCACTTAACTTGACCCTGCATTCATCATAAAAAAGTGCACGAATTCCAGCTTACCTTGTGGGTTATTTAACCTNTGCATNNTGAAAGTGACTTGTTACAAACTCATGCTCTGTCCTGTTCAGAGTCAGCGATAAACCTTCCCTACCACATTCCCGAAGCGAAGAAAGTCTCGGACTTTCTGAAGCGGCCAACAGTGTTCTCTGATTCTCAGGTAAACGGTGCTTCGCTTTTTCTCTGCGAAATCAACCCATGAGTAGGTTTCAGGATATTTTGCTCCACATTTGTAATCGGTTGTCGCTTCACAGACGAGTCGCAGCGCTCGAACCCGAGAATCGCCTCCTCCCCAGTCATCAGCGCCTGCGACTGTCGCCGAAAGCGTTACCGAAGCAGTTGACGCAACGAGGGAGGAAACAACCCCGGAGCAACCCTCGCAAACAATCGCCGACGACCTTCCCCCCACGAAGCACCAGCTGTTCAGCAGAAAAGCTCAACTTTTGGCGTCTCGCGGAGTGCGTTTGCCGGAGCTGAATGCGCCGAAAGAACGTCTGTCACTGTTTGGTTCAAAGTCAGGTATTTGTCTGGTTCGATCCGCTGGAAGTGGCATCCCTATTTGCTGAAGTAGCTGTTCTGCGACGTTAGTGTACTCCCGTAGTACTATTGTCCATTACTTTATGTTAGTTTACTCCCTTACTTCGTGATCATCGTGCAAGATAGGGATGGGGAACCTGCACCACTCGGGCCGAATATGGCCCGTATCAGAAATTTCGTAAGCCAATATAGAACACAACATCGCGTCAAAACAAAACTCCGTAATAAGCAGATACTAAGACAAGTAAGTCAAGAAAAGGATCACTCGGCCAAAGTTTTCTTTCCTTAGGAAGACAAGGGTAAAATTTTAAGGTAAAATTAATTATTTCTGCGGCCTGCTGGCGATGATCCACAACATATGTGTCTCGTGGTAGCAAATAGGTTCCCTGCTGTGTGAGATTTTGGCCAACATGGCGCGAATGTCTCTTCCACGAGCCCGCTTTAATGGTNTCGCAATGAACGACAAAAGTGGTCTCAGTCTTACCAGAGCGTTCAAGCCAGAACCTTCTGCAGCTGATGATGAAGCCTTAAATCATAAAACGCTGAGCACCACTGAACCTGAAAGTTGTCATTTTTATTTTTGGAATCAGCATCGTTAGTTTCGACTCCTGCTTTTGATCAAGTCCGAAATTTTCAACTCAACTTGAAAAACAAATCTTAGCATTTTCTACATCGCTGGCTCTGTTTGCGGTTTTCCTTTTCGAACTTAATTTACTCAAAACTTTGATTTCGTCGCAGATTAGTCTCCATAGTTTGACAAACTTGCATTTTTTCATTGGCAGATTTTGTCGAACTTGAAGACGAGAAAAGCTCCCCCCCTCCCGCGACAAGCGGCGTCGCCAGTTTCATGCAAAGAGTTTTAAAACATTCCACGCAAAGATGTCCGATCAAGAAAAAGAAAGTGCAGTTCACGTGAGTTTTACTTTCCTTCATCACATGCGACATCACTTTGTCCCATTCTGACGTAACAGTCAGCTGCAATGCGTCGCCAACACAACGTGTTGTTCCTTACGCGATCTTAAATAGAAACGTGGTGATGTTGTTGTGGGAAACAACATCGATGTTTCGTTTTTTATTAGCAATTCAGGTTTTTATTTCAAGGCAACAATTTCATGTTGTTTTCTTTCAATTGTCTATAATGCCACTTCAAGCATAAAACTCGTTCCCGCAGAACATGGGTCCCCAACCTGGGGTACATGTACCCCTGGGTATATATTTGTCCATCTGAAGGGATACGTTTAAGGTTAGAAGGTTAGCAATAGAAATGAAAATTACATTATGTATTATTTATTTCCAGATATTTATACATTCACCAGTAAATATTATTTTCAAACATCTTTATATTCTCATTGTTTAATATATCTATGATTATTATTCATTTGTCATCATAAAATATTTTGTCATAAGAAATTTTAGGGTACATGATCGGAGAAAGGAAGGTTGGGAACCCCTGCCGTAGAAAGTATTGCAGCTTGCTGTGCCTTTGCAAAAGTCGTGTGGACATAATGATAAGGCAAAAATGAGTACCAAAAATTTTCCAGAAATAATGCATCGTATGTGAACGTCTGCAGTGTCGTCCATTTTGTTTCAGCATTGTGCGGAAGGAGGACAGAGCGGACGGAACTGGTTCAGAGTTGGTCTCCGACGTGGTCGTTGCCAGTGAAAATGTGGAACACCTGTCACAAGATGGCGCAGGTGCAGTAGGTCCCGCAACATGCGAAATACTTGGGCTCTCTTTCGTTTGTCTCGGGCCATTTCAGTCTTAAGTATTTTTGAGGGCTTTTAACGAAATACGTGCTTGTTCCACAGAGTAACGATTGTTTGTTTGATATTTTTTCACAACAAAGATATTTTTTTCTAGTTTTTTTCAAATATTTTTTCAATTGTTTAGTTGATATTTTTTCACAGCAAAGTCTTGAAATTTGCGTACAGCTTCGTACGATTAAATATGCAGGGTTCCCACGCGGTATTGAAAGTATTGAGAAATTATAGAATTGTGAAATTGATTTTCAAGACCTTGAAGAAGTACTGAATTTGGGCAAAATGTACATAAGGTATTGAAAATGTACATGGAAATTCTAAATCCAACCATTTGTTTTTTCAAATTTTCTTTACCGCTGATGACAGTTCTGCAGATGTTTCTGCTTTGTGTTCCATGAGTAACATTTTTGAAGAATGAAGCTAGCTGATGGTATTCAAGTCTTTTTATTTAATATTGAAAAGGTTTTGAAAAAGTATGGAAAATGATTTTTGAAAATGTGTGGGAACCATGTGTAGATAATGTAAAGCATCGTACAACTTGTTTGCTTACGTAACAAGCCAGCGAATTCAACAACTGATTTTGAGTTGTGTTTTTTTACATTTTTAGTTTTGATTAAATGAGCAAGTGTTCGCTGTTGTATGTTTGCTGAGCTTTGACGCTAACTGCAGGAAACAATTGACGTATGCCTCGCACGGAGTTGGATTTGTATCCGCAGTGGAACATACAGATCCGCTTTGTGTTGTGATAGAAAATACGAGATTCCTATGTTTTAATAGATGCAGGAAACCTTTTTCATTAGAAACGGACTGTTTGAAAAAAACACAAATTTACTATTGTTTTTCAGGTTCAAACAAAACATAGCGATTTACAAAATATGCAAATCCAATAGTTATAACCAAAACAAGACAAGTAGAAATGTCGGACAAACAAGAGACGTCAAATCCAACTAATCTCTTAGCATAATAGCTAAACCCACCTCATGGTCTTGTGTCCATTTTGTATTTGAGCTTTCTTGGCAATTAATAGAATATACACCCATCCGGTTAAAATTATGCTTTGTATTCCGTTTATGACATACATGGCAAAATAAGTACTTAATGGCTCATCTAACACAATGACTGTTTCGTGTGTCAAACGCTCTCTGTTTGAAGCAATGTTGTCAAGCAAACCACTTTCCTTGGCCGGTACCAATTTGCCAATATCGAAATCGGAAACGGTGGGAAACAAAACCATTCCTGCTGTGCAGCGTATTTACCGGGAGGTCGAGCCTTGCTGGCTTGACATGGTTGCAAGCCGCATGCTGTTCCAAACACTGTATGATTTATTTATAGTTTTTAATGGCAAGTTTGTAATTCCGTGCTTTCTTTTTTGCAGAGCATTTGTTCAGCTCTTGTGGGGGAAACTACCATCGCTTGAGAGAAAAACTCAACCAGAAAATGAAAGAACGAAGATCGAAGGAACGAGTGAAGAAAGAGGTTGGTTGTGGTGCATTATGCAAAGTCAGAATTTTCTTTGTGTTCAGTGCCTTCAGTGGCACTTTAGGTGATTTATGATTTTGCTTTCATAGCAATTTTAATCAAGGTTGGTTTTTGACCATGCTTCCATTGTTCTTTCGTGTCTTCAAATTAAATCATTTTTACTTGACGTTTTCATGGTCAAGTTTTCATCATTTCATCTTCAAGCTTTTGCTTACAATTGCAGGATTGAAAATGCATACTTGAAGCAAAATCGATTTCCTATAGTAAAATGCTTTCCGAGCAGATTGGACTGTACACGTTTTACCTCTTTGGTACTTCGAAACTTGGGTAAATTAATCTCCTTTAGTTTTCTGAGAAAGAGCCCATTTATCTTCGAGTCCCGAAAAGAAACTTTAGACCACTGCGTGTTTCCTGAAGTTTTGCCGCACGATGCACAAGGGCTTTTATTTTATTGCTTGGGCAGGAATTGCAGCGATTGGACAACGAAGAGATTGGGGGGGAAGCTGACGACGAAGAGGAGGAA
>JGI24159J19872_10007330_pt1 | contig 14454 bp, 8 predicted proteins | sample Ectturendosymbi4_FD_19872 | JGI IMG/M metagenome (IMG submission 19872) | reverse complement strand
TATATTGCTCTATAAGAGATATATAAGCTGCTCTGTGACCCAAGGATCTTCGTACCCCTTGATGTTCAATCTCGTACCCCTTGGGGGTACAAGTACCCCCAGTTGGGAAACCCTGGATTATTGCACCCTAATTTTCTAAAATTCTACCTTTATCTTACTACAAGGGATAGAGGCTTCTTATGACATACTATCTTAAGGGATAGAGGCTTCTGGCTTACTGTCTAAGTACCTGCTTATCGTGGAGCTTTTTTTGACGCGATCTTGTACTCTTAAATGGGTAACAAAAATCCTGATGCGGACCATATCAAATGTTCATGCAGGCTGCATTAAGCCCGCAGGCTGCAGGTTCCCCAGCCCTGTTTTAGACCATAACTTATGAACCAGAAATGCTAGAAAGCCAATCAAAGGCTCAGAAGACTCGGGTTCTAGCTTAGTTTCCAATAAAAACTTAGGTCAAAAAATTCCATCTTGTGGTTGGGGCCCAGGGCCAGGTAACCTGAGCCAAAATGGCCCAAAATCTACCTCACTTAATTCACCTATATCACCCACAAACAAAAAATAATAATAATAATATCACCCACAAAAAAAACAAAATCCAAAACCTTTCAATTTGTTCTTCACCACAACCTAGAAAACTTGCCACATCTTTGAAGCATTTTAACAGCTCTCTAACACAATCGGTTGATGAGTTATGAAGCTGCTAAGTCGCGGGAAAACAGCACAAAATCACATGCTCAATATGTGATTTCAAAGTATAAACATTTTGTACACTGAAATATTCGTACTTCGAAACTGAAATGTAAATTTGAAGTTGTTGTGGGGCCATACATGGCAAGTTATCTTGCACACTGTGTGTGTGACATGATAATCGCCTGTATCAGTCATGGAATGTTTGTCGTACTTGCAACAATTATTTTTCTGCTTGCTTTGGACTGAGAATGCTGTTGTGAACGATTTATGTCTCAAAGCTGTTGTGGACTTTTCCTTGAGATCACAGAGTGACTTTAAAAGCACAAAAGTTGTGGATTGACAGCAGAACTTATTTTTTATTCTGTATGGCCAATTAGTTAGCAAAGCCGCCATCTTATCAGTTGAATCTGCAAATTCACCGATTGAGGTTGAACCTGCAGTGGTAGTAACTTCATTTTCTGGCCATCCCTAAAGGGGCCAAGGTAAAGTGCACTGGGTAGACGAACGTTACAGTGTCATGAACTGCTTAGTCGAAATGATGGCACCGCAGCTTTTATCTGCACAGTGCACTTCACCTTTCTTTGAAGAGAAATATGTGATTAAGTGATAATAATCTACAAATGAAAGCAATATTTCTACATCAGTATGCGATTTATATATGTGATTAAACACTATGAACGATTAACCAGACTAATTATTTTCCTTATCTATTGGTTTGGGATTCCAGAACCCTGTGTGATAAAGCAGTTTAAGCTTTCAGCCTATATGCAAGTAAAGGGAGTTGTCTGTATTTTAATAACAGAGAATGAATAAGAAAACAAGTAGTTGGTTCTAATAACCATGCATGCAGTGTTTTTTTAAGGTGTTTTGAGGGACCAAAACGGTCTCTCAAAATATAGTGACCTGAGATCACATCAATGGAGAACGGTCTCTCAAATACCTCCAAGCGGTCTCTTAAAATTTCCTTGCGGTCACCAAAGCGAAACCTTAAAAAAAACCTGTATGCATGTATTAACCAAAATCTCCAAAAATACCAAGCTAATATTGTCAGTGCCTAATCAGTTGAGAAAATACTTAATCAAAAGTCTGCTTACTACAATTATAACAAAATTCTACGTATATTTGGAATAAATGGAAACAGATCATAATGAACAACTTACCAACCCTTGATACTTAAAAGTATCATAAACGCTTTGTATGAGCAGCCAGAATGGCCAGATGTATTCGAATCGAAACTCAAGAATGAAGTCTGCGAGGAGGATTAGCATCCACATGATGACAAACTTTATGTACACAATTGAACTGCAAAAAGGTTATTTTAAATGAACAAACATCTGGACACTCAGCAACATTATTGAATCGCAGCAACAGAATATGTAACACTCCTGCAAACCAAACAATGCTGATCAAATTAAAACAAGATGTGAAACACTAACAACCTGCACTATTGCACAAACAAAAAAAATTCATTGTTTAATATACAAGCCATTAACACAAGAAAAAGTAGCTGATAATACCTTCCATAAACACTGTCAGCAAATTTAGGAGTTCTTTTAACAGGCCTTCGTGGCTGTTTTCCAGTATCAACATTCCTTCTTTTCATTGTCTAAATGCAGAAATTATTTAATACAGTATTTAATTACTAGTCCAAAGACATTAAATCCTATAACACAACACGAATATTGTTAACATGATATTTGCAAAGCTACAGACACACGATTTACCTTAAGCCTACTCAAAAATAACACCAGACACACCGTTTTGTGCTGCAATTACTGGGACAAACCTATACAGGGCAAATAATTTGAAGCAGTCAACACATGTAACTAAATTTGCCAAACTTTACAGCAAACACATTTTATGTAATAACCATACTAAAAAGCAAGAGTACAGAATATTACAGGGTATGGAAATGTCAAAATTATGAAAATTTAGCCAAGAGACACAAACGAATCTTATCTTCAACCTAAAATACTTTCAAAAGTATATCTGATTACTATATTTTTTGGATCATAGGGCACACTTAAAATCCTTTAATTTTCTCAAAAATCGAAGGTGTGCCTTATAATGCAGTGCACCTAATACATGAATCTGGTTGTGCTTTCTCACATAGCACCATTTACCAATGGTCCTATTTATTTAATCACCAGTTACAATTTTTGTAAACACACCATCGTGTTACATAACAAACCAACAACTTACAATGAGCACTGCATGTGGTTCCATGAGTAGTTAGCACATACCTTAATGCTGAAGCACAGAACATATTACTCCACAAGGCTACTGCGCACAGAGCTGCTGTAATGCATTACTTTGTGAGACTCCTGACTACTTTTACTGCGTTTCCATGTCCACTTGTGACATGGCTTGCAAGCTTGGCCTCGTAGCTCAACCGTGTGCGTTTCCATGTCTAGTTTTTGGTTGGCCCGGAAGCTTCACTGCTGAGATGCTGCCAAATGAGCTGGCGTTAAAATTGCTGTACTGAAGCATTACGTTTGAGTTAAAAAACCATAGCTGTCTATGCATGCTGTGTTGATGTTTCCAACTGAGCAATAAAATATCATTCGTTAACCACTGTGTTGCTTGCGAACAGAAATTATCGGCAAATACAACACTTAATAGGTGGTAGAGTATGGACGCTTTTCTGCGCCGTAAGGTCAGAACCTGTTTGCTAATTTTTTTGATTTTGTGTTGCTGCCTTGCAAGAAGATCGTTTGTCTTGAATAAGGAGCACTGGTTCATACAGTGCAAATGATTACTTGCAGAAGGACCTGCAGGTACTGGATGCGAAACAGGTTAGTTGCGGAACATTTCACATGCTACAGCCTATACAAATGACGCTGCAAAACCTAGAACGAAGAAACTTGAATTGTTGGAGGTGCTGTAGAATCGTGCCTAAACTTTTTTGAATAAAGAAGCTTTAGCAGCTGCTGTTACAGCTGTACTGTAGCAGCTGCTGTTACAGCTGTACTGTAGCCTTAAGATTAGGCTAGAGGCTACTGCGTGTGCTGTGCAACACATGCCAAGATCAGGAAGATAAAAATTGTATAATCACCTTGTAAAACATTTGGCGTAGGCAATACCAGCAGATGGTTCAGTCTACAGTAGAAACGTCAACACTTTCTTTGTACTACTGCTATTTTACCAAAAGTTCGGGATAGCATGTCTGCTAAATCGTTTACTAATACTGCAATAAATATTTCATAAGTAAAATTTTGTTACTACTATAAGCTACGGAGTATGAGTGTAATTGTTACTGTATTATTTAAACCCTCCACAACTCTACAATATTGCACTGCAATCAGTTTACAGTCAGGCCTAATACATACACTGTACTTGTAGGCCCGTATCTCCTGTTACTCATCCTCAATGTCGGGAAGGTCAAGCGTTTCAAGCTAAGTAACAGGCCAAGTCTACTTACTTTGAAATGACCAGAGATTAACACAAGAAAAGTTGCTTGTTTGATTTTTGTGCAAACAGTTTAACATCAGGCATATGTGCAGATCAGCAAATAACATGAACTCATTTTCACATGTTTATTCAGATTTGCATAGTTAGTTAATCAACATTTTAATCACAAAGATATAGAATGTGTTTAGTACTATTTATATTCTTTTCAGTTATGCTAAAAATTTCACTCACTATCAAACACTGGATAAGCAGTTAATGTTGGCCACAATCAGAAATGCATCCACGGCCTGTTTGTCTGTCATGATAGAACCCCTCAACGCCATAGGTACTCAGCATTAAAGCTGATCAAGTATTGAACACTACCACAGCAAGTTTGTAGTTTTTTTACAGCACATTGTGGGTGGTTCAGCACATGTGACAGTATTCTTTTCTGAATTTGCAGAGCATTATTATAAAACAGGGATTAGCAACCTACGGCCCGCAGTCCAGATCTGGCCCGCCAAGCAAAATCATCTGGTCTGCAGCCTTTTTACCACATTGTAATAACTGTATGGCCTACCTAGTGGTATTATATTTTATGAATCGGCCCTTGTTGCAACTTCTTGTATTGAATACTTACAAGTAACTACTTACAAGAAACCACACTGCTTAGGAGTTGATCTGATTAAAATTCCATAAATTTCTAACTTTTTAACAGCAGCAAAGGAAACGGAATTGTTGTTGGAAAATTAGTACGGCTCGCCATAACTTGCAGAGTTTGTTTTTGGCCTGCGACTTGGGAAAGGTTGCTGACCCCTATTACAAAACAACCACATCCCAGCCATGTTGACATGGTACCTACACAATTATCTGAAACGCGCAGCACTTTTTACACGGAACACATATCTTTTGGAATCTGTTACTGTGCCAAAAACAAATAAAGCAGTATTGATTGCAAAAGGTGTGTACATTGCCAGACACAGGTCAGAGATCTTGTTGGATATTATGCTTCATGGTGGTGTTGGACAGTCACCTTGAACTACCTTTACATTTTAGGTCATTGCATCATAACATCACTAGCAGTTGAGATGTTTAACTGCACTATGTTTATAGTAATTAGCTAAGTAGCAAACCAGTTCATATTGAATAAAATAAAATGAAAGGGCTTGGTGGACAAAGATAAAAGAAAGACCTTTGCAGACAGCAGTATCATCTTTGTTTGGACAGCTCTTGAGGATGTGTAGCTAACACAGAGGTGGAGTAGTTGCTTAAACTTTATCTGCTGCTCTGGTATGTGGATAGAAATAATTTGGTGTAGCAAATAATGGCAGAAATGTCACCATGTGGTGGGGTCAAAAAATGAAAAATAATATTCAAGTAAAGAAGGTAACCTACCAAAGTCAGGACTCAGAACAAAGCTGAAACTACTTTGTATTCACAGTATGTTCAGGTACAGAATCAGCAGCCCATGTGGAATGTGTAAAATGGAATATTGGGGGAATTTCAAACAAACTAGATTCCAATTATTGGCAAGTCCATGAAGTGTACTAGAAACCATCCAGTATCTTAGCATAAAGGATCTTGTCAGATCCAATAAAAACTAAAACATTGTCTTATTTAGCAATGAGAACGGCCTTGCCAGATTAATAGAGTATTGCAAAGTACTTTTAAACCAGGTTATTATCACATTATCAGACACTCAAGAGGTACATTTAGGAAGAACACAACTGGAATGGAGCTACCAAGACACTGAAGGCTACTGGTCATGATGAAATCCAACCAAAAATGCTCAAAGCCTTGAACAGAGGATATCATTGGCTAACTTGTTTGTCAAATGGCCTAGTGCTCTAAAAAGGAACTGAAACATTAGTTAGCTAAGGCTATCATACTCAAACACAATGATGGAGACATGGAGGAGTGTACCAACCAAGGATCTCTGTTTTTAGCCTCCCTGGACAACTGCATGCCAAGTGCTTTGTAGAAGAACTCCAAAAAATGATTGACTCAAAGCAAGAGGATACCCAGTGCAATTTTTGTCCCAGCCGTAACACCACAGACCAACTTTTTACTCTATAAAAACTTGAGAAATCTTGGGAAAATGCCAAAAATGTCCACACTTATTTTGTTACCCTTGAAGAAGCACAAAATCGAATTCCCCATGTAAAGCTTTTCATGGTCAATCTTGTAGGTGTACGGTGTTATGGCCCCTGATACTACCAGTCTGATCATTGTATTCCTGCTCAGAAATCGTGCTTGTATCATCAAAGTTAAATGGCAATTGTTAACCATGTGTTAACTATGTAAGGTGTAGCCAACCTTCCTCTGATCATGTACCCTTTCAGCATTTTGACAGATGAGCATGTAACCTAAACGTTTTGAGAAAATATTCTATCATGACTAAACATAGGCATATTTAACATTTTTGCTGCTGGTGTATGAACATATCGTACCTGGAAATCAGGGAAAAAATGGGGATATATCGGTTAACTTATCACCACACAGCTCCTCAGCAGATTGTGCTAGAGAGCTGTTAAAACCCTTAAAATTGACTTCGCAAGTCATCGAGTCTGCAATGAAAATATTATTTTTTTGTTTTGGGTTTCGGGTTTTTTATGAGTGACATCATAAGTGGGATAGATTTTTGGCCATTTTGACTCATGTTACCTGGCCTGACCTAGGGACCAACTGCTAGACAATATTTCGCTCAAGTTTTTATTGGAAAGTAGGCTACAATCAAAATCTTTTGAGGCCTTGATCAACTTTCTCGCATTTCTGGTTCAGAAGTGATGATATAAAATAAACAAATAACTAAATATGTGATAGTGGATTAATTAATAATTTTGTTTTTCTAGGTCATAACTTTTGAAACCGAAACCCCAGCTAGTCATCCAAAGTATCAGAAGACTCAGATTTTTGCCTAGTTTCCAATAAAAACTTCAGCGAAATACTACCATCTAGTGGTTTGGGTCTAGGGCTAGATGAAGTGGGCCAAAAAGACTAAAAATTACTCCATTTATGAAGTCACTCACAAAAAATCCGAAACCCAAAACCAAAAATATTTGTTTCATTGCTGACTCAAAGACTTGCTGAGTCTTTTGAGGGTTTGAACAGCTCTCTAGCACTTCCAGTGCCGGAGATATTCCCATGTAAAGCACGTGCAAACAGCTGGTTTTAGGCTGAAAACATACCAGAAGCCTTGGTCTTATCAACAACCATACAATTTCTTAAACTGATCACTGATATATGTGCAAATATTTGTAAATACATAATATATAAACATATTTTTCTGTCTATTGATAACCTCAGATGTACCCCTAAGGGTACATGTACCCAAGGTAGTGAATCCCTGGTCTGTGTGAATTGGACAAACAGGCACAGCTTACTTGACAAGAATGTCACTGCTGAAAGCTGTAAAATCAACTGTTTGCTTTTGCAACACGATTCAGTACTGTTTGCATCCCCTGAACAAGGTCTTCAACATGCACTTGATATTTTTCAGCTGTGTGTGACTAGGCAGAAATAAGAATTAGTGCCAATACTACTGAAGGATTATATCTTTTCAGAAACCCAAGCCAGAGTTCAATGCAAGCAAGCTGTAATGTACTACAGAAGATTAAGATGTTAGTGCAACCCTGGCATGGTACTCATCAATGAGGGAAGGCAAAACAAGGCGATTGATACATAGTTGGGTATTGTAAACACAGATGTGCATGAGCTTTAATGCTCCATGTTCACAAAACAGAACCTTTGAAACATTGTGAATCTGTTAAACTTTAAATTTGTTGTTGTCTTGATTCTCACCTAGAATCATGAATCTTGAGTAATGATTGAAAGAGGTCTCGAGTTCAAGTAGCAAGGAAAGTATTTTTGCAAAAAGTTCCAATGGGACCCTTTGCAACGAAGGGTGCAGCTGTAAAACGTATAAATCCCTAACAGTCAAGTCACTTATGTTTTAGCCATGTGCTGGCACCCTCAGGAAAATGGCACAGAATTCTACCAAGGACCAGTGGGCAATATTGCATCTCTGAACTTTCTTGGTTTTATCTTGATGTGGAGCCAACAGAACTATCTGAAATTGTTGAAAAAGTAAGAAACTGCAACTCTTCCTGAGATTTTTGCAAGCATGACCTTTTGCAGCAGAAAATCAGGTGTGAAAATGAATGAAAACAAACTGGTTTATAGTCATGCGGATGTCAGTATATCTGCTAACACTAGTACCACTACAAATGATTTTTGCACAAGATAACAAACAATTTTTGTGCACTTTGTTGGAGACTGTTTACACGGCTCTTGCTGTATGACTAACAAAGTGCCTACTATTCGACAAGCCATTTGCTTTTTCAGTGCCACAAATGTTATCATCATGTAATTGTGGTGTTATGGTAAATGCACCACTGCGTCCAGCCTTCCAGTGGTAAGGCAGTCGCAAATTCGGCCCTCAGATTTTGAAATTCGGCCCTCAGATTTTGAAATTCTTTTGAAAAGAATTGAAAAAGGGTCAGGATTTGAGTCTGGAAAAATGTGTGAAAAAAGAGTCTGCGCAGAATTCAAAAAGCTGAGTCTGGATTTACTAACCAGGGGTTTTATAAAGTATTTTCAATGGAAACAAATGCAAATTGGATTTAATAGATATATTGCAACCTAGGACATATATAGTAGTTTCTACTAAACCGAAAACTACACTTGAAATGTAGGTGCACTTTTGTAATAACTTGCTCATCATCAGTCAGCATTAAGGTCTAGTGAATTTTGGATGATTTTAAGGCAAGCAGTTTCATAACCATGAAGATAATCAACAAAAAATGCATGTGTTTAGGATCATATTATATATTTGCAGAGAAACTACTTTCCACATGTGAGATAAGGAATCTATATGCATACTTTTCATAGTAAACCAATTTCACGCAATACTATACATCATCAGTCATTGAATCTGCAAGCAGTGAGCAACAGTTGAAATGATGAACGGCAGAGAAAGCTCAAGACTTCAAACGGTTTGCTGTCCCTGCCCTTGTTTCAGCCTTTCAACGTTTCATCTGTCAGCATTGCTTGCAGATTAAAGGACTGACGATATGTAGTGTTTCATGATAATCAATTTCCTCTTAAAAATTTGCAGGTAGATTGCTTGCTTGTCTCACATGTGGCGATTAGTTACTTGAATACAGATATGTGGAATTTCGAATCATCACAAAAAGACGAAAACAGAACCCTAATGACTGATTCCTCCAAAGCTTACAGAAAACTTCTAAGCTTTTATCTGTTGTATTCGCAAAGGAATGAGGAAGTGCATATACAACTTTGAACTAATTCCACATGGAGCACTGATGGCTTGACACTTGCTACACATGAGCGATTTTTACTAGCACCGTCTGTATCATATCACACAACTTTGTCTCTCAGTGCATTTACTAAGTTTACTACATGTGGTCCACGTCCAGCTTTTAAAGTATATTTAGCCCAACACTATAAAACTTGGCATGACCAACTTCGAAAACCACACCTGATATTCAAAATAAAACATTAATTTCCAAAGGTATCATATTATATTTCAAAAATATTTGCTTTGTATCAAAAAGATGTATATAACTCCTTCCACATCAAGCCTACAATGGCACAACAGCAGAAAAAATGGTTGCAAAAATGCACAAGTGAACTAATTGTTGCCTATTTTATTACACACATCAACGAGAAAATAAGCATGGTGCCATCAACAGCTATGACTAAGTTACAGACTGGAGTATGTGCATCAGCTCACTGCTAGGCAAGGACACTTAAGGTTTGAACAGCTCTCTAGCATAATCGGTCAAAGAGTTATGCTGTTGCTAAGACCCTGAAAACTGGTTGATGTCGGGCTGATTTTAAAGTACGACATATTCATATGCCAGAAGCAAACATGTTAACTGCCACCAAATTGGATAGTTTCTAAGACAATTTTTCCTGCACCATTTGCCAGTTGAAGCATATTTTCCACTGCCTATGAAAAATAGTTAATGCATTTGAAAAGAGCCCCAAGAAAAGTGCAACTATTGCTTAATTTTCATGAAACAATTTTCTTCCTGGTTTGATAGTTAGATTGTCTGTTATGGCAACTACATGTTGCACAAAAAAATTGAAATTGTAAATGCAAACATACACCATACATTAACATACAACCTAAAACCATGATGTCATAAACTACTCTTAAGAAATGAAACCAGTGGAAACATGAGTGATATAAGGAAAATCCATAAATTTCTAATCAAAGACTACCAATTTTTCATAGAAATTATCCATTCTAGCCTACGAGATTTACAAAACACTGAAAAATAAGAACAATCCATGAAAAACATTCTCAGGCAAAAACTATTTCTGGTCTACCACCTGGAAAGGCAAGGCAAAATGAATTGTTTACATTAATTTCAAACTTGTATTTCGCAAAACACATCCATCTCAGCATTCATCTTCATCAATTGAGCAGTTCTTTTAACCCAGGGCTTCTCAAACTATGGGTCACGACCCTAATGGGGTTGCAAAATGTAATTTTGGGGTCATGAACAAATTGGCTTGACAAATCATATAATAAACAGTGAATCTATTTCTACTACATTTTTAAGGGCAATACTGTGCTTCATGCTGTCAGCTGTTTATTTGGATGTCTACCTGAGCTATCAAATAATAACAAAACAACCAATCACAACAAATTGTGTGTTGTTACGTCACAATTGTTTTAACGTGCTGACCAATATTGACTTAATTGCATTCATCCCGACATCAAAGGCATGCTTGTGTTTAGAACTCTAGGTCTAGTCTAGGCTAACTGCTTTGACAGCACACTCAGTACTTTTAGACTAAATCCAAAAGCTTCCGGCATAGTTTTAGAAGTGCTTTGGACTTTGAAACCATGTAAAGTTAGAACCACAAATCACACACAATTGAAATTTCAGGAGGTGGCACACCTGCTATGCTGAGGATGAGGTTGCGAGGTTATTAAATGACAAAAGGTTGCAACTGGAATTTCTAAGCCAGAGTTCATGTAATTTTTGGATAAAGAACAAGAAATGAATGCCTAGTCATTTCTGATCTAGCCATTCACAAACCCTCAGAGTTTTTGGCAATTTCAAATTTGATAAAATCATCAAGTCCAAAAACTGATACTTTTTGAAAAATGTTGAGAATCTCCTTCATCCTACATTGTCTTGTATTGCTGTGATCGGAAATCACGAGCGGCATGTGCGCAAAGCTTCGCACTGCGGCAGCAACCAACAATAGAGATCATGCGTCGCATTCTCTCTTATTATTGCTTAGTCGCGCCACACATATATATTTTAGTTCTTCGCGCACATCCCGTTCGTGGTGAATCACACAATCAACACAACACCACTGGAGAGGTTGCAACAACATCTCCTCATTTTTACAACGAACCACACCGATCGCACGTTCTTTGTGTAAAGGCTGAACTCAGCACGACTTCCACATCCTGGTCACAGCACCATATTGTTGCGATTGCAAATTCTGAGCAGCATATGCACAAAGCTTTCCACCGCAGCATCAAGCAACATAGAGATCATGCGTCTCAATCTTTTTTACTATTGTTTGCTCGCGCCACGCATATATATTTGTTCTTCACGCACATCCTGTTCGTGGTGAATCACAATCAAACTAACGCCACCGCAGAGGTTGCAACAGTATCAATCTACAAACAAATGATTCATTTGTGCAACTTCATCAAGTGCATCCATCCCATCAGTTGTGCTTCATAGCTTCTATAAAGTGAATTGCTTTTCTCCTAATAATTTTTCGCCTTACTGTTACCATTGCAGGGTAATTTCTTTACTATATAGTTACTTTTGTGGATCGTGTGAATTTTCATGATTTAGACAATAATGCCTCTGGAGATTTGTAATGGGATGTTCACATGTATCATTAACATCTAGGTTTTCTATCAAGGGGGTTGCATTGAAAAATCTGTTTCTAAAACGGGGTCGCAGAACAAAAAAGTTTGAGAAGCCCTGATTTAACCACTGCTTGGCCACACAAGATCTTGGGGAAAGCATTGGACAGCCATGCGATTGTCTTAACATCCAGAACTGTCAGACCATGCACTCCACGAGGAGGTCGATAGATTGAGCAATGACAGACAACAAGGCTGGCAGTCTTTTCTTCTTAAACTGCAGAAGGGTACATAGCCCATTTGAGTACACAGGAGTGTAAACATGCAACACTTGTGTGAAGGCGGTTAAGTCAGATTCGTGCTGTTCCTGGCAGGGCCATTCTGAGAGAGTAGGTGCCGATGTCAGAGTTGAAAGTACAGAGCCCTCTAGTGTTGTCCAGCCACTTCGCATTCAATTAGGGAACACCACACTTTTGACCCAAACAGAACACCACACTTTTGTTGTCATCAGATGAATTGATGAGTTGTGCGGTGAGTGCAAATGGGTGTGGTATTCAAAGAGGGAGAGTACCAGAAATACCATTCAAAAGAGGTGGGAGAGCACCAGAAGGTTTCTTTTTTGAGAAGCCAAATAAAACTATATCTTTTTTCGAAGTGTGTTTCAAAGCACTCTGTTAAAACACGCTGGTGAAGTTTTTTTTGTTCTGCGTAATGCAGACTTTCTACGTTCAAAAATGCCTCGGAATTCTCTTGAGGAAAAGTTTTGCTAATAAGATTATTATACAGAGAGCAAATAATGTGTCATGGCTGATCAGTTACTTTGACGTACTGCTATAGGCTTTACGGCCCTTCTGCGTTTTCTAACCGACATGCGGGTTTGCAAAAACTCTCAGTGTGGCAGCCAAGGCGGAAATTTGGAACAGTTGTGAATATCAGGATAACATAAAAATGTGGAAATTATGAAAAACTTGAAAATATAATAGCAAATCTAACAATCACATATATAGCGCCATAAAATCAGCAGGAAAGCGCTACACCACTTCACTGCTAACTACACCGGTAATCCTGAACTTCGCTCATTCTGCTGCAGCATGCTGCATCCTAACAATGCCTGTTGAAAACATCTAATACTTTCTTTTTACCAGAGAAAGAAAAAACTTCAATACAAAGGCTGTGGTTGCCTACAAAACATCTGCCGCAGTTGTAAAAAAAACTGACAAACTATGAGCACCTTGCTCTAAGTAAGACAAAAAAGCAAACTCAAGTTGCTTCACGGCTTCATTAGTCCTGTGCACTTTGTTGTTGCCATGGAAAACACATCAAATCCACAGCGCCAACTAATTCACAAGTAATGACAAAAAATTAAACTTTCCCGCTAAACCACCGCCTAGCAGGTGCCAGCTATGCTATTTATGCAGACATACATACATGCATATGTAACGAAGGCAAAAAAATAGAAAATGTAATGACGAGAAAGGTGGCTAACAAACAGAAAATGCAAGATCCATAATCGAGAATTAAAAACAAGACCCCTTTCACTCAGTTTGTGAGCATTTGATTGTGATGCTCAAGATGCTTTATTATTCCTTATTGTTATAATAAGCATGATACATGATTTTCTCTCATTTTATATTGTTGTAAGCAAATGTGAAGAGTGGAAAGAGGAAGCATTTTTATGGTAGGCCCTGACAGGTAACATCGCTACACCACTGCAGTAGAGCATGTGGTGGGATATTACCCTGCTGGTTCAAAGTGTAAACCTAATTTGTGCCAAAAAAGTCTTACTCTAATAGACGTAAATATATTTTCTTTGCGTCAACAGCAGAATCACGCAAAATTTCAAAAGTTGTTTTGGACAGAGTGAGCAAGTTTGGATGGATGAAAAATTAGTTACAATTTTGCTTTTTGAAATTCAAGTAGTGCTTCCGTTTTTTAATTCTCTAAATTTATCACCTCTTAATTCTAAATCTTTGGAGAATTATTAATCAATTACGCCTACTTGTTGTGTGAGGAGAAAAGTAATTAGGAAAGGTGTAGCTAACGTTACAAAAAATGGCAAAGCTTTGTTAGCCAAAATACACGAAATTAGTGGCAGAGAAATTTGAGTCAGTGCAGATGTCCAGTGTAACACTGGAGTGTTAAAATAAAAAGAATGCAGTGAAACAGGTAAGTGGCAGATAGTATAAAACTTAAAAAATTTGTTGCTTCATTGGCAAATGATATAAACTACGAAACACTTTGGCAAAAAATTACATGATGGAAAGCAACCTTTCCTGTGGAGTTGCCACTTTGCTGTGCTGTTTTGACCAGTGCTGCTGGGGCAGTATACACTCGCCTACATCCACCGCGCTTGTTTCACTTTAAATATGGCCTAAAAAATAGAGGTTTCAAGCAATGTTGAACACGAAACCACGCTGTACTCTCATCATAGGCCATGCGATTAACAAGATATTCAACCAATGCACAAGGTAACACTGCACAACTGAGGGAAAATGAATCTTACA
>JGI24159J19872_10007327_pt1 | contig 14458 bp, 8 predicted proteins | sample Ectturendosymbi4_FD_19872 | JGI IMG/M metagenome (IMG submission 19872) | reverse complement strand
ATGTCAGTGGCTTTGACAATCTGGCTGCAGTGCAAATAACTGACGATAAGTACCGACAGATTAACAAACTACTTAACCTGCTGTGACTAGACCNAACTTCGTCGATGACCACNAGTGTACGATGATAGACTAAACGCAATATCTCAGTCATATGTGAGTTCNGTGTATCTTAGTGTACAAACGTTTTAATNAACTGGATNTGAATTACAACGACTAAGGCTCTAACGTACTTGGGATTTTTCGAAAAAGTTCGCGAGATCGTTGACATTTGTGTTACCAGAATATAAGATATCAATTTTCACTAAGGCGAAACATAATGATGTGACGTTGAACGCTGTACAATCAAGTGAAGTTATCCTTTTAAAGGCGGAGTAGGTCTCTTTCTGAAAGTCCTACACCTCCCCTTGTTGCAAAACTGGCCCCTCCAGTGGTCCCCCAAATGAAAATGTCTGGCTCCGCCCCTGTTTGCATCCTAGTACTGGTGTCTGCAATTTAATTGCACTGCATCTCCAAAAAGTGGAAAATGTGGGCGTGATACAGCGTGCTTAAATTGTAAGCTCTACAGCTTTACAAACCACCGTGATATAAAATATTCTGCTAAATGGGTAGTGAGTGTTACTTGCACTGATTACATTTGGTATGTATTTTCATTCTGAACAGCAGAAAGTTAAAGTGAAAAAATGTGAGTGAAACATACATGGCATCGTGCCTGACTGGACAAGATATTTTCTGTTGTCAGTATAGTCACTTTGTAACTTATTGGTAAGTGGTGATTTTTACTGTGTGTACTGGCTACTACAAGAGTTCGAAATTTCTCTCTGAGCCGATGTTGCATGTGGAGTTGGTCTATCTTTGCAATGCAACGTGATTTCGGGTTTGATTGGTAAAAAGTGTATGGGCTGTATTCCAGAACGCGACTTGCGCACATGCTTGACTTCTTAGCCTCAAAGCAGGGAAACCGACGAATATAATTTTGAAGTAGACCTGCTGTTGTGACTTGCGTCAGAATTGAAACCGGTTTTAAAAGCCGGCTCAAATTCGTGCTTGAGTTCCAATCTTAAGTCGGCTTCTGGAAAATATCTTTATCGTCGACAAGCCTGATTTAAATACTGCTCTGCGATTAAAGCATGTAGCAACATGTAATGTTTCAGCAAACCTTGAACTATGGGTATTTGCACGTAATATTTGAAAATTATTTCACGCAAATGGTAATCGATCGCAGCATGGTTCTATTAGCGAGTGACATCAAATAACTGCGTAAAGTATTTTCATGAGTAACACTTGTCTGTCCGAAGTGATAAATAAGGCACCCCTCTCTAGGGGTGAAGTGCACAAAAAAGAAGTGTTGGAACGCACCAAAGGAATGTAGCCATCTTCAACAGCATGCACTTCAGTCTAATTCATAAATACGTATTGAAGTATCCACTTTCATAGCACTCCAAACGAAAATATTCAATTTTTTTAGGGTGTTGCGCAAGAGATAGATTGCAATTGATGAGACGTCTGGAGCTACATACAGGTAATCTGAGTAAAAATAATAAGGTCACTATGCAAAAAGTTTCCGTCCCACTACATCCGTGTGTGATATGACCAGCAATGGTTGTTTCTGTTCTCGACATATTTAGTCAATGTGACCACGATAATTGCAGTTGGTAAACTGTGGTATTATTTTAAGACCACCAGCATGGTACGAAACAAACGTGCGTATTAACTGAATGACTATAAAGGTAAGGGCGGACTACAGTGAATCAGCAAACAACGAGCTGAATGTTGTTACTCGCGTTGCGATAACATGTGCACTTAACCTTAAAGATGCCAATGCCTCACCATGCATTCATCCTAAAGCGTGTCACTGCAACATAACAATATACATAAATCTGTAAGTGTCACCACTGGTTCGGAGAAGGAGAGGTGTCATACGTCATAACAGTTCATGTCGTTGTGGAAAACGTGATGTTGTTTGAGAAGTTGCAAGAGCAGTACCCTCACAAATCACAGTCACGAGCCGCCACTGATGCTGAGCACCATGTGCCCTAGCGACAGACAGTATCTTCTTCGATGAAGTCCCATCTCAGCCTCCTGTAATTTTTGTAAAGATGTCGATCATCATCCGGAATCGCAACGGTGATTCGAATCCATCATTGACTTAACTGAAAAGTTCGCAGTGTTCCAGAAATTTTTCCACAACCATCAAAGTTGAAAACTCATTCGTCTCAGCATTTCTCGTTCTGGTTGGAGTGCCAAACTAGTCATGTTTTCCGTCACTCGCAGATGTCACTTCCTACAGAAAGGTTTCTGTACGGCAAGAGTACCTTGGCTTTCCTGGAGTTGATTTTCGCTTGACGTCACCACACACAGTCAGATGTCCTGTTAAAAAGTCTTGTCTAGTGTACAATTCGTCATCCATGCCTTCAAAAGTTATGACGTCACCGATTGATGATGGTGGTGAAAGACGGTCACAGACCTGTCAAATTTGACGTCGTATACGTATCAAAAGTACTTCATTTCACCTTTCTTGTGTGGCGCACAACCGTAAGTATTAGGCACAAATAACCAGGCAAGCAGAAACACATACACATGAATCGTGAAAACAACCGAAAAACAAATTTCAGAACATTTGGATGCCCCCCAAAAAACTTTTCTGAAGATTACTAATGTAAAACAGCTCTTATAAAGAGTAAATTACTCTGTTAAAAAATCAACTTCAGGATGTTTGTGCAATGGATTCAAGCTATATGCACACGGGATGCTTCTAGTGCGGTGCGGCTCTTGTGTCTGCGACTGGTGCGGTGAGTTCAATGCGCCGTTGCATGCACACGTATGCGCATGAAGCGGTGCGTTCGTTGCATACGGCCTGGGATGAACGATGATTGAGATCCGAAATTCGGCGATGACGTTGGTGTGCTGCAGTGCAAGACTGTCTTTTGCTTACCGGTAAGTTCTGACATCACAAGTGACATATTTTCAGGGTGGTACTAATTTTGTACACCATACTGTTGAACAAAGTTACACAAGACTTGTGGCGGTACACTGCACAAAACCTTGAAATGACTACTTACATGCATTCAACATAAACGCAAATTGCCAAATTTCACTTTGTACAATGCCTCACAAATTATTAAAAAAGTAGTGCTGTCCACATCTCAGGCGAACAAAGTAGGCTATTGCATTACATAAAATTTGCATGATTTGTTGCTACATGGATTGAATGAGGTTTGTGTAGGCCTACCTCCATAGTCATGACGGCTTTGCTTTAAAAACCAATTGTTTCATTTCTAGGGGGGCTAAGTACCAAAAAATTAAAGCAGCATGGACAATAGGTACAATTAATATCACACACAATCCCATAACAAAATCACTAGCAGGGGTATAAACAACAATAGCCAGTAATTGGCTTTTGTAAGACAGCAAAACATCATCACTTTACAAAATGTGTAATGTTTGCGAAATGTTATCCTTTATTTTATCATTCTTGTACTCCATAACTGATAATTTATGTGACAGTGGTTTTGCCTGAACAAGATTCATCAACTGTTCATTGAAAGGTACACAACTTACTTTCAATTACAGTTTCAAGTAGGCTAACCTACTGCAAAAAATACACTCATTTAGCATGACCTTGCCCAGCATCTAAAATGGCCTACAGTAGATGGTAGATTATGTCGCACAAATCACGACTTGCTTGGGACAAAAACTTCAACCAACAGTACCTGATCAGGTAGGCCGGGTCATGTCGCCGTAAACAGTACAGAAGTTTAGTAGCCTACCCCACTGGGCCTACTGAAGACTAGATTGATCTTTTGTAAATCCAGTGTGTTTCAGCTATCCATAAACTATTAGCAATTGTTCTGTGGTCGTTCTGCATCCTTTTCTTTACCTCAGTACAAAACACTTGAACAATGTCTACGAGTACATCACATCACCGCTCTTTCCCGAACCCTGGGCAGTGCGTCTGGTGCACCTAGAAACAGGTTCTACTCGAACGCAGACCATACCAGACGCATCAGAAAAGGACGTGACTTCACGAAATCAGACGCATGCGCCCAAAAAACGCAGAGGACCCATGCCGTGTGCATATAGCTTCAAGCGTCTGATCAATGATAGATAAATCAAAGCTCCGTAAGGTGATCGCAGCGCAAGACTATTTGTTATGATTTGCTTCCTTACTGTTGGCACGAACAAGTGTTTGAAAAGTTCAAATGTGTTTCATGCCGGATACAGGAAGCGCCCATTGCCGTATTTTTGGAACATCTCTAGAAGGTTCGGTGGAATGTAAACCAAACAAGTAAGACAAACATTTGCGCAATCTCTTCGATTCTGAAATAATCCAAAAACTTTTACTACGAAATTATTGTCTCATAAAATTGCCAATAAAAATGACTTTTCAAATAAGAAATATTTACACTAATTGACGATTTAGCTAAAAATGTCGACGATTTATCTAAAAATTACGTAAATACTGGTTCATTTTTGTTTTTCAGGGTGAAACACTTTTAAAATATTTATCTTTTTCATGTTTGTAACTTTTAATTGCGTGTAGAAACACATCTCTATTGGCTTATATTTTTACTTATCAGTTGCGAGTTACCGTAATTGGGTCCCCGGAAACTGGTGAAGACTGTGCTAGACAAAAATCTCATCGTAACGTTTTTTTAAGTTGGAGATTAAGCAGCATGCCTTGCTGACAGAAACGTGTTCACATGTATCCTGCTAAAGTAAGCAATTAGTGGTTAGCATCGACATGCTTCAGCACTATCCATGTATGACTGCTCGTTCTAAAGTTGAATGAACTGGAACTAAATCTGTCCGACGTAGCTAAATTTGTCCCTATTTAGCTAAACCTGTTCCGATTTAACTAAATCTGCCCATTTTAGAAACTTTTTGTGCTAAATGTGTCCGATATGATTTTTTTACGAACGGCACCCCACAACCCTAAAATATACGGTTGTTGCAATGTGTTGTTGCTAGTAAATGGCTTGTACTGTGGCGTTGAGATTGTCATTTGCTTTTCGATCGGATCTCTTTCATCAGGTTTTACCCACTCCTTCTCCAACACGCGCTGCCCAATGATGCACAATAGTATTCTGGCAAGCTCGCAGTAAACACTACCAATGTAGAGGCGGCTCTTGTTTAAGTAATATTTGGTCTTTTCTAGATCTTTCCCCACCAAACACTCTGATAATTGAAATTCCAATAGGCAACAAAGAGTTTAAAAACTGTGAGTGCTGCCTACAATAATTTATTTTCAACTCAATTTAAAAAAAAATCGAACAAACTGAAAAACGAAAATCGATACAGCGTGCTTCTTTTTTCAAAAAAAATCATAGTAGTTCTAAAAGTGTGAACAAAAACTGTGCAACCCATGGTCATTTTGTTATGTTCGGGCTTAGCAATAAGAGAGTTGTTTTAATTATTGCTAATCGAAAATAAGCGCAAAAGCCTTGCAATTGATTTCCACACACTAAAGCTTTTCTGACGTAAAGCGCAATATCAGTAAACATAGGAACAAAAACAGTAAAACTGAAGTAGCCTATCTGTCATCATCTCGATATCAGTCACGATTTTTTATAACCGTTTTTTTGTAAGACTGCAAGACAAATCCACGATGTTCTTTGGTGTGTTGATGTGGCTGAAGCTTCTGCGAAGTAACCTTTGCTATTTAAAANAGGTGCAGTGCAGGCTTTGTGTTATCCCCACCATTGCGTTTACCTTATAAGTTAGCATTGTTGGTTGAAAGGAGAGTTTGACAACGAACTTTTCACAGGAATAGCATTGCTGAATTTAATATGTAGAATAACTCTAATTTTGCTAAACGTTCCTTGATGCATGTTTTGCTTTTAAATAAACAGTATCAAAATAGATAAACTTGTATCTTTTACTGCAAAGCATCACAAGACAATATAAGCAATGAGAAACTTTCACCTACTATGCATTTCTGCAGATTGATTACGGTCATTCGTAACACGATTTGATCTAACGAATTTGCATTTGGAGTTTTTCCGTATCTTGCTTATGTTAGAATTGGTTTGGTTGACTTGTTACTTAGAAAAGTGATTTGCGTGCAAGGTTTGATATTCAGTGGTAAGCATCACGTACCCGCAATCAAAACAGCTATGCTTTCTAGAAAATGCAGAAATAATGGTTTAATGTGTCTAATCGTAAATCTGAAGCATTTTGGAAAATTTGATTGTTTTTAATAGGCAAAATTTGGTGGTTTCACAATATTGTCTTGTTTTTGTTTCAGATTCATTTAAATGGAAAACGACATATAGTGGATCCTGGGTTTTATTTAGTCGGCCCGATAGAAGTGAGTCACATGGCTGTACACATCGAGCCTTATAATATCCATCGCGTAAGGAGGGTACCAGGTAAAGATGAGACGTGGTTCTATCTGGAGCGGCATAGAAAGACTGTTCTGAATGAAAAGGGTAAGCGGTTAAAAATTTGGCACAATAGCATTTTGAGATTGCTTAATGAACGGCATAAGCAGGCTACTGTAAGTAGTTTTCTTCATTACCTGATTTATCCAGCGCCCAGAATTGCTGTTGCAGCATTCCGCTAGAGAAACGTCTGTTCTTATTGTATTGTATTCAAGTTTATCCGCTAGTCGAAATGTTTTGCATGCACAAGAACATTGCTAAACAAAATGAAACGTGTGACTGGACACTGAAAAATCAGAAGATTACCTTGTCTAGGTGTTAATAAATCTGCCTTTGTTACATTTTCTTTTTCGTTTAAAAAACACTATTTTTCTTTCGGTCCCATTTACTTTTCCTAGCAGAGACTTGTGATTTTTCACTGCTCTCAAAAGAAAAAATAAAGTCAAGCATCAAATCAAACGGCGCAGGCAAGCTGAACAACCGTTGGTATCACTGCCGGCAATACTGTAACCGCTGTTACTGGATAATAATCGCTATTACTAGATGCTAGCAGTATTCGCAAATACTCGGTTAAAATTCAAGTCAGTAAAGAGAAACAAGCATTGCGATCTAGCCACGTGGCGAATAGGATACAGTTTGACACAGTCTGTGGCGTCGCAGTTTAAATTGCTGAGATGAGATGATGAGCTGGTCTGAATCGTTTCTGAAGATGCGATTCACACATCTAAGGGTTGGAAATATTTGTAGAGTTTGTAAAATACTTCATATGGCGCTCACCAACTGCCCACGACCATTAAATCTCTGGGGAAAATAGACGGGAAATGTAGCCATGCGATGGAACACAGCACTTGACATATTTAAACGGCATACCCTATGAACATCGAGTTCACTAATTGCTACAGCAATTTTTGGCTGTAAACAGTGGTAGAGCTGGTGGCAGCAAGTACAGGCAGCTCAACTCTAAGGAAAGCAGCCACTCATAAACTGTCTTGCAATGAAATTTCATGCAACGTTTGGTCTTGAGTGTTGAAACAAGTTGTATTACAGACTAACACATGCACTTGTTTTTCTTCAGTTGCATTACCGTATCAAAACCAATGAATGAACTCAACGCCAAAAGGAATTCTACAAATGTTGCATCCATCAACACAGTTCAAAAGTTTCTTAGAAGTAAATCTTTGCACCATCGTCACCGGTCGATTTCCCTTTGCATCCCACGTTTCTAGCGTAACTTTGCAACTCCACCTTGCCAACCGATTGAGCTAGAGAGCTGTTCAAACACTCTAAAAACGCGGGAAGTCTTCTAGTTGAGTTTAAAATAAAGTGGAAGGCTTTGGATTTTGTTTTTTTGTGGGTGACGTCATAAGCAGGTTTAGGCCTTTTTGGCCGAAGTCACCGGGCTCTGGGCGCTAACGCCAAGGGCCAATTTTGTGACTCACTTTTTTAGTGGAAAATAGGCTCTAATAGGAGTCTTTAGAGGCTTTAGTTGGCAATCTAGCGTTTCTAGTTCTAACGTTATGGCCAAACAAATTAAATTGATTTTTGCCAAAAAAGCAAATTTGGCAAAAAGAAAAATTTAATTTTTCATCAAAATTTTATTTTTTGGCCATAACTTTAACGTAATCTCCCTATAATCTCCACTACCTTCATGCGATTGAAGGAGCCTCATTTTATCATGCATATCTCCAAACCCTATGGGATATTATGTTTCTTAAATTACGCTGAAAACACGTCACACGACAAGAATAAACTTTGTTTCAATGTAATCCAAAGGAAATATTCTGAAGCAAGGACCTGCTCCTCCAGGAGTCGTAAGCGGTCGATGTGATGAAGAGTGCTGCAAAGAAGAGTCAAGTCACTGGGTCCCATTGTTTGAATTTTCCTTGAAGCGAATGCTGTTATTGCAGCACTTTCAAGACGCTGTGGATTATTTTCACAATCCCGAAAACGGCAACACCATGATGACTAATATCGTGGTTCATGTGTTTGAATTGAAAGGCGTCAGGTTGTCATTTGGTGATAGTTATGTCATAAAAAAATGCGTCGATCCCTTGACCGACAAAATATTGTTCAGCAAAAAATATAAAAGTGATGATGATATTAAGGAAGTGGCACGTGACGTTTTTAATATTAATATTGACCACCCGATTAAGTTTTTCGTAAAAACCTGAAGTAATGCTATTATCATAACGATTCAGAGCATTTTGTGATGCAATAATGCAATTTATTCTGTAGTTGACGAATAACTGTTCAATTTATCTTTGATTATATCTCTCTGTGTCATGAAAAGCAGTTGTGACATTATCAGCGTATGCAGTTGGAAGTTTGCCTAGCTTATGTAAAAGACACTTGGCTGTGCATAAGTGACAAGAGTTGGCAACCTCCGACCTTTTGGTGGGATGCGGCCTGAGTAGTGTTCCATTCCGGTCCGACGCACTCCTGTTATTTATATGCATCCGGGCTGATTGTACTTGCTACCGCGCGAGACCCACGCCTCCTTTGTCATTCTGTTATTTTCCTTTTGTGTTTGTTGTGTTGCAGCTGTAGTTCTGGGTCCATACAATCTCGAGCTTCTGTTCTTTTTCTAAACTCAAAAGTGTTACTTTACGTCCCAGTGACTCCATTTGTCAATATTAGAGTGACACAAAAAGATGTATAAGGATTTTGCGCTTGGGCGATCGCAGGAAGGCTTATGTTGCGTAGTCATGAGGGGTGTTGGTATTCTGCCACCTTACACTGGGGGTTTGCCAAAATTCAAAATATTCTGGCTCGTATCTATTTTCAAGATCAGCCTTAGCAAGTGCAAGCTGCGCTATCAGCTCACGGAAGAAGACTGCAACCAGCTGGTATTTTCGAGGGATGTCAAAATGATTGCAAATTGTTCATTGACCAAACAACTAAAACAGATTTTGGTGGTAACGGGGGAGGGGCAATTTCCCATTTTCCCCCCCGGTTTCGGGCTCTCCTTAATGACATTCTATTGGTGAAATCCTCATCACTTTACCTGCAATTGCATCTAACTTCAAAAAGATGCAACAGCAGTTTTCTCACTGAACTACTTAATTCTTTGCTAAAGTCACCTACAGTAATGTACGGCTAGGACCTTTTATGGTGTCTGATTGTATTCAACTCGTTTCCTTGCCCATTACAATAGCATTTTATTTTGCTACTGAAATGCGGGACTCGTAATGTTTGTATTTAAACGTAAGTTTAAACGTATATTGCATCGCATCTTTGGCATGGGTGTGACTCGTATACGAGTTGTAATTGAAGTGAACTAATACGTGTGCAAGTGTTCAATAAAGCGTTACAAGTGCCATCAAGAAAAAACGTTTGTGAATTCAACGTTATTCCGTATTCCTGTGCGCTTACCTCGAATTGTCTCTAAAACAATGTTCTGTATCTGTCTTTTTGACAAACTCCGTTCCGCTGCTGGTGTGCCTTCACCGTGCATGTCTTCTATGAACTTCATGTCTGACTTATACAATAAACTAAAGCAACCTTTCCTTACAAAACTTGTTTCCTCTGGCCTACTGTGCTTTCTTGATCACTGAAGTGGCCTAGTGGTCTGAAAAGGTGCTGACTCCGCATTAGTAAAATGACCGGAGAATCGCTGAGCATTGTTATTAAAAGTTTTGAGATTTTTTTGTTAGAACACGAAACTCTAAAGCCTTTTTTTATTAATAACTTGGCCGTCACTGGTTCTTTTGCAGGGTTTCTTAACCTTTTTCAAGTCGTGTTTGCTTGGCCATCTGTAAGATTTTGCGAAAAATTACAACAAAAATTTTAAAAAATTTGTGAGAAGAAAATGAAGTATAAGTAATACTTTTCATTTTACTGGTAATAGAGAACTTCAGCTCGCATCCAGGACACGGCAGTATCATGTTCTGCGCATGTTTTGCGGCCCAGCGATTCAGAAACGCTGTTCTGTTGCATTGACTTGAGCCATCAAGAACCCCGTTTCAACATATTTGCAACAACGCACTGTGCATCATAAGTACTTGCTTCCGGCCAACCAAAGATGATCACTGAGCAGGAGTTTCGGCGTGGACTCCTGTGGAAGTTTTAATTTTCGACGGAACATGAGCCAGAGTCAAAGTTTTACTTTCTACCCGCTGCTGGAGCCCAACCCGGAGTGAACGCTGAGGTCTGTCGTGGAGCCAGTCTAAACTTTTAATGGGACTATTAAAATTTCTGTAGTAACGATTGCTGTGATAAAACAGAATGAACTTGATTGAAACGTGTTTTCTAACCAATCTTCGCCAGTTAGAATATGTATGAGCCTGGTGACATGCACATTGTAAAATTAGATATTTGTGTTGAAAGAATACATAGATTTTTACTGTTCTGAGCTTTTCAGATATAGAGCAAATTGCTCTCAACTAATGCTTGATTAGCAATGCATATTCTATTGCAGGACGTGCAAAAACTTTTTATAACTGCATTTTCAGGATCCATGGCACCTAAATATGCATGTTTAGTATGAATTTCTTGAAATATTTTGCAGTGTAAACAAGAGTCAGATTTGAAGTTTTCAAAATTTTCGCAGTCTCCGAAGCAGGAATCTTTAAACAAAAGCAGGTACGTTATGCTTGCGACACCGATATTTGTAAAGGTGCACTTGATGCAGAGATTCGTTCGGCCAGCGGTTGCTGATTGACTTCTGTTTCTTTGCAGCTAACCTGTTTCATCAGTGTTGGATGTTTGTGTCAAAAGGGGTGCAGAAATGTCACTGGATTGCCACGTGGTTGTCTGCATCTTTCATCTGAAAAAAGCAACATGGTAGAACTGAGCACAAGGGGCGTAGAAGAGGGGTGGCGGCTGTTCAAGGCAGATGTCATTTCACCATCTGCCCGGATATGGGGTGTAAACTACTCGGAGTGACGGCAGCTGGGGAAAACGACGGATTGGCAAACTGGGCACGCCAAAGATATCTATGCTTGTTTTGTGATCATCGAAAAGGCACAACTGGGTCTCTCGAAAAAGGCTTTGGGGAGTTTAACGGGTGTGCAATTTTGACGGCCAGTTGTCTGTCAAATCATTATATTCCTGTTCAGAAGTTTGTTTCCGTGGCAGAAGCGTTAAGTGACAGCCGTTCGCCGTTGATGTTGAACTTCGGCAATAGAATAATGCTTGACTGTTCCCTTGTCACAAAACAGGAGCTTTCAAACCAGGGCTCCGGAGCCCTGGAGCAGGTCATTTTCGGTAAAGCCGGAGCCGGAGCTGTTTTTAAAATTTAGCTGGAGCCGGAGGTTGGGCTGTTTTTGAAATTTAGCTGGAACCGGAGCTGGTGGCATATTTAGCAGCTCCGGCTCCGGACCTTTTCTGAGATGCATCATCCAACACTATTTGCCAAACACGCTGAAAAACAAGGCTCTCTGAACTGGCTCACAGCACCAACTATCGTCAATTATGAATTATGACTAAGCAATAGCGCTGAGTGATGTATGCAACTGTCTAGCCGACACGCTTGCCCGCACTTGGGAATTGCACCGGGATTGCTTAAACAGTTCGGTAGTAGCTTACTAGCTGTTAGTGAGATTAAGGTTAGTTTCAGTACTGAGGCATTGCGATTGAGCTACCTGAAGTAACAATTCTTTTCACATGATTTCATGGACCCTACTTTCGCTTTCCAAGAGCACTGAAACTTGTTTTGAAACGATTTACATGCCGTTTATCTCTCACTTTTGCAAAATATATCTCTCACTTTCGCAAAAATATCTTATTCGTTTTGACAGAAAAGGAAGTTCTCGTCTAAAATAGCTACAATTAAAGTCATTGCCGAACGCCGATAATAATTGGCTAAAGTAGATCCCCTGTGAGTTTTGCAACCGATATTATTGATATGGTGTGTGTCCAGGATTTTGAAAAACAAGAAAAATTTAAAAGTGCATTCTCTCTGTCTGCAGTCTCCACAGTCCGCACATCGGCTACGCAACACTGTCGCAAAACGCACTAGGCTTTCATGATGCTACCGTCTCAAATGGCTGTTCAAGTGAAGTTATTTGAATATTCTGTAACCAGCGGAACAAAAAGCTCAAGTAATTGAGCCTACCAACCAACTCCAAACTTAACATTTATTCACTAATTTCTGCCGCGCTGCTATTTTGTAGAGGACGAAAATAAGTAACTGTGTTACCGTCAACTAATTCGATCAAAATGTGCAACGCTTTAGAAGTAGGAACATGACCGGGAACCAAAAATCAGATTTTCATTCACGCACTGACAGTCAACGGCGTACGCAAGGGGGGCTTGGGGTTAAAAACCCACCTTGAGCTTGATATTTTCCAAAAACTTTGTTACCTGCCCAACGGAGATAAATTGTTTTTGCATACTTTTTGCTTGTTAATTTGTCGACTTAATGCAAATACCACGGAACGAATTTGCATGCAAATTTCAAGGAACATTGTAAACGGGCCAAAAAGTAATAATAAGGTTTCGGTAGGAATATGAGTTATCGTCAGCGTCCAGAAATCATATCACCACTTTTTGCAGACCTTTCGTCCACTGCGAATGTTAAAGATTGTGTTCCGCGATAGTTCACTTTATCCGAAACAATTGCATTTATTTTAAACATGTTTAGCAAAAATAATACGACATATAACATGTGTAGAAAAAAGAACTGCATTTATTTCATCCGCTAAGGCTAATCAGCGCAAGTGCTGAACGCATTGGCTACATTACCAATTTCTGTAGCATGATAGAACTGTTGCACGAGCTCAAAAACAGCACTTGTTAACGTAGAAGCATTCAGGCATTTGATAATGTCTCAGCAGGAAAAAAGGAAAACTAAAAGTTTGCTGGACTTCTATAAATAACGAAAACTCGAAAGATTCTTGCGTACTTTATGCGCATTCTCAATTCTTGTGTAGTTTAGCAAGAATCGATTTTTCAAATCGTGGTGTGCGCCAGCCAGTCCAGCCACACTTTTTTCTATGCTCGATTGCTCCTATTCGACAAGACATTAGCGCAGCCTCATTTTGCAGTTGTAAATTGCTCTAGCGAATTGATGAGTGTGTTTTACTCCCCTGTTTTAACGTGCAGCCTGATATTTTTGCAGTTATCAACTGCTGCATCGTAGCGTTGAGTGTATTTTACTCCGATAGCCTAACTTGGAGCGCTAATAGTTTATATTCACTATTCAGTGCAATGACACATAAAATAAGGAGAGTGGATGTAGAAAAATATGCATATNATGTCAACAAACTTCGCCAAAGCGTTGGTTTGGAAATATAACCATGACGTCAAATTGTGACGCCACAAACAGCGCACACCAAATATAAATGACCACCGTATGCCACTGAATGAAATTCCCCCCATCAAAATTTTCTGCTTACGCCACTGCTGACAGTTTCCACGATTCGTTAATGCTTCGCAACTAATTAATATGATCGAAGCGAAATCCGAGAGTCTGTTCTACCAGGGTTTAGAATAGTTTTATTGTTGTTATGGGGCGAGGGACCGCAAGGTCATCGAATCAAGCCCCTAATAAGGCAACACAAACAAATCAAAACAAAAGGCACATAAACAAAAGTAAACAAACGTAAACAAAACGCAACACAAAAGACACACAATGCGTAAAAAAACGACAACAGGCAGCAATGTAATGTAATTGAGCACATTAAGCAGACCAAAGGGGGTAACCGATAAATTTTTGTGAAGCAGGACACTGCGACAAATAAAGCACGTTTTTGTTTAGTTTTAGTTCAGTGAAAAATTAGCTGCATCGACTAGNAAAATCAAAAGAATCGTTAACATTAAACACAGAACTGAAGCATACAAGCAAAAATTTAAAGNCTTATTTTCTTATAGATAGATATATTACAACACAACTTGATCCAGTAAATATATTTTGTATGTTGGACAAAAGGCTAGGAATGATTTGTTTCTTACGTCTTTGGGAATATTGTTCCAGAGCCTTGGTCCTGTGTATTGTATTGATCTTCGTGTTAAAGATTTTTTTTGATGAAGTTGTAGTGAAATTGTTATTAGTAGATATTCTAGTGGGATAATTATGTGTTTCATTAATATGAGAATAACAATTGGAGATGAAACTTGGAAAGCAGTTGTGAACTATT
>JGI24159J19872_10007326_pt1 | contig 14458 bp, 6 predicted proteins | sample Ectturendosymbi4_FD_19872 | JGI IMG/M metagenome (IMG submission 19872) | reverse complement strand
TTTTAGGGGTGCATGTTCATCTGTCAAAATTCTGAAGGGGTACATCCTTAACTGTTGAAATGCTGTAGGGGTACATGCTCATTTGTCGGAATGCTGAAGGGATACATGGTAAGAAAAAGGTTGGGAACCCTTGAGTTAGCACGTCGAATTGCGGCTGTCAATAATTCTACACTCACTGAGAAAATCTGCAGCCATGCTTGAGAAACGTTCAGGAAATATCGATTGCATCCCTAAAGACTACAGGCCAGTTAAGTCGCACGCGTTGCGAACGTCAATGGTTTATCGAAAGTGATTAAGGCAATAAACAACTGGATTAGAGGGCAATAAATCATTAAGATCTTGACAATTAACAAGCAAAACAGATTTTGTCCCAGGGCCTACCACTGTCACTACGCTACTACTTTAAAAGATGTTAACCAATTAGAGCTTTACCGTGAGCTGGAATTGGTTCCAGTCGAAGCTTCAAATCGGCCTTGTTTTCGTACCAGGCACCGGTTTTCGTTATGCTTTCCTGACGCTGGCGGCACAGATTGCAAACCCACATCATCTGTAACATTCCAAGAATCATTTTATTGATCATTAACGGCATGAAACAGCTGGAGGGCGCGGCAAGCCTTTCAAGCATACATGACATGCAACGTTACACGATTTTATCGCACCATTAAAACTGAAAATAAATGGAATGCTGGGCTGGCGATGTCTGTTGCTGCCAATGTGATCGTTTGCAGCGCTTGCTGCGCGTTTCTATGACTGCAGGATGAGCTCAATCCCAACACAAGCAACCGTGGAGCAAACGGAGGCTTGCAGTGGATGGTTTAAATAACCTTGCAAGACGCGAAGCCGCTGAGGGTCGGGAAATAGTGCGTACAGAACGAAATTTTGCATAATGCATGGAGCGCGCCGACAACAGCATCGAATGACCTACGGCAGCCGCAAGAGCGCACGTGGCGCGTATATGTTAAAACCGCATGTGGATCATTGAAATAAAGACCTTTTTCCAAGAAACTGCGGTTAGACCGGCACCAAAAACAATGCTGTTCGTCACAATGCTGTCTGCGCCCCGTATCGTTTATCCAGAACAATGAAACGATTCGAACCAAGCGATCAACTTGGTTTAATTACGATCAAGAATGGCATTAAACAGTTGTTTTACAAAGAAAACCAAACAGTCGAACGCGGTTTATCCGCATGGCAATTCTCAATGAAAGGAATGGCAACATGCATTCAAAATGATTAATCAACAAGGCACCATAGCGTATTGGGTTCTTCATTTGCATGGAATTTTGATCATTCTCATTTTGGAAAGCTGTGTGGCGAAGTGTGGGTTACTGTTGCTTGAATCGTGCGAATAACAGGGCTTTTAACTCTTGATACTAACTAGGGTTGAGAAATTTTCAAAAAATAAACAACCCACCTGTTTTTTTGTTGTTTTTTTTGTAAAAAGAAACAAGATTTTGTTCTTTTTTTAAGGAAAGCGTAAATACCTCATTCTGAATTGTTTTTATTCCATCTTGCAATATCACTATTTTCAGAATTACACACTAATAACTTGTTATCAAAATTGAAGGTAAAGAAATGTACTCCATCTCTGTTTTCGCNAAGTGTTGTTGGTCAGTTCACTCCTAAGTGGTTGGCAAGCATGCACACAGCTAACAGAGAAAAACCACTCCCACACAAACTGCAGCTTCACGTCAAGTTTATGTGCGTGTCCTGCCAGTTCAGCATCTATTGAGTGTATTTTTTCAATATATGATTTGGTATGGTCCAAAATCAGAAAGTTTAGATGCAGAGAAGGCAGAAAAATTGGTTAAAATATACCGCTTGTGCAGAGCTGAAGACGAAAACCATTAGAACTCAAACTGTTCGATTTATTCTTCTCTTTTTCAAGTCCTTCAAATTTCGTTGCCGTTCGTTTTGTTTGATTACAAAAAAATACAGTTAACTGCACAAGTGTTCTGCTGATTAATTTTTACTTCTTAGTAGATTTTTCAAAGGAAAAGTTCAGAGTGTTTTTTGGTGGGTTTTATTGTTTTTTTACAAGTGTTTTTTTTTACAACAACCCTGATACTAATATACACAAAGTAGGTGCGATGACTCGTTTCGGCTCATGGTTTTGAACAGCTTCATGCAATCATCTGATAGAAACAACACAACCTGGTTCCCAAAAGTCTGTTCCACAACTTTTGATCCAAATCGGTTCACCAGGACGGTAAGTGATTCAGCCTAACCACCTTATCTCAGATGATATCTCTTAAGCGTAGTCACTTATACCGGGCACACCTTTCATGACATACTTTCGCTCTTTAGCCATGCGGCATTCACCAGTATTTCTGCATCGATGATGTTCATTATCATGTAGCATTTATTATTGTCTACCTAGCAACATTCGATAGCATCCACTAAACCAGGTATAAGAAACTGACCTGCATCAAATATAGCCAAGGTAACAAAATTTATGTGCAAAAATAAGCAACACTCACATCCATTCGACTGCGTCGCCTTCACGGAGACAAATTACTTCACATTTATGCGCGTCATCCTTGCGCAGAGGATGACGAACGAAACCACGAAGCGGTCCTGATTTCTACTCTTAAAATGCACAAGCCAGGTTTCACTAGATGCGTGCAATAAGCTCTGCTGATAAGCGTAGAGCACTCTCGCGCATCAGCTTTTTGTGAGACTGAAACCTACAAGTCGCTTGAGATAACTAGGGTGGCAGCACTGCGTACCTGTTTGCCAGAACTAGGCCGCCGCAGGGCAGCGGTTCCCAAACTTTGAACGCGACCCAAATCTGAGTTTGGTGAACACCTCGCGACCCAACCCGCAAGCAGCGTATGAAAGCATTAATGGTTGTACGGATGATTTTCGGCAGTAAGTTGCTAAGTTTGTTTTCCATTTCAGCAATCTGCTCATTTCTCAAGTACGTACTCTAAATACCGACAGACAAACAGTGGTAACATTGAAAATATGTAACTAAGTTTTGGATTGCCTCAATGCGACCCATTTTTGGCCCTTCACGATCCATAGTTTGGGAACCACTGTCGTGTAGCAACAAACCTAGCACATGTTTAAATCTGACACTTAGGATTTCATGTAAAAGAAATGCAGATGGGCAGTTCGCGCATTTGGAAAATCATAGGCATGTTGAGATATTACGCTTAGCGGCATTTTACGTGCTTACTCCCTGCGTACGCAAGTATGACTACGCAGAGAGTAGGCACGTCAACTGATGATTTCACTGTTTAGCGGAATTCAAGTTCGCAAAGTAATCGGTCCGGCTAACACTTTTAAATACTGCAAAAAAAACACCATAATCTGCTGCATTGCTTCCCCAGCAGTTCAGGTTATGCCCACATTATAATCACATAGCACTCGTGCACAGCATCAATTGTTTTTTTTTTACTGCTAATCAACTATTGATTGCCATTCGTCATTGACCGAAACGAGTCAGTGCGCGGCTCTCGCATTCACTCATGTGCTCCACAAAAATACGGGCCACCGTTTCTTTCACCACGCAGTCGTTTGAAGCACACTGTAAACGTCGTGGCACTATACACACGGATGCCAGCCTAACAGGCCTTAACTCTGCAAAGCTCTCGTTTAAGGCTTTAATACACTGCTAGAGTCGTCGTAGCTTGACATTGGCTCTATGTGGCACAAACCCGTGTTCGACACAACGCATATGCCGATTCGACGAGCCTTCAGATCAGGGTTGCGGTGTCGGATTCCTATAAAGAACACTTGTAGTCGGAGACGGATTTGTTTCCGACTGCGACTCCGCAAGTCCAACACAATTATTTTTTACACCACACTTCTAAGTTGGGAGTCCTAACTCGTGCCTGTTGAAATGGTACAATTTCTTTTGAAACTTTTATTGAAACAGATAATTCTTGCTGTGCACCACGATTTGCATTGATTATTAGTTGCTACCAAATTGTTGACAGCCAAACTTCATTCATGTTATGGAGTTGGTGTCGGAAATTTTGGAAGATAGGATTCGGAATTGGAGTCGGGCATTTTACCTCCGATTCCGCAACCCTGCTTTCGACCACTGTTTTTATTTTTCCGTCATACAAGTATGTCCCTTGAACTTTACTCTTGTTTATGACTAAATAACAGGAACCGGATTGATGAGACTAACAGTTGCGAGGAAACGTTGCCAAAAACGTTCTTACTGTTGCTAAACAGCGCCGGGAAACATTATATTTAACAGCTGTTTTTCCAAAGATTCCTGGGCCGTTCTAATGGTGCGCTAATTGCACTGTGTCCCGTGCAACGCTTGCATCACTAGATTTGATAACCCAGTGCATTTTACAATAATGTAAACGCTTTTGAGTGAAATTTTGTACATCAAGCAATCAAATACAATGGACAACTTTTGCCGCGCATTATTTGCCCCTGTACCAATTAATTGCCACGACCGTGGTGACACGCTTTCCAATGTTCAGCTCATACAAAGACCGATACAAACAAGGCGTTACCGACACTGGTATGAAACCACGAGATGTGCATCAGCGGAAAATGTGAGCATTTCCAGATTTCTATGTTTTAGGTTGCCCACTCTCGCATTTTATTCGGTACTTGGTGGTATTAACTCAAACACCTTCATCGTTGTTACGTTTATGCACAAACGCATTGATTTCATCTTTTGGCGATTGCTACAACATTGTTTGATTTCCACTTGCAATTTGCACAAAGACGAAATTTACAAGTTGCATCAAGGTGAACAATTTGAAGGTGACAATTTCAAGTACAGAGTAAATAAGCGCAGTTGACGTAAACAACGTTAATTTTTATTCACTCGTCTCCATATGGCACTATTTGGACCTTCGTATTCTCGTATCAGTGGAGCAAGGAGTTGGCAAAACCCTGGCAAAACGGTTCCTGATAGACTATTAACTGCGTTTGTTTTTTAAGGAAGAACAGCACTTGCGTGCCCACGAGTTACGAAAAGCTTTTTTACGCATGGTGCGCGGAGCAGTGACAAGCAAGGAATTTAACCTCGCGCACGGTACGGCGCCAGAAAAGCGAGAAGGTGCCAAGTTAGCAGAACAACGTAACCGCAAGACGACGCAAGGGACGGCTGCATGCATTTTAACACAGTAAACTGGGCGTTTAACGCAGCAAACCAATATGCTGCAAGCTTGAAGGCTACAAGGCAGACTTTTTCTATCAATCCCGTCTCTTTGACGCTCTTGCCAACAACTGCACCGGGCTATATCGATCCAAGCACGGGTATTCCAATGTATGTATACAACAAACAAAACCGATTACTTTTATTTCCGCTTTGCAGAGAAGGCACGCGCGTCTTCCACACAGCGGGTGGCGATCGATGGATGACATATTATCGACGGGACCGTGGTTTTTCCACCAGGGTTTAATGCGCACTTTCTGTTACGAAGCATACAGTAGCAGTGCGTATCGACGCTGGCCATTTGAACAGCTTACGAGACGACGATAATTTGCTAGTCAGCATAGAAGTTTCTTCACCATTAGATATCAGATACCTGCCGGAAAGCACCTTCCAAAGCGCACAATGCTGTATTTTTTATTTTCTGCCAGTCATACACAAAGATGGCGTTCTGATCACATCTGCTCAAATACAAGCACCCCCTCAAAAAAGAAGCATTTGCTTGATCAATCTAAATCAGCGCATTGTGCTGAGGCAAGGCCTCAAAACTACGCCCGCGAAGCTATTTCATCCGGCCGCAAACACATGTTGTCAGTAATGAAACAACAATATATTTAGGAAAACATTGTTGATTTAGTAGATTGTAACATATCCCGAAACAATCACATCACGTAAGATTTCTGGCCCTTGAATTGTTGTGTGATGTGGCCCTCTGACAAAAACGTTTGGAGACCCCTTTGCCAAGGTCTAAACTTTGTTTACATGCTTTGGAACACTATCGGGCGATTTGTCGAGTATCAACGTGAAGTTGACATTGACCATTTCTTTTGAATGCCGACATCACACCGTGTGCATCAAAATAACAGCCATTTTGCATCGAAACACAGCCATTGCATCAAGACGAATGTCGCTTGACACTTTGCTTGTGACAGGAAAGAAGTCTGGCAAATATTCGCACATACGCATACGCACGCACATACGCACAGTCATCACACGCATACGCACAGTCATCAATGGATTCATTAATATGTAATCAACTTTCATCAAAATTTCTATGCATGCTTTACGGTACAGTCAACACAAAACTGCGACGATTCACGTACGATGCAATCAACTTAGCGAAATGATTCACTTTCGTTAGAGCGAGTAACACACACAGAAGCTAATCACAGTCCATGGCAACCACTCACATATTTTTTCTAGGTCATGGGTGCACAGCCTTTACGCGATTACCGGCCGCATTACGTGTATTTTTATGATTAACAGCCGCCAGTGAGCTCAACATATTTTTGTTTTTTGCAGTGCTTCTGTTCTGCTTGCATACACTGCGCCTACCCTGCTTCCACACGTCTTGCTTGGCCTTCTTTTGATAAGTATCCTCATACAGGAGAGTAGACAAAGAGTTTTTACTAATGCACGACCCCCATAATTTATATTTTAAATTACATGTGCACGGCCACATAAATTTTTATCGAAGGCCGCGTGCGGCCGCAGGTTAGGCACTTCCGGTCTTGGGCATAGTCATTAACTTCAAACCATCCTGCAATACGATAAAAAGCTATTTCGAAAACATCACAAAGGAGATGATGATCGAAGGATGAAGACAACCCAACTACCCAACGTCACAGTTGTTGCCGATGAGACCAGGAGCGTGTTAATAAATTATTTAGTTTGAAAACCACGCAGGTGTTAGAATTTAATTGCGTGAAAAGCGCAACTAGTCATTGAGAAAGTATGCCACGGTCAGTGAATAAGGTCAATTGTGTAGGGCAGACAGAAGTGACATTACAACCAACAAAACAGTCAAGCGCACACGAACATACAGAATTACAGACGGTAACGAATCAACGTTGAAAACATGCCATAGGAAAAAAGGATTTCATGCTTCTAACAAAAACAACAACTTGTTTCACATCTAATGACTCTCAAACTCTCAGTTCAGGCGGAACAATTAAAAGAAAATAAATCCAACAGTGACAGGGGAAGCCACTCTGTAATAAACAGAGCTTTTTATTTTACTGTATTTTGCTCCTGACAATAGATGTACTGCACCGGAACAGACTGCATGTACCCATGCGACATAAAACTGTACTGATTACTTATTTAGCTAGGGTTACAAGGCATCGAGTGGTAAGCATCAAGATTTGTTGGATGCTTATGAGTGACTAATAGTTCCTTGGAAAGTGCACTTATACTTTTTTTCATGCATGCTTCATGCCCAAGCAACATTATTTTTGTTATGTTTAAAAGTCAGGATTCTCCTTTTGAGATTATGGTTAAATAGCACAGATCTCTTAGCAATATCGCACCTGATAGCCCACGTTTTCTGAGAACACTCAACTTAGCTAATTTCATTTACAGCCTCTTGATACATCAGCAGGGCTGCTCGATAACGATGCATGGTGCTAATATGTACTTTATACATTGTGTGAAGTTAGCATTGTATCACCAAGATGGTTGGCCTACATTTATAACCAAATTCATGCAGGATTTAGTAACGTTTTGCTCTTCAGGCAAACTGAATCACTTTAGCATTGTGCACTGGATGTATATCGTGCTGTTGCAACCTCTCCGGTGGTGTTGCGTTGATTGTGTGATTCACCACGAACGGGATGTGCGTGAAGAATAACACCATTATATACGTAGAGCGAGCAAGCAATAGTAAGAGAGATTGCGACGCATGATCTCTATTGTTGCTTGCTGCCACGGTGCGAAGCTTTGCACGTGCCGCTCGGGATTTCCGATCGCAACAGTGCAAAAGCAGTTCATACACAAAGTTCTTTGTAAGCCTGTAATACCCTGCTGCAGTGTTTCGATTAATAAGCTAAGCAAAATTTAATGTTTCAGTTGCTGTAGTTTCAAGTTGGGTGCTATTTTTGTATTGCACATACATGAGTGGTGCAATTAACAAGCGCCCATTCTCCTATACGCATTCTCCAGAAGGATAAACCCACACCTCTGCAAAACAACACTTGAAGTCAATTCATTATGCTTTGAAACTTACATTTCTCAAGGAATGTGTGTTAAGGTTAAAGTTTTAAACTAACATTAAAAAGGTAAAATTGTGAAATTAGCTTAAATGTAATCTGGTTGCTTCTCATTTATTTATCCAAAAATTGACCCCAGCCACCATTATTACATCTATCCTGGACACCAGCCAACATGATTGCTGGACAGCACTTACAGGGAATTAAAGTTAGCAGCAATACCAACAAAAGAAATTTCAGTGAGTGCACAAAGATAACTTAATTACATAATATTTAAACTTGCGTGTAATTGTTTGTTGGTAATAGTAAGTGCATTGAAAGAAGAGCAAACAGAGCACATCACAGAAAAGGCACCTCAGGTTGATATAATAGAAACAGTGATTCCCAGTTGCATACCACGTTGTGTAACAATAACAAGGTAGTTGCAGGTTCTAAAACACTTAACAAGAGGGAAGGGTCTAGCATGGTGCTTTTGGAAAGAAAAAAAGTGGAAGTACATTCTGGAACGTACGTTGGTGCTCTGCTCACAAAATTGAAGTAGCCTACATTCTACAATGAACCTTGGTGCTGAAAGTGTTAACATATCAAATATGTGCTGATATAGTTACACCTTATAAAATCATAAATAAGTTTAGACAGTCACAGTGTTTGCATCACCCTTTCAGCCCAATAGTCAAGTTTGCTTTGACCTGTTTGACCGACTCAACACATTTTGCAACTTTCATCATTCAAACCACCACTGAGTAACTTCACTCTATTTCAAAACAGAAATGTGATATGAAAAAACATGTGATGCAATGAAGTGTAATTGCTAATGCTGGCCAACACATGATCAGTTGTTTTGATTTTGACAACGGATTTAAACTAATTTGGGGACAGTGATGTTAGTTTTTCTCTATCACATCAGGTCTTCATTCTACACCATTTTGCTGTTTTTGCCTATTTTTTCCACTTAAACGTACGACTATGACCAAGTTTTTTAAGGACTTTTTTAACATACGAGAATCCTGCTGACATGTCACGATCGGACAGAAAAGTGGTATAAATGCATCCCAGTGTAAAGAGCAACATTCTAGGTAGCATTTTATTTTACTACAAACAACACAAACTGTACAAAATCAATAATCTGGTGAACTGAAAAACTTGCGATTCATAGATTTCCTGGAATGCTGTGAACTTGGATCTTCCCTTTTCAAAGACCAACAGTAGTCAAGCACATGTTGGCTGATCACCAGTCGTCAGGCATGTCTCAATGGCCTTGATAGTATTCTTTCACCACTTTAATTTCTTAGTGGAAATGGCAACACATTGCCTGATAACTGCAAAGCAGTTCCTCAACAAGGTCTTTGCAGTTGGAGGCTTTCTTATTCCCAAGATTTAACACCTCATAAAAAGCATTCCATGCCCTTGTTTCCACTGCAGCCATAGAGCTGACAAACTGTGGATCCTTCAATAACTTAAGGCCCACCAAATATACCTGTTTTTATTTTCTCATCATGAAGAGATGGAAAAGTAACAACTATGTATGTAAACCAGTCNGCTTGCTAATCAAGAGCCTTTACATATTGCTTCATCAAACCANCTTTATGTGCAAAGGTGGAAAAATTATCTTTTAACATCCACCATTGCCCAGCTATGATGTTCTTGCCCTAAGGTTTAATTTGGTTCGCAAAGGCCATTGAGTTGTTGTTGTCCAGTGCTCATCTCTTGCCAACTATCCCAGTAGAAAAAGAAACAGGGATAAATGCTACACAACAATGTGAGTAGCAAAAATAACAGCATGTTTCGAAGCAGGGATAATTTGTGTAGCCACTTTGTTGTCCTAAAAAAAGTTCATCTATATCAACACAGATGATCTAGTTGTGGTCATTGCACTTCAACAGTTCAAGCACAAGCTTGATGTTTTCATAGTCTTCTTTGAGTTTTACAGAATTACCATTTGATACACATTCATACCGATTGCCATTGTGCAATTAAACACATTTTAGGCCTTGTTTTGAGCAGTCAATGAATAATCTTTATTCTTTAGACTTGTGCTGAGACAGTCCTAATGCGAGCAAAAGCCCTTCTATATCATGGCAATATGCTAAGCCAGCAGTAGATGTAAAATATTGGAGAAAATCTTTTTCTCTGTTATGATACAGTGGTATTTGCTGTAAGTTTAAGAAGATGTTTGTCATGCAATCTTGAGGCCAGCAACTCTGAAGACTTTTTAGAAAGATAAAGATCACAGATTAAGTCATTTAGCTCAGCTTGGTCGAACAGTGAAGGTTCTAACTGCAGGGCAGGATGAGAAAAATCCTCGTCCACAGAATCTTCATTATCCATAGAACTTTCTGATAGCGTGACCTCTTGATAAGTATCTGGAAGCTTGGTGGAAACAACAAGCTTAGGAATTTCATCACTATGACTAACTGGTCTGTTAGCAGAACTAAGTTCGAGGTATTTACATAAATGCTTGCTCTTTTTGTCACAGCCATCAACATTTACCAAGCAGAAATAGCAGTGGTTGTGCCAAACATGAAAACCTAAAATTTTTCAAAATGTATCATAAGTTTACACCTAGTTAGCTTAACACCTTCTGTTCCGATAGCCTAAGGCTAAAAACCAGCAGTGTGTATGTGTTTTTGCACGGGAATATCTCTGCCGACTATTGCACTAGAGAGCTGTTCAAATCCTCAAAAGATCTGGTCTTCGTGTCTGTAATGAAAAAATTTTTTTTGGTTTTGGGTATCATTTTTTTTGTGAGTGATGTTATAAAGTGGAGTTGTTTTAGGCCTTTTTGGCCCACTTCATCTGGTCCTAGGCCCAAACCGCTAGATGGTAGTATTTAGCTCAAGTTTTTATTGGAAACTAGGCTGCTCAATGTTCCATGTGAAGATCCCAGTCTTTTTCATTTACTTTCTTATCATTGTTTTTATGTATAGTTTAGAAGTAGCACCTGCAAGACCAGGTTAACACCTACAGGACATGCAGTGATGCAGGATTCCGTTTCAACAGTGACTTCATGAAGGGTATGATTTGAATGATGCTCCGTTACACTATGTATGGCAACTAGGCCATACTTCCTTAAAAAATTGTATCTTGGAATGTAAGAAAACCTGGTGTGATGGGAGATATTGACTTCAGATTTGAAATCTGCAGCCTCAAAATATACAAAATCAGTTCTCAAATAAAAAAAACTCAGAAGTCTTTTTTCTTGTAAACTAAATACAATTATTTTTTCCCACAGTTTGCAAAGGCTGAACAAACAGCAACATCTGATTTTACTGAGAAAACTCTGGTACAAGTAATTGATATTTTTAATAAAAAATTATCCTGGGCTGAAAGGGCGAAATTCACATGATGCTATTTACAAAGTACATACCATTTTCAGATTCTGCTTCATCAATGATGATAAGAAACATGCAAAAAAAATAAGTACTATAAGTTCAAGCACATCTTTGGAGTTTACACTATGCATAACATGATTTAATTTAGAAATTACACTTGCAAATGTGATGCATGCCTCTGATGAAACTGCTCTAAATACTTTATTGAATAACAAAATCTTCAGCAATGGCTAGAAAGTTATGTTCACTCCACACATTGTTCAATGCTTACTATTAATTGTTTTCATTCCAAGAGACGAACCAACTTCATGTGAGCTATTATTAACACGTTCCATTCCGGGGTACGATATACTCGTACTTTTATGCCAACGCTTGCCTGCCGGTGTACGAGTATACTCGTACTTGCAATCCCATGCCAGCAGTTGACTTTCATTTCACATTTAGTAACCTTGGCCAAAAATAGCCAAGATTATTTTTTTGAAAACGAGTGAAATTTGTATGGGGTCAGTGTTCATGTGGCATACCAACAACGTTAGCATTCCAGCGTAACTTTTCAAGTTATGAACATTGCAAGAAATTTTTTACTTGCTTCAACTTGTTGCTTGTGTGCGCAAGAAATTTGGCAACAGAAAAACGAAAAAATACATCTCGAGAAAAGGCAGCTCCACTGAGATCATTGGTATTTTTACTCTCGCAAGAAACAAGGGACCGCAGAAGCTGATATATTGACATTACCGCACGATTTTTGCGATAACTCGCAAACCGCCAAAGTTACATCCACCAGGAAGGTATTGTAAGAAAAGTTTTTTCACTGTGCATATTTTGAGATATTGGTGATAGCTTTGTGGTGTCATTGGCGAACGCAAACAGGGCAAAAACTGAAAAAGCGGAGTAGTCAAAACAAAAGCAGTGGGTATGTTCAAAAACCTGTAGAAAAATCTACAAACAAGAAAAATTCATTCAGCACAGAAAATGTCGGCCAGGACCCAAAGTTTGTAAAAACATTTTTACAAGAACTGTGAAAATTTTTTGGAAAGAACAAAAACAATTTTGTTGATTTTTAGGGGCGTTTTGGTCACTTTTCACGTGTAAAATATCATATCTCTGATACCAAACACAAAAAAATTTGAAAGCTGCAGTACATTTTCACATCTGCGTTTTACAACATCCTACCAAATTTGAAGCAGAAGTAATGAGAATAAAAAAAAGTTATGCCAGTGATCCAAAAAATTTCTGACAAGTATCCGAAAATTGAAGAAAAGTTGACAAAAAGTGCAATAAACCATTTAGAAAAGTTTCGACTTTTTTTATTGGTTGTATTTTTGCGTTGTTCCAATGCTGCACTCCAAAACCCAGTATCCGCAGCAATTTTGGCGTAAATCCTAAAAAATCTCTTTTTTTAAACTGCCTTTTTTGCCCAATTTAGTTTTTTTGCCGCAACATTGTTTTTCCCCAACCCTAAAACAATGGTGAGTGACTTGGTATAGCCCTTGAAAGCACTCGAGGCCAAGTATTGTACTTGCAAAAAATCTGAAACCATCAAGAACTTTCCCAAAAAGGCAAGAAACAAAGCAAAAAAGCAGATTTTCTCAGAAATCTCAAATGCAAACGTACCTTACTGTTAGACCCATCTGAAAGATCTCACAAAAACCTTTCTTGCAATGTGTTACCTGTCGACATACCTTCTGTGATTCGCAAGCTATCGCTGAAAAGCCGACAAGCAAGACGATAAATCGGCTTTTGCGATCCCTAAAGCGTTTTGAAACTTTTCAAGACCAATGTCTTTGTTTTTTCAACTTTGTGCTTATTTGTGCATGAAATTTGGCAATGTTGAAGCAGTTGGCAGGATACAAATAGGAAAGAAAAAGCATCTCACAAAAAGGCAGCTTCATTTACAACATTGGTAGGTTTGGTTTTTGCAAGGAACAAACTTTTGCAGTAATTACAGAATCAACCAAGGCACTGATGGGTTTATATCTTTCCAAGCAGTAAAGATTGTATCAATGTTTGTAATTTTTCAAATTGTTGCTTGTTTGCGCACGAAATTTGGCAACGTTGAAGCAGTTGATAGGCTACAAATTCGAAAGAAACAATATCTTGCAAAAGGCACCTCCATCGCGAACATTGGTAGGTTTGAATTCTGAAAGGAAGAAAAAACACAGTGAATACAGCATAAACCAAGGTACTGGTGGGTTGGAAACTTTCCAAGCAAAGAACAATGCACCAATAACTTTAGATATTTAACTTGTTGATTATTGGCACATGAAATCTGGCAAATTGATGTGGTTGGCAGGCCTCAAACCGAAAGAAAAAAGCTCACAAAACGCAACTCCACTGAGACTGTTGTTGGGTTTGGCTTTAACATGCATCATCAATGGCAACGAATGCAGCGTAATTGGAAAGAATACGTCATATTTAAAACTTTTATGAATATTTGAAGGACTGCGGATTGCATAAGGGAAGGGAATAGACGAATCGGCAAGCCGATGTTTGATCTGCCACAAGCGCTGGACCGACTCTTACGCTCACACGTACCTCAGGCGATGGTGGTNCGAATTTTTGGGCTTTGGCGACTTGTCAAAGGTGTCCTGTGAAGGTGTGAAACTTCTGAGGACAATTTCCAAAAAACATACCAGTAGGGAACGTTTGGCAAACCGATTCACAAACCCAGAATGGAATGTGTTAAGTGGCAGTAATAGTAGCATGTGCATGTCCGCACTCCACTGAACACATTACCCATATATATATAACTGGCATTGCATTTTGTTGGGATTGTAACTCAGTGTTATCTTCACAAACTATAAGGTTAGTCTTAGGACTTTACCAATCAGAAGGAAATTGAATATATTTGAGATTTACATTTCAGGTAGTCACATTTTTTTCTTAACTCTTTGGCTTCCGCTAGGATTCAGCAATTTTCGCAAAAAAACAGCAGTTTTCGGTTGCCTTACCAACGCCCTAGCTCCTCCGCCGATTGCGCTAGAGAGCTGTTCAATGGCTCAAACGGA
>JGI24159J19872_10007324_pt1 | contig 14461 bp, 10 predicted proteins | sample Ectturendosymbi4_FD_19872 | JGI IMG/M metagenome (IMG submission 19872) | reverse complement strand
CACTCGCATCAGGCACTGTTCTTTGGAAATGGGTCCATCTGGAAGATACACCTTTGGTGAATGCTGAGTATGCTGCTTGAGGGTCATCTTGTGCGTGTTTTAAGAGTGATTGAAGGTCTTTTACCCAACTCTCAACCTTGTTCTTAATGTATTGTTCCCTGAATGAATCTGTCCCAATTACTGATCCATTTCATCCAAGGAGGCGTTCACCTTGGTCTGTGATTTGTCATAGCAGCTTCAGAAATAGAATGAGAGTGTGAGTGTCGGAATGATACTGTATTGTCGTACTTAGACTGGTACTTCTGAATTTTAAAGTCAATAAATTTTGTCATTTTGCATGTCTCTTCGTACATGTTGTCCCATTTAGTAGATACTAAACCTGAACCTCAACTTTCATAAATTTAATGATTTTAATTGATTGTTTTCCATATTAATATAATTAGGTAATGTCTATTTTACCGCCAAGATGCTGGTGACAACAGATCATGTGGAACTATTGTGCCGCCAGTCGAACATTCGGTCTTGTGGCATGATGCAATACAAAGAAAAAGGTTATTTTGTCAAGAAAACATTGTCCTGCTAGTGGTGTAATGGTTAGGTGTTTCGGCTGCTATGCCAATGGTTTGCGGTTCGACTCTCACCTTGCCGACTTTCATTCTGTTTTTTTCTTTGCTTTTCTCCAGGCTCTTCCAAGGTTCGCTTAGGTGTTACTTTTAGAGGTTAGTGTTTGAAGTTGTTAGATTAGGGTTAGGTTAGCTTAGTGTTAGATTAGGGTTAAACTTAGTGTTAGCTTAGCATTACATTAGGCTATTAGCTTAGCTTTAGGGCTAGGGATACGTTAGGTTAGGGATAGGTTAGCTTAGCATTATGTTAGGGATAGGTTGGGTTAGGGCTAGGTATAGGTTAGGCTTAGGTATAGGTTAGGGTTACGTTAGGATTAGGGTTAGCTTAGGGCTACGGTTAGAGTTTGGTCGTAGGTTTATCTTTTAGTTATGTTTACTTCTTTTCTACCAAGCCTTTTGCTGCTGCCATCCTGGCGGCAAAATAGACACTGCCCTAATATTGTATTGGGAATCCGTGGTATGAGACAGGCATAAATTGCTATGTGATGGGACAGACAAATATGTCTCATGGACAATCCTGCACAAACATCTATAGCATGCCATCAAAATGTTGAACGACACATTTCCTCCAAGAAGCAACTCAGCACCAAAACCGCCACGCTCATGCAAGAAGTTATCACCATGCACAAAAAGTTTCTTAAACTGTACTTCCCAGATGCACCTGACGGAGTGATCACATGTGAGAAAAGCAAATTTGCATTAAAATACAGCCATGGCAAAGCAATACCAAGTGGTTTCAGTCACTTTTATTGCTACCGAGTGGTTCTTTCAACTCAAAAAAATTTCGAAGGTATTTTCAACATCAGCGGGCGACTCGGTGAAGTCCAACCACTAAAAATATTGTTAGCGGCCCGCTCGTTCAACCTCAGCGGCCCACCAAAAGTCCAGACCATTAGCAGCCCATGCCATCTCTACTGTACACCTCTGGTAGCCAATACTGTAAAACTGCTGTCCAACCAGTACAAGTGCTACAAAACTGACAAAGACCGTGTTTATTTTTTAGGCAGTGTCGATTTTTCCGCCAAGATGGCTAGAAGCCCGCAGCAACAGGCTTGGCAGAAACGAAGTAAACACAACAAATAAACCCTAAAGCTAACCCTAACATTAGCCTTAATGTTGACCTTAATGCTAACCCGAACGCTAACCGTAACGCAAACGATAACTGAACCCTAAACCTAACGCCTAAGGGAAAAGTTAGGAAAAAAGTTTAAAAAAAGAAAAGGGAAGTCACCAAGGTGAGAGTTGAAACCAAAAGGAATGGCATACCAGTATTTTGAAGCATAACCATTATGCTACAAGCAGCACGCCGACTGCAATGATAAATTGACCTTTTTATTTGTGTTGTGTCATGCCAGATGACCAATGTTCGACTGGTGGCACAATAGCTCCAGCACATCTGTTGCCACTAGAATATTGGTGGTAAAATAGACCTTACCTATTTTTTACTGTGTTTTGTTGCCAAGTATGTCTTCACTTGTTTTGAACTTGCTACACTCAGTCATTTGTTTGGTTACAGCACAAAAAAGTAAATACTTGATTCCATGAAGACTTCGTAGCAAAAATTAGTGACAAGTGTTGACGGAAAGGATTTTTGTGGTGTCTTCATCCAGTCTTTGTAAATGAACCACTCAAGTCCTTCGTGTACATACAAGGCAAAATACTTCCAGTAGTGCTTTTGCCCAATGAGGCAAAATAGACATTGCAATTTTATTGGCTGGGTCAGGTATGTTCCATAATTTAGGTAGGATTTACTGGTTGGGTTATGGGTTAACTTTGTTGTGATGGGTATGAAGCAGTCCAGATCATAAAATGTGAGCCCATGACATCTCTTGTGCAAAGTGACGCAAGAAACCTGGCTCACACAAATTGTCCTGGCGCCTGAGGTGTTAAATGTGTAATAAGCAAGCTCCTGTGTTCTATGGGCAGTAAATTGTATGTATCGTATGGTGTACATTTTTTTCGTATCTTAATTTTTTCATTGCTGTTTTAACTCAATGCATTTTAGTGACCTATAAGAATTTGTCAATAAATGTTGGTTGCACGCTATAAAAGGTTAAAAATTGCTGTTCTGTAACTGCTTGTAATTTTTTTCCAAGGTTCTTGTTGTCTTTTGCATCATTGATATTTTTGCTATGATGTTTATGTCATAAAGAATGTCCATAGAAAATGCTGATATTAAGTCTGATGAAAATGTCAGTTCCCCTCAAAATAATCTTCAACAACCTTTGGGTTTAGTGCCTCTTTATCCATTTCCTGCTATTCCATCAGCTGAAGGTGTTAAAAAGCCGCAAAACTTTGCTTTTCCTGGTCTTGGATTTACATTTTTACCCCCAATACACCAGTCAGCATATAATTATGGCCGGTTATATTTTACTGACAAGCAGCTTGACCCTGAGGTTGAGGATCTGTTGGAAGAAGTAATTGTGGAAGAGGTAAATACTTTTGTGCCATGGTTTGATATTATGCAATAGTTTTAATGAACTGCTTCTATTTTACCACATTAACTGTGCAGGTTCTTTGTCTCACTAGTTTATAACCATTAATGAGGCATGGCTAAACCTTAGTTGCATACATGGGTGTCAGAAAGAGTTTTTCTAAGGAGGTCAATAAAAATTCTGAACTGCCAGGGTGATGCAAAAAAGCAGAAGTCACAATTTTTTATAGAATGTAAATTATTCTTTATCAGAATATACTTGTTGTTGTCAACAAAGGAAACAAAATTTTGTGACAAGGCTTATTTCACCAACAAATCAAACAGTTGTGCAAGGCAATTTTCTGAGAAAGTTTCAATGTTGTCATGCTCATGTAAATTGCAAAAAAGACATGTAAATATAAAAAATAATTTTATTGGGGTACATCCATAGTGGAAGATGTGATGCAAATGCTATTGCGCTCATAAAAATGCACAGTTTGGGTATCAATTTGTAAAAATGGCATCTTCAGCCCATATTTGTTTGAAAACGGAAATTAGAAATCTCAAACTGTGAATATAGAATGATATGTAGTAATACTTAGGAAATTTTGAGCATCACTGTCATGATGCATAGGGATAAATCATGATGAACAATAGTTCTAACAAGACAGTGCTTTGCTGCACACATGATATAATTCTTTAACCTGGCTTGGGGTCATTCCATGTCAAGTGATCCAGAGCTATATATCTGACCATGAGCAAAATCCATGAAATTTCATAAGCAGAGAGATCTCATCATTCTAATTTCAAAACATTTTGAATTTTTTAAATCGGACCAGAATTCGTAAAGTTATTGCTGGTTAAAATTTGCAGTGTTCTTGTTTAAATTTTGCATTTACTTTTTGTAAATTTAGTACTCTGACATAAAAACCCTGGTATCTTTTTCATCTGTGATTATTTTTAGCTGGAAATTTGCAAGAATGTGTCAGAAGGTGTGTTTATTAAAAATCAATCATTGGAACTTTCCTTATTACCTTTGAACTTATGTAAATCAAGGTCAAGTTAGACATACTTTTGTGTGCGCTCATGCATGACCATATTTCAATTGCTTATAACTTGAAAAGGTCAACTGGTATGAAGTTGATTATTGTTTTATTTGAAAGCTATAGAGCAGAAGATTTTTTGGTTTCAAGAAACCTTTGCTTATTTGCCTATTTGGTATACTTTTTATCATTTTAAGTAACTAAGGGGATTTTGAATCATAATATATGCACTAGAGCAAGCTGCAATAATGATTTTTATATTCAACTTTTATTCATTTGTTTGACATGATACATGTTTCTATGGTATGTTAAAGATAAAACAGTTTTTAGAAGTTGGATCATAGTAATTCCATGTATAATAAACAGACAAAAGTTGTATTTTACAAGCTTTTTTCAATTATTTTATATTTTTCTGAAGTGGTGTCCTATCTACCAAATTCTCTCCAAAATGCAAAAAATAAAATGTTATATAAAATCAGAACTGCCAAGTGGTACCAAACAAGATAATGCCTTAAAAAAATAAAGAGATAAATAGTGAAAGATTAAACAAGGGTATTTGTGTGGTCAATCTGTGACATCAAATTTTAAAGTATTATGTTAGTTTGATAGTGAATCATGTGCAAGAGGGAATGCAGCTTCATTTTACCAATCTTATGCTATCAAGAGTACATAAAACGTCGACCACGTTCATCCAGTTTGTCTAACACAATAAAATGAAAGGAATAGTCTCGTTAGCACTTATTCTTTAGTACTGCAAACTTCAAATAATTATATATCAACCCCAGCCCGTAGGTTTGAAAAGAAATTATGTTGTAGCTGTGTAGAACAAAACATGATACATTGCTATAGTGCAAGATGTTAACCAGGAATGAGTATGCTTCAACTGAATTTATGCATCCTAATGGATTTTCTTCATTTTGTTGGCCACAAAAAGTTGATTTTTGCTGGATACTAAAGCAGCTATCTTAATATCGCTATTGAAGACCATGGCGAAAATCAGCTTGGAGCTACTACTATGTCTCTTCAAGATCAATAACAAAGATAATGAAGAGATATGAGGATATTACTTCTATAAATGCTGCTGTTGCCTGTGGACACAAAATAGTGTATTGCTCGTTTACCTTGAAGGCCTATGCAACATGTGGTTGATGTTGGGAAGAAATTCATTGCTGTTGAATTGCTTGTACCATGCATGTCAAGCGTAAGGACAACCATGAAAAATTGTTCAACCATAGAAGCATGTCAATTTTTTGTCATAAATTCAACAACTTTTTTGATTCGACAACTTTGTTGGATTATTTGCAGTGATGAAGTCTTGAGACTTGGTCTCGAGACCATTTTTGCGAATCTCTGTCTGGAAGGTTTCAGGTCTCGTCTTGGTCTCAAAGGCAGCAGGTCTCAGTCACAAGCCTATTATCTTGAAACTGTCAATATTGCAAGGATATGGCTTTGTAAAACCTTTGTGAATCAACAAGTTTTTTCTCTGTTGTATTTGCAAGTAACAAACAACCAAAACACATCGAAAAAATGCCAGAAATTTGAAAAAAATTCAACTTTAAAGCGGTGATAATTATTTTTGAAATTTTTGACAAAATGCACGAATTTTGAAATCTCAAGTTTCGGTCTCAAAGTTTTAACAAGGTCTTGGTATCAAAGGTTAGTCTTGACCACATAACTGATTATTAGACAAAACAAAAATAGTGCCATCTGAAATATGTATCAGACAATACCATATAGGTGAATATGAAGCAAAAGCAACTGTCAGTGTGTATGTGAATATAAGATTCATGTTTGTATCACATCAGGTAAGATCTCTGGATCATGCAACTTTGGGTTTTAAATTGAATGGAATTATGAAGAAAATCAACTAGACAAAAGGATTATGATTCGTAGTTGCAATAGAGAAAATAAAACAAGTTACTACTGAGCATATTATAAATCAGATTAACATTTCAGAATTCACAATGTTAATTTTCCTGACCATGAAAATAATAAATGTAAATTTGTTATGTTTTTTCAAATTTTAAAAATTGAAAAAATTATTAGTAATCAAAATTAAAACCTTTTTTTCTAATTTTTTAATTTTTCAACATGTTTTTAATCTTTTCAAAAATTGTTGTTGAGGGGATTTAGCATACTTAAGAACTGCACTGTTAGACATGACATTAAAAAGATTTTTTTAATTGAAAAATTAAATTTATATTTATTTATTTAACATAATTAATTTAAGAAATTCAATTTTTTATATAAAAAAAATTTTTTTAATTAAAAATATAAAAACATTCATGAATATATTTTCAAATAATCTTTTTGATCAAAAAAAAGAATTTTTAATTGTTATTTACTATTTCATAAAGATATAATTTTTTTTGCCTGAAGTTCAAAAATAAGCATGGATGACCAAGATACAGTAGTATCTCCATAACACCAGCCCTGACATAAAAAATGAAGTCAATTGAAGTTGCACTATTTGAGTTATAGCTATTTAAAATATGGTCATGCTTGAATGCACATGAAAAACGTGTTGCCATATAACAACGATTAACCAGGGTTCAAAGCTCACCAGTAAAAAACTTCTGTTTTGTTCAGCATGGAACCTTGCACTTTACTGCAAAATATTGAATGAAAATAATCATAGATAAAGAAGTGAGAATCAGTTGAATTTGCAACAGCAAAACTCCAATAATTTTTTGGATCCGTCCGCTTGAAAAACATCAAAATTTCAAATGCTCATAATCTCGTAAATACAGGTCCGATTTCGGAAATTCCAACTTTGTTGAGCTCAGAAGCCTGAGATCTTTCCCCTTACAAAATTTCAAGAGATTTGGTGAGGGTCAGATGAAAAATCCCATTTTTGCTGGATCACTTGACTTGGAATGACCAGAAAATTTCAGGAGAGGCTGATCAGCAAGAAGTGTAACTTTGAGCGGGCGCCATTATCATTAGACTTGAATCTCCTGTATTAGGTGGTACAGGGTAATGTGAACTAAACAATCCTCAAACAATTGGTGAAGGAAATGCAGGATTTGCAGCAGATCGATATGGCTTTTTTGGGGCCGATACCAATGTATCGGCCATTCTTGGACTGATAGCTGATACCAATAACCAATATTTTTATAATTTTTAAGTCTTGTTTTCTGCTTCGTTATCAAAAATGTAATGTTTTCATTAACTTTTTTTCAAAAACTTCAAAAATCAGGATTTATAAGCTAAAATTTTTCAAATTGCAGCAATTTCTATATTTTGCTATGACTTTTAATTAATCTTATTAATGATGATGCATTTGTTTCGGCTGCGGTGGCCAACACGTGCTCCATGGTTGATCTTGTAAACTTGTTTATGAAAACATACCTGCTAGCGTTGCTCCAAGATAACTGTCTTGACTTGGTTCATTGTGCTTTCTTGCGCAAGTTGTCTGCATGTGTAAGGAATATAACAGAGTTTTGTCAACACCTACAGAGGTTGATATATCGGTCTATCTCTATTGCTAAAACCAAGTAAAACAGTCAACTACCACAACACATAACCTGATTTGTTCGCAGGCAATCATCTGCTTACTGCACAAATACCTACTAAGCCAATGTTATGTCATAGAGGGTTTATCGGGACAATTGCACAGCGGTCTGATTTTACCTTGGAATATTACACACTACTTGATGTAGTCGAGGGCTGCGTGTCTTAATACATATTTGCAGAACAGAAAAGAGAATTCGCATTAATCAGTCGGAGATGAAGTAGCAACTTGGGTTTCTAAACACTCTGCACTGAACAATAGCATAGCAGCTTTTATTAGCAAATATTGCTGATATATATCGGTGGAATTTTGCCGATATGATGCAACGGCAACATCGTCATATTGACCGATATATATCGGCATGCCAATGCATCGTTCGAGCTCGAGTGCTAGTTGCTGTGAAAAAGTGACCAGTAACCAAAACACATAAAAAATCAGCTTGATGGAGTGTGCGCAACTTGACATAACTGTCTAATTTTAGATGTATTGCTGCGTAAATCACAACGAGTTAACTTTGTTATGCAGATAAGGACAATTACAAGTGTACATAATCTGAGGAAGAATAAGCAAGCATCTCTAGTTAAAATATGTACGTTTTTTATAAGGTTTAGAAAATATTATGAAGTGGATGTGCAATCAACCAATTTTGTATGTAATAATTTCTCAAACTCACTTAACTCCACCAGGGAAAATCAAATGTAAAAGTTCTATGACTAAATTAAACTNTTGGTGCTTCCACAAATCAGTAAATATTTCATTCCAATAAACCTATTTTTATTATGTTCATGGCAAAAAGATGATTAACGTCGCTTAAGTTTTCTATGGTTTTGTTTTCGTTGTTTAAATGTGTCCTCCATTTGCTTATAGTCACTTGGCTTGCTTGAAGAAGTGATTACAGAAGGTGTTGAGCCCTCAGTTAATGCCATCAGAAGAAATCTTCAACTGCAAAGAGCAAAAGAAGACAGGTAGTGTACATTTCTAATAAGAATGAGACAAAATAAACAATCACCCAACTATCATTGTGCGTAACTCCACAGCCGGCATGATGTGAAATTTGTGATGTTGAAAATAAGGTTATTTGTTCACACTTTGCAACATGCTATGGCTTCTTTCCTGAATAAGTATTTAATGATGTTCTTGATGCTAAGTGCTCCACTTGTATTTTATTCTAATTTGTTCAAAATTAACTGTAGCAAAGACAAAAACTGCCAACCATGTATGTTCCAAGGAATGGTAAAACCAATATTTAAGGACTTGGCAGATAAATGATCAGAACAACCAGTTGTACTGCTAATATATAACTGTCAAGTGTTTTTGTTGATATTGTCCAGTTTTTTTTGTGGCTTTTTTCCTGCATTTCTGTAATAAATGTTCAACAGCACCATGTTCCTTGTTTTTCTAAACAAAGCCTTGTTTGTTTTCAGACTTTGTAAAGAAATAGCTGTTGAATTGATTGATGAGGTCCTTAAGCAAGAGTGCTATCACTCAGTTATTGAGTTTTACGATGATCTGATTGCAAAGCATCGTGAGAAAGTTGACTTGTACCATGTTGCCAGTAACTTGTTTGCTCAACTTGAGATAGAGGCAGTAAAAGAAGCAACAGAAGATATATGGATTGGGTGCTTGTGTGGAGAAGCTTGTTCATCACTGGTTCATGATGTTTTGATGGAGGAACTAAGCACTGTGGCTGAGGAAGTCTTGATGCACTATGGAGCACGCTTGGCTTTGTCACAATTCAAACAAATCTCAAAGGTTGGTTTTATGTCATTTTATAGACTAATTGCGGTCATACTTCAAGTTTCTACAATTACCCAATGCGCTGTTCAAGTTTTTGCACCTAACTTTTGCTTGCTACAGATTATGTTAATGTAAAAACATTGTTTGCAGGCAATCAGTTTTCTATGTGGATTCAATTCATTTTTGCTGAAAAATAAAAGTTTCCAAGTTGTTAATTATCAATCACTGTTATGATGTACTTACAACATATTCTGCCATATAGCTTTTTTGCGACAGACTGACTCTGAAACTACTTAGAAAACAGCTGAGTTGTTCTGGACTTCATGCAACCCTAGTGAGGTTTGGCATGCCAAACAAACATAAATGGAAGGTAGGTTTACAAACAAAATTTTGAAATAAAACCAAACATTGTCCTGATAGATCAACCAGGTCTTTTCTACATACTCCTAATACTGAACGATCACTTTGTTGATGGATTTATGGGTGGTTATGGCGTGGTTAGATGAGAGACATTAATTGTTCAACCATGTGCTGTCAAGCTTTGGTGGGATATAGTATTACTGCATTAAGCTAAGATTACATGGTTGCATGGTGAATTTTTCAAACATGTTTCAGTTAGGCACTTGATTTCCCACCTACAACAGATCTTGGCTCAACGTACACTTTCCTGTAGCAAAGATAAGTTGTCCCAACCATATATATTAGTACGTAGCTGCATAGAGGAGTGGTAAATCATGAATTTTTGGGTGATTTGATTGATCACTAATTGCGTCTGTGTCATTTTTTTAGAAATTAAAATGAGTGAAAAAATTGTCTACTCCTGGTAATTTAGTATAAAGATCAGCATAAGACAAATCCTACCTGGTTTGTTAAATGTGGGTTGCAATAGAGGCCAGAGGCAATGCTTTGTCTGATCTGTCTTAAAGCTTTGCATTATTTGCCCACGTTTCTTGTTAATATGTGTGCATAAAAGTTTACCTCAACTTGGATAGGGTTCGTCTTTGCTGCTACCAAAATGATAATTGAGGCAGCAATGCAGTGGTGGAGTTATGGCAGTGAAACACCAAGAAAATAGGTGTTTCTGTATTGTTATTATGATTATGTATTTGTGGCAGACTCGTGGTCCATATCACAAGTACAATCGAATAACACAAAGAGCACAAAAATTGTTATAGCGCATTACAGAATAGATTTTAGCACACAATCCACACTGAGAGTAGAAAAACACTTTCAACAACGTCCCAATTATAACATCATGCACTAATCATCATACAAGGATCTGGCAGTGGAAGATAAATGAAGGAATTTTAACATCAGATTTTAAGGGAAACAGCTAATAGAAAAAAAGTAAAAAATAAATCCGATGGGGGTGCACATTCACGCACAGAGGCATACAAATTGTGCGGATCAAGATTTTAAATGCTTTGCAACGTATTTAGCATGAGGTCGACAGCCTATTGCTGTCACTGAATTTACGTATTACCAAACACGATAGAATATGGCCACTACCCCCTTGCTTGTGAAGTGTAGTCGTAGTTAGTGGCATGTAAATTTTATGTCAGGTGCATTAATTTCATTTTTCCGAAATCGGTCGAGATTTCCGTCCACGATGTTGCTAACTGGTACTATTTTCTCTCATTTCGTGTCAAAACTTCGCCTCTACGGTTTCAAGTTAACAGTATCACGGGCATCAGAGGGATTTTTTCCAGGGTGTAGTCAAAAGTTGTGTTTTCCAGAGAGTTGCCAACCGTGGTCAAATTTCATTTTACTAACTCTGAAACTGAAAGAAAAACGTTTTTCTACTAAAACATTAACAACAAAATATCAAATTTCAAAATATCTGCCATCCAGTGCCCATGGGTAGCATTCGGATAAATTGCTGCACCGCTTGGACCAGAAATCAATGACAATTTTAGTTTTTTTACCATCGTTCTTTGTTTTGACTTCAGTGCGGAAAAAAAGAGAAAACGAAAACACCCGCGCCGTTCTCTGCCTTGCAAAAACGGTTTGTTATGCTTGCAGCCCGCTTCTGATGTGGTGCTCAAACGGTTTATTATGCTTGCAGTCCGCTTCTGATGTGGTGCTCAACAGCATGTGCCTGCAACTCCTGCTCCCCAAGCCTCCGCCGCCAGCGCAGGCTTCGCTCGCAATCATTGATCACATGATGATGGAAGTGTTGCTGAAGCAGCTGGTGGAGCTCGGAAAACCGACCGGAGACGAGTGCATGCCATTGCAATGGTTCAAGAAAAAGCTTGTTAGTCACGTTGCGCTCGACCTCGTTCTCGACGATCTCTGCCAAGAATTGGATAAATTTGGCGAGTCTGACATAGATTGACTGTGTACTTTCAGAGTGATTGTGCACTCTTGCGCCAGTGATTTAGATCGCAGATGGAAGTCATCCAGCTGTATTCATTTAGCGTCGTTGTTCCTTTTTTCCTTCGTGCGTTTTAAATGTTCCTTCCAATAGTCTTCATCTATGCAGTGCGCAGCCTGTTTCGTATCACCGTTGTGAAGTGCTCCGCATAAAGTACAAAGCCAGCAGGCGTTTCACTCTGCCGCACTTATAAATTTTAAAGACGAAATAGCCATTTCTTTTATCGCTACAAGCAAACGCCTTTTTTACCTTACAGCACAAGCCATTTACGAAATCGTAGATTAATTTAAAAAGCGGTAACGAATAACGATTCCCAGGGTTGCCAGATTGGCGTTTTTAGCCCAAATTTCAGAAATTTTTCAAGTTGGCTGGCCTCACAAAATTTGTTTGGCTTTTTGGCTCCTTTTTTGGCATTTTTACGCTGAAATAGGTTCTTTTGAAGAAAAATATTACTAAAATATCTTTTTTTCGTCACCACATTTGCAAAATTTGTGTGATAAATCCTATATCAGACGTCTGCATTCTGATATTAATAATATTTGAGGGATGCTACATTCGAAATTAAGTTTTTGCGTAATCACTGGAAATGTGTGCACTACCTGCACTGTGCAGTGTGTTGTAAGCATCAAGCAAGCTCAACACTTGCAAACAGGTCTGCTTATTCGCGATATAAATGCGACAATGACGCCGAAATGGAAGGGCTCTTATGATTCTGATCGTAAGCACAGGAGTAATTGGAAGATGACTTACGTATGAGTGCAGAAAACTGCCGATCAGCATGCGAACTGCCGCATTATTGTAGGCTACCCAAATTGTACAATTTCACAAACCATGAAAAGTCAGGGAAGATCAGTGCTCCAGTACAATGCCAAGCAAAATCAAATCGTAATTTGGAAGAATTTTTTGATATGCTTGTAATTCAGATGTTTTTTTGTGACAAAGGAATGGCAACACCGCAAATAAAGTTTTGCCTTTTTCTGGCCTTCAAACAATTGGTGTGGCCTTTTTCTGGCCTCTTAGCATTGTTCGCCTTTTTATTGAAATTTTCATTTGGCAACCCTGACGATTTACCGCTAATGGTTTCAATCAATGCGTCATTTTGTCTGCTTGTAACAAAATGCTTCGTCCGTTTTGATCTTTCAGCTGTCAATTTGTTCCCAGAGTCTTGGCCTGGGTGTGTGTCTGACTCTGACGGAAGTAAGTGCTTATTGGGCCGACCTAAGGTTGACAGACGTCCTTGAGCGCCAAAGACTTTCCTTGAGTTTGCTATCAAAACTTGTTATGTCCTTGATTCTTGAAAAACACTTTTTTGTCCTTGTGTATTTTCCGGCGTCCTTGAAAGTTCTTGAAGAGTTGTTAAATTGCTCATTATTGAACTACTGAGTACATTGAACGTTCAACAATGCGTCATATTTATTATTGGCCGGAACACTACGTGAAAAACGCTGATTTAACCGAAAGACGTGTTAAAGCCTCAAAAACATTTGCCTTATTCGCGACGTGTGCACAAGGATGTTGGATCAGTGTTTTCCAGCTCATATTCACATACCCATGCTCTTCCACTCTTGTGCCGAGAGACCCCTTCAACGAGGTCCGAACGCAACAAGACAGGGTTACTTCTTTCACGTTAGTCTTCAGAATGTGGTATTGAAATCAATTCACACAGTAGTAAGTGAGCCGTTAAGCAAAGCAGTGCATGGCTTGAAAGTGTGGCTTGTATCCGATTTTGCTGTGCTTGACGTTAGCTGTTCAAGTAATATTGTCAACATTCGTTACTTTTGCGGTACTTGCTGCCAGCGTTTCTTTTTCAAACAATTTACAAGTTTGTCGACCACACGTCGGAACGATTTGAAAAAATCGACGTTGGTGTTTTTAGCCAAGTGTGTGTTACTTTCCGTAAAATGCTTTGTTCCTTTGCAAACAAGTTGTTATTTTTTCCATTAACTTGTACCCTCGTTACCAAACACACTGTTAACGTATGAACTTAGTTTATTTTCTAGAATACAGTAACATCGCCCAAAGCGTGCTTTCATCTGTAAGTGCTGCGTGTTTAAAAACGTTGCAAACCATTTATCGAGTGGAGATGGGATCGCTTATGCAGGTCAAGCTCAGCTAGCTCCTGGGAGCGCAGATACAAGCTGATCCTAACTATCGGGTTTAGAGGCAGGGTTGCGGAGTCGGAGGTAAAATATTCGACTCTAACTGCGAGCTTTCCAAAATTTCCAACTCCCGATTCCGACCTTCACAAAATATCCGACTCTGACTCGTTAACCCTGCTCAGGTAACCTCTGTCCAATTTGGGCAAACGGTTCTTCTACTTAAATTAAAAACGTTCACGTAGAAAGCTGGTTCTTTCAGTAGCTGCATTTTATTAGACACTCTTTCGGGCAGGCCTATCGAAATCGGCACAAGTTTTGTAGTTTTCGATGGGGAGCAAAATTTTGTCCAAACTGACCCATGGTTACCTGAGGTGTAACAAAATTCCTTCACAAAGATCCCTCCTAAGGTAACCTTCAGGGGCGGCTCGTCTTGCCGGGCTGCAGCCCTCCCTGAGAAATGTAAGGCAAAAGATTCCGCCAAACTCGCCTAAAGTTTGGATTTAGTTACGAAAATTTCACAACACAATCATTTTCGGTACTTCCGACACCATTTTTGTTCAACGTTTCCTAGGAATCCAACAAAACTAATGTTTCGCTGTTTTCCAACGACGCCGCTTATGCGATGACGTTTTCAGCACACTTGCCGATGAATTTGGCG
>JGI24159J19872_10007322_pt1 | contig 14463 bp, 10 predicted proteins | sample Ectturendosymbi4_FD_19872 | JGI IMG/M metagenome (IMG submission 19872) | reverse complement strand
CTTGACTATTCTAATCACAAGCAACTTTTCCTTTTCAAGGCTTTTGCTTCCATAACTTCAGCCCCCCCTTAGAAAAATCCTGGCTGCGCCCCTGAGTCCATGTACAGCTTTGCTAGTCATGGCTTAATTATTTGTTGCTGGTGTATTGAAGACACTCGAAAAACTGCTTTGGATCGTGTAATCTCATGTGAAAAACGTATCATCAAGAAAACATTTACGTATAGTCTACTTTTATCAAGTATTATTGTCCCACGTCCTGATGGTTGAATCATGTACATCGGCTACCCATAATTTTTGAGGGTAGAACAAACCTTCGGAGATAGAAAAAAAGGATGGAAAAGTTTGTAAACGAAATGTTCAAGCTCTCGCGTAAACTTTTTGGTAACAAAATATGTGTTCAAGATAACCCAGACGGTTATGTGGAACCGCTACTCTGAGTTAATGGCAAGCCTTTGCACGGAAATTACTGCACGGCGGTAAGTATTGAAAACATTATGAAGTGTTACCATCACGTTTCAAAATGATTGCTTTTAATAAGGGTTGCACAACAGCACGGAAAATCTTCGTGGTGAGTCAAGTCAACTTCGGCAGGTGCCCGGCACGAGAATTTACGACACACATTTAGTTTACAAATATACGAGTTCATGCCAAGTGGTTCACTAGTAAGGGAATGACTCCAAGAAAAACGTTTGGGCAGCTAACGAAAGGTATTTGAATTTTTAGTCGACTGAAAGCAAATCACGTGAATTTAATCAAAAGCCATGTGAATGTGAAATCTTCACACAACCCAACCTATTTTTAGCACATCAGTGGTAGTGGTGCATGTGCAATTCCGGTCTTAAGGAACGATTCTATTTGAATGTGTGTTGATCATGCCTACTCAGTAGGTGAATCGTATAACTATAGCAAGATGAAGATCATTCATTCATTTTCATGCCCACTTAACCTTTAGGGGGGATCGCGGGGGCAGCATCGCGGAATATTTCACGGTCAGCAGCAATTTCAGATCGGCTGCACATCACGACAGAACCAAGCAAGGTCGCAGATGTAGTCACTCCATGTAGCCCTTGGACGACCTATGGACAGCTTTCCCGTGGGTTTAGCCGGTAGGGCTTGCCTCGCCAGTCTTTAGTGGGGCATTGTGAACACATGGTCGAATCACGTAGCTGGGATCTCTTGATTCGAAGAAGTGGTTCGACATTAAGGGCTCCGCGAATTTCATAGCTGCACACTTTGTCGCGAAGTGTCCCACTGTGGACTCTTCGCAAAAATCCCATCACTGACGCTTGCGCTTTGTTTCGGTCATTACCCAAGATCCATGACCAAAGGTAAGGATTGGAACAAAGACTGATTTAAAAACTGACAGCTTTGCGGTGTTCGAAAACTCCCGTATTGTGACCACAGAGCGATAAAACTCACGTAGAACTCCATCAGCTTTACCAATCCGTGTATCAATCTCCTCGTTCGGCTTTCCATCACCTTGTAAATACTACCCCTAGGCAGGGCCGGATAAAATGAACGCGAGGCCCCGGACAAAGTCGTGTCCGCGAGGCCCCCTAAACGCGTAGCAACAACAGAACTGGTGAAAAAACAGTTGGGATTGATTGTTTAAATTTCCATGTTTCTCTGTGCATGCAAATTAAAAATAAATTTCATTTAGAGGAAGAAGGCATCGGCATTATATTTTTTGTGGGATTTTAGATATCGCTGCACTTCAAGATTGTACAACTAATAAGAAATGCAAGTCTACAATTAGTGATAGATATCATCAACAGAGTGTGTTACCGGCGGTATGAAAAACGTCTTGAGCAACAAAAAGGTCGTCCAAATGTTAATGTTTGCGCTGCAGAAGAAAATTTGGAAGAGGAACTCATTTCATTTCAAATAAGCACACTCATTTGTTTTTGTTGGTAACAAAGCTTTCTGTTTTTTTTTGTACGAATATGGAATTTTTGGTGTGCAATCTGGGTTTGTTTGAAACCATTGAATGTCAGTAGAACAGCCAAGCATTTTGTTCGGGAGGGACCAGTCAATGATGTTGTCTTTGAGTCCGACTGTTCCTTCTGTTTATTTTCTAACAGTTGCAAATTGATACAAAGCACCAGTAAAAATCTTAGCAAGTTTGTTTCGGGGGGGCATGACCTTCTTAGGCCTCATTCTGGCTGCGCCAGTGCTGAATGGGAGCCCTGCATGTGACTGTTGAACACTGTCATCTTGGCAGGTAATGCAGCCAGACAGTGACATTGCTGATAGTGGTAAGTCACGTATAGTCTTATATTGTGTGAAAAGAAGCATGAGTATATCGGTAGCAGTGCTCAGGCCCGTAACTAACTTGAGGCACCAGGGGTGGCGAAGAGTTTTCTGAGAGGGGTCTAAATTTTTCAAACTATGTCCAATAATTTTCAATTATGCCCAACAGATTTTTCCAGGGGGGACGAAACGTTTTGCAGGGGGTGCGAAGCCCCCCTGAACCCCCCTGGTTACGGGCCTGGCAGAGCTTCCACAAGTTTCAAAAATTCATTGTTAGTGTGAGACTGTGATCAAAGTGCCTGAGTGAATAGCTTAATCAAACGACTCTTAAGTAGGCTTCTTTTCACACAGTATAAAATACGTGCCTTGTAAGAATACATGTATGCAGACTTGTGGGAATAGGCTTTATATTTAAGGTTTAGTTCTGACTTCTTAGTGAGCACTACGGACAAAGCTGTTTTTAATTCATCTCAGCTTTTTTAAAGCCTGCGTGGTGTTCTAACTTTAGTAAGAACACGATAGTCTTGTCAACGTGTAGTTATACTTTTCATTGCTTGAAGAAGTTTTGCGATAGTGTCTAACTTTCTTGTTTTTTTACCGCTCATCTTGTTCTGGCCGTTCATTATTCTTATAGCATTTCTGATAGCCGAAGTGTAAAAACCATTTCAGACAAAAGATTAAGAACTGAGGTTCAACCAGCACAGACTAATGGGGTAGAAGGGTAAAGCGTTTTGTGAACGTCCACTTGCATTGCATCGTCAGCAACCTGAAAACTATAAGCAGTATTTCGACGTTGTCCCCACCCTGGAAAAATTTCTGCGGACGTCCATAGATGCACTGATTTCGATGTATTTATTCGGTCATAAAGCGTGATTCTGTTTGGTTAACTTCTTTCAAGTCACTTAAAAACGATAAATGCCACAGTTGTCAGTTTCCTTAACCTATATACTAAACACAGTAATCAAAAAGCTCTACAATTTTGACGCGTAGTGAACAGACTAAAAACATGAAAAACCAGTAAAGGAGTGTTTTCATATTTAAGCGTGAGGCCCCGGGCATTTGCCTGGTTTACCCAATGGTTAATCCGGCCGTGCCCCTCCTGTAGGTACTTGAACTTCAACTGCTGCCGTGTATTGCCACTCACTTGCAGTATACACTACCTTGGTTTTCTCGAGAGGCATGATCAATACTTCTATTTTAATGCTGATTTTCATCCCGCTTGGTGGTATGCAGCAGAAAACCGATCGAGTGCATGTTGAAAACCTGTTGCTAACTGCGGTGACACACTTTTCCGGGGGTGTCAATAAATTTCCAGGGGGCGCAAGACCTTACGCGCTCTGCAACACGGAAAGTTTGATCAATGAATTTACCAATAAATACATTTGGTTTTACAACATATTTAATGCCAGGGAAGCTTGAAACAAAGGACAATTACTTAAGGGACGCGTGGTAGAGAAACGGTTAAGAACCACTGCGCTTGCACAACCAAATCGTACGCAAAAGTAAGTGGTTGGTTCTGCAGCTCCAAATTGTGACACCCTCATCAACTCGGCTGTGACTGTCTATCCAATGCATGTAGACTATGAAGAGGAGTGATGACACTGACAGCACACATCCTTATTGGAGTCCAACATCAATGGCGAACGGTTGTGATTTAACTCCCCCGACACGCGCACAACCTTCTGAGATGGAATACACTGACTCAACGGCCAGTAACAGGCGGCCATCAACACCGTGCTCCCGCAACGCTCCCGAAAGCTTTCACGGGGAACCCGGTCTTATGCTTTCTCGATGTCGACAAAACATGTGTAGACGTCTTTGTCATACACCCAAGATTTCTCGAAAATTTGATGGAGAGTTAAAATTTGGTCTGTAGCCCTACGGCCTGGACGAAAATTGCACTGTGTATCATTTAGCTTTGGTTAAATTATTTCGCGGCATCTTGTTTCAAGGAACTTGGCATATAATTTATCAGGGAGACTAAGGAGAGAAAGGCCCCGGTAGTTGTTGCATTCATTCCTGTCTCTCTTTGTGTGTATGGGGATGACCATCCATGCTCTTGCAGAACACCAGGCCACCTGACACACATGAGTCAGCCAAAGAACTTCTTTACGATTCAAGGCTTTGAGCATTTCAGGTCGGATTTCATCACAGTCTGCTGAAGCCTTCCCAGCCTCCAGTGCTTTGACGGCAAGGGTTGCTCACCCAAGTATGATATGACCAAACACACCTCATCATTCTCAGCTGTACAGGAGCTCACTTCATTCGTATCTGCCACTACGAACTTGCCTTCCTTCCATAGCTGTTCCAGCTGAACGGAAGCTTACCACACAAGCTATACATTTCCGATCGCTAACTCAGCCTTGTCCTTCGTTTCGAACCTTTTGTCACCCTTTTTTGTGCCGTTTGCCGCATCTCGAACCAGAACCGTCGTCAGAAAGTGGTCAATAAGGGGGCTCTGCATTTGTGCGGTGGGGCTTGACGTTTGTGCAGGGGGTGGGGGTTGACATTCAAATTTAACAAAAATTCCACTGATTTATAATGTTTCATATTTTAATTTGGGGGCTTGGAGCTTTGATTGGGGGGTTTAAGCCCACCAAAGCCCCCCGGGGCGACGGGACTGTCTCGAACTCGTCTTCATATACCCTCTCACAATTTTGAAATGCTTCTGGTTTGGCTTCATAATAAAACTTACACGTTTTCTCTCAGGTTGCGTATGGCAGTTTTCCATTGCATGGAGTAGGTCAAGGATAATATCGCGTGGTGCAATGCACTCCCGCTGCCCTAAAAGCATTTGCAGTTAAAGGACCTGCAGCGTTGTGTTGAGCGGTTAACGCAAACGGCAGATTCAGTCTTTAGCGGTGGTAAACACTAACATGGCTTTACTCTGCCCACCACAACTATACATATGTGCAGAAATTTTAAAGGTCCAATTTCTAAAATTAGTAATCACACCTGCTCGCAACAGTATTCAAGCGTTTGTGTAATATTGGTACAATTAGGATTATTTTGAACTATATTCTGACATCCTGTTCTTTTATTGCCTTCTCACACGCCAAAGCTGGATCAGCCGCTGGAAAGATTTATTGCAATTTGATGTGTATCGATCGGCAAAAGTAGAAAAAATGTCTTTTTTGCGGGAAGGAGAAGTGTATGAAGCGAAACATTCATTTCTGAAGCTTCCAGTGAGTACTAGGAACCAAGCCACGTTTTTCGAATTTAAAAAATTAAATGCATTATTTCATCAATATCTTGGGTTCGGGAAAATTTCCGATGAGCCATTACGGCGATCTTATAGAGCTTGCCAAACATCGCTCAGAGCTGCACCCAGAGGAAAAGCGGATTTCGTCTTAGCAAATCCCCAGATTACCATTCCTAAACTGTGCGCTTTTTCCTTGCTAGGAGTTGGTAAACGCGAGCTCTTGTCCACGTCAGCGTTTCGCACACGTCGATATTGCGAGGAGCGATGAAAGCTTGCACGAAAGACTGACGCCTTGAAACAGACGTATAGGTAGCGTGGGTGTGCAATGAAATAAAATAAAAAGTACTGGAGTTAGTACGTGAATCAAAAGCAGTTGTAGTGTTAGCATTTTTTCCACTCATCACTTATGCACAAATAGATTTAGCCTTATAAATACAGCTGCTGTGGTTTACGCGAAATGGAGCTAAGCACGGCTTGAAGATTTGAAAAGCAGTTCTTCTACAGACGCATCTTCAATTAGATTGGATTACTTTGCCTGATACCGGCTTTGAAACCTTTTCCTGAGGGTGAAATTGATGGAATATTCAGAAAAAACTTTGCAATGAGTCTATTTTATCGCAAAGAAGAAAAATCGTGTTAATTCTACAATTATGTTCTATAACGAATTTTCAGTGATATGTGTGGCTTGGTCGATAGCGTTTCAGACCCAGACTTTCGGTAAGACATTTTCTGGATTCTATGTAACGTTAGTGTGAGAAGACTTTTTCATTTAAAACATCTGTTGACCTAAAAATCGTCATGCAAACAACCAAGAGTAAAGATCATTACTGCCAAGAGTAAAGAGCATTATTGATGCTGTGCGCTGGTATGGTAGTTAGAACTTTGAACAGACTCTTGTTATCTGTGTTTCTCATAATTCTTGTAGTTTTCAATGCAGTTTACAGCAAAGAAACTAATGCAAAGAAACTCAATATCAAGAAAGCATTATTTGAAATTGCAGCTCAAATCAATCCGATTCTAATGTGGAGTAGTGAACGTTCAGAGTTTCGAACAACTGGAATTTATTTCACATCTGCCCTTCCTCACCGCCAGCGTTTCTACAGAAAGTTTGTGCTCAGTAATCGTTTGTTGATGTTGAGATTCCCGCATTTTATCGGTTCGCTTGACAGGTATTAAACAAAGTTTTTCTTTTGCACGACTCCATGAGTTTTGCACAGTTTTCTGAAGAAAGTACGGCTAAAACATTCTGCTATTCTGAAAGAAGATACAGTAGATCGGGCATTGTTGCAATTTGAAATACTGATACGTAGCTTAAATATTTGTCGAAATCACCGTGCACGTGCGATATACTTAAGCTTAGGTAGAAACATCTTTGGTAGTTTTGAAAGACTTTGCAGCAATGCTTTTGCTGACGTGATAAAATGTTTGCTGACGTGACACTTTTTGCTGACGTGATAAAAATCTGGGAAGTGAGAAATTTTCTTTGCAGTAACCACGAGCGCAATGAAATTGCGGTAATGGATACTGGGCGTGGGAATCTGGCGATAGTCAGCACGAAAACGCGTTCCATTCTTCGATATCACAAAGGAATAACCAAACAAGGTAATTTTGATAAGCTTGCTATTGCACAACCTTTTAATAACTCTCACCGTTTCTGAACAACTGAACACAGTGCACCAAAACTATTAATAAGTCATCACAATGAACTGCAACTTCAGTTGATTGTTTATCAACACCCGTAGAGATGTGAAGATACATGTCATATTTAAATAATTAACCAAAGGGTAACAATTTGATTTCATATTGACGACAACATCAACTGGTGTTCCCAAATTGACAAGCCAGCACAACACCTTACAAACGCTTGTGGATCTGCTAAACCACTTTACTCTCTGCGACTGACTTCAAGATAAAGCTATAGAACTCTTAAGATCTAAACATAATGTTCAAACAAGTTAGAAAGTTGCCAATGTGACGAACACCAACCTTTAGATGTCGCAAACATAAAACATTTGCATACTGTTGTGCTAAATTTATGCTTTCTTCGTACTTTAATTCATACCACAAACCCTTGGCTGATTTTGAATTAATTGAAGATACTGCAATTTTTATTACAATTCTATTACAAAAGCACAATATGCGTTAAACAACTGCATGAATAAACCTGAATTTGTACATCTGGTACAATTTGTACATCTGGTACGTATACCGCTGTTACGAACCCACCAAGAAGGCGGTTTATGTGCTTTGTGCACATAGCAATCGATTGAAATTGATTAGTTGCATTTGAAACAGCTTCACCGTTTCCTAAATACGCAGTACCTTCAATTCTGCCATGAACTTATGGCTGAATCACGCGTTTGCAAAATTTTGTTACTGTACCTGAGCATTGCAGGCACGCAGCCACGGGGGGCATTCGGGGGCAGTGCCCCTCAAATTTTTTTATTCCCAGAAAAATTTGTTTTAAAAATATAATAAAAACAAAAATCATGCCCTCTAAAAATGTATTTTGCCCCTCCAAACCTCAAAACCTGGCTAGGGGCCTAGATAATTCTGTTCATAAGCATTTGCAATTAGCTAGTGCTAACCTAACGTGTATTTTACGTGAACAGCGACATGAAATTTCTGCTGAATCTATTTGAAAGCCCACACCTTTTGTGCTTTGAAAGACGTTTAGCGTTGATGACATTTCGAATAATGTACATGCGATGTAGCCTACGCATTTCCGAATAGTTATGCAATAAGAAACACAATCGCTTTGCTTGCACGTTCTGTAGTTCAGTTGACACTACTGTTGTTTGGCGTTTAACGGTAAGTTCATGGACCAATCTTTTGAAAGTGTGTTGGTATGACTTATTACGTGTCGAATTTCGGCGAAGTGTTATGAATACACTTTACAATTCCTCTGCAATCGTCTAAACAGCTTACTCAGTAGCTTTAGCAGTATTTTCACGCTTTGTTTTACCACAATAAAAAGTTTTGTGTTAATAACATTTTTGTTGTGTGAGGGTAAACATATATTTAGCAAACAATTTCATGTTCAATATCTGAGTTATTTTTTTGAATTTATTGAAAGATAAATCATCATGCTTTTATAACTTTCCAGGGAAATAAAGGTTGGTCCTACTGTACGCAGAAAACCTAATACCGCAGTGTTTATACATTATGAATCCCTCGTGTGATTCAACAATTTCAAAACTAGTCAATTTCAAAAGGGTTTGAAAAACCTGTGTTTCTGCTGTTTCTGTTGATCCTTTCCTTCTAAAGTAGTAGTGATATTGGAAAGCTCTTATAATACTGCGGTCAAAGTACATTTTGCATAAAACGAATTTTTCAATAGCTTCAGGCATAGCCGTGGATTGGATTTCTGGAAACATTTATTGGACCGATCAAGGACGCAACTGGATATGCGTGACATCATCTGATTTTAAACATTCGGCTGCAATCTTGAACAACATAGCAACGCCAAGAGGAATCGCTGTTTACCCCCAAAAAGGGTAAAGTTTTTATGGATGAGTAACTACACCTTGGAAACAAATACGTAAATCACACCGCTACCACTCACGGTTGATACTCTTTCAAAAATGATCAGAAGATAACATTAAATCAATAATATGTTAGTAACTTATGACATGAGATATTTTCATAGGCAAAGAGGAAACCAGTTTAGAGATAAACGCATGCGCAAAATGTGGTGGTTACCTCTTTGTTGCATTGTAAGTCATATTATATTTAAGTCAGATTCCAAGTCACAAACGGTGGCATTTATGATACATCTAAGTCACATTCATTCAACAATGAAAGGATTAGACCAACGGTCTCCCAAACGTCTGTATGTAATTTCAAAAATTTTTACAGGTGTTAGTATCGACATTCTATTCCTAAACTTAAGTACTGGTTTACATATATTGCGTATAAGGGTATACGTAAGATATGCCTAGTTGTTGTTACTGGGATCTCACACCACCGTTAGCCAAGCCCTATGTTATTTGCTTTGGGAACCACTACTTAATTGCATTATGCCATTCAAGGCTGGTTAAAAGCAGACATTTAGTTCGTCATTCGTCCTGAGGTTCAGATTAGAAGCAGTTACCCTCAAAGATACACCGTTTCTTTATGGATGTTAGTGAACTTTTAATGTTTGCCCGGCCTAAGGTCATAGCAGTTTATTTAATCCGCGGAAAAACAGTCACTATGTATAAGTCTGTGATATTTTAGTTGATGAAACCAACTGTCTGACATTGTTTCAACTCACATTTTTTTGTCTAAGACTTTTACTTTGGAGTCAGGGAAATAAAAGGAGCGGTTTCGCTCACATTATGAAAGCTACCTTATCAGGAGCTAATCCCACTGTGGTGGTGAAAACGCCGGGAAGGCCTGCAAAACTATCCATCGATTTTGACACAGACAGGTATTTATCGCTTGTTTCTATAAAGTGGTTTGAGTTGTTTCGCTCTTTAATCTAATTCAAAGCGCTTGCAATATTTCGTGTATAACTTTATGTTTAATCTAATGAAAACATAGGACAAAACAGTAATGCTTGTACTTAAAAGCTATGATTTTACGTGGTCTTGGCAAATTTTTTTACATATCATAATTAGGAACATTCAACAGAAAAATTGCTTCGGGATCAGTAAAGAAATCTTTGAAATGCAAATGATTAACAAACAAAAACAGAAAGCAAAAACATTTAGTTTAAGAGTTGTTTTTCAGAAGCTGGCACGACTCACTTTTGCAGCAAGGTTTGATTTTTATTATACCACCAAAGAAGTACTATTATGGAAAATAAACTCAGTTTTCTGCCTAACGGAAGAGATGTCAGTAAACAATGATTTTGTTTTTCCTCTTATCAGAATACAGGCACATTTATGTAATGTGTTGTTGTTCTTCGGTATGAATGGAAATACTGTATATATTTAGTCAATCATATCAATGTGACTCCTTCTGAAGAAGTTTCCTTATTTCCAAACTACTTGAGCACGTTCTTGTGGGAAATGTCATCTTTACAGAATGTCATTTTTCTATCTAAATAATAAAAATCAAGACGAGATGAAATGAACGCGAATATATAGATTTGCAAATAAGAACCAGCACAAAACTTTTGAACGCAAATACCAAAAACACATAAAATGGCCCTTTTTCTGGGCTGAATCTTATCAAAAACGCCTATGTTGACTGTTTTGTTGGAGCATTTCTGGAGAGACTGCGGAAATTAATATTTTTTGGGATACTTTCACTTTGGCTTTGCAATTTTCTCCTGACGTTTTTGCACCGGTGGTGTTTGCGAAATTTAGACAGTATTTTACAAGTCTTTGTAGTTTTTAACACCTAAAATGCAGTATACTATGGAATTTGCAGAATTGATATTAATGAATCACATTGCATTATCTTAGATAATGTTGTAATTTCTTGGAGTAACGAAAATGGTATATCACTTTTAAATACTGTGACCTCAAAGCTTTTATGTTTGCAAAGTGAAAAAGCGTATCTTGTTCATTTTGCTACACTCCAAAACTAATATTTTTACTTCTTTCAAGAATCTTTATGAAATGAGCAAAAAAGTTGGTTTGGTGTTAAATTGATCTTTAAAAATATTTGAGAAGATCATTTAGAGATGCTCAAAGTGTGTCTTATCATAATGGAAAGAAGTAGTAGCACACCCATGAGCCCATATGACTAATTGGCTACTCGAGGTAAAGCACGCTAAAGTGATGCAATGCAACTAACTTTCCGAGCTACGCTGCAGTTACAGCCTATGCTTGCAGGTATTCATTCAAAATGCCAGTGTTACAGGTCGCAGAATGGATAATTTTACAGCGATCCAAGAAGTTTGATAAATAGCTGCTTAATATCAATATTATCAAAAACGGTTTCGGTCTACAAGTGCATGCAAAAATATTTTCCGCAAACCACATGTTTCCTGACATTGTGCTCTAGAAATTTAAATCCAACCCTTTGACATTCTGCAGAATTTTCTGGATAGATACAAGCAGCATGTCAATCTACTACGCCAACATCCATGCTCCTGTATTCCAAGAATTCTTGTTTTCTAATAGCAGCCTCAACCTAACTGATCTACACATCTATGGAGTGAGTACACATCTTGTGTATCGAATAGATATCTGGGTTGTTGATGCAAAGAACGATGAAACAACGCTATTTGTATTTTGACGGATAAACACAGGCGCATGTATTCAGTCTCAACAACCCTTTGAGCTGTCGAAGTGTCGCTTTGTGATGGTAACTATTTGTTCAGATATTTTTTCACTTTTTTCTATGCCATTTTTAAGAAGCACGCATTCTATACGTAGCTAATTTAGTGACGAGCAGTGAACAGCGCACGTTATAAAAAGATAATCACAAGTTTTAGGTTTTCTGCAAGCTTGCGGGGAATTAGCCGACTGGGATCTGTTTTCATGATTTTGCGATGATTCAGACCTACACATGTCTCTGTTCAAGTGTATTTGGTGTCCACCAAGGTGTCGCAGTCGCATCAGTCAGCAAGTTTTTTAATAGCACATCGATTTCCCGAAACTACATTATATGCATTCCCAGTCATGAAATCTTATTCAGATAGAATTAACGTTTGAAAAGGTAACTTTCATGCGTTTATTTTTTCTCACTGAAGCGTTTAAGCTATCATTCAGAATAAAAAAGATCATTTTCACGCAAAGTAGTTGTTCAGCAAAAACGCAAAATTGGTTTACTGGCAAAAACACAACTTCTGTCTTAATTATGTAATTTGCATGCATAAAAAACTTTCATCGGCTTACGAAAGCAATGTTATGCATACGTAGGACAAAACTTACTCAAAACAGTTGGGTTAATGTTTATCTATTCGGTGTTAGTCAAATTACACTTTGGCAGTCGTTTACCTTGTTCACTGAGTGGAACATAATGGGAAGCAATAAATGATTTTCATGAACTTTCCATTACGGTTAAAGTCTGTATGAAAATTTGTTGCAGATTTTTCGCAATTTGTCACTACCAGAGTCCTGACGTACAGCTAAAAATGAAAAAACTACCTGTACTGTCTAGGCACAAAGCGTGCGCTCTTTCTGTTTACACTGCACATTTTTGCAAGACGATGCACACATAAAACTGGAAACTCTTGCGTATGGGCGTCTTCAGCAACCACCTGGTGCTCCTTTGTGTGCGGTTGTGCTAAAAATCTTAACGTTTATTGTTGCATCAGAGGTACCGCTTCCTTTATGAAGGTTACAAGCAGCTATTTGTTCGTAGTTTCGCGCCCGCCACTCCTTCATTCGAATTAGCCACAGCATGGCTGCAGTTATCTCTTAGTTCATTGCACACGAATTTATGCTTGTAACCTGCCGAGAATAAACAGTAGTCTTCGGTTGCGTTAAGCACTTCGTAGATATTATGATCAGAATTACATGATGCCAATCAAATCGATTTGGATTCACCTATTACGCAAGATTCCTTTTCAGTGTGAGCAAATCTATTGGCAAAAGATAACGTTTTGTTTGCTTTCTAGTGAGTGCATTTCGTTTGAAAAATTTCTAGTTCAGTTGTTGTATTGTAGCTTCCTGATGAAAGTTGCATTTGACAAATTTTTTATCCTAAATGCAGGGTTGGGTGTACGTCGCCGTTCACAATGCAAACCAGATTTTGATGATTAACAAAACAACCGGGAAGATCGAGCACACAATGCGCACCCAACTGCCTACAGCTCTTACTGTTTTTGGAAAAGGAGCACAGCCAAAATCGCCAGGTGAGCACTACGTTGCCGGCAATGTCATCCACGAAATATGCAGACTGTTGCAATTAGATTTTCAAGAATGGGAACAGAATTTTTGCACAGAGCATATAAACAAATAGACTAAAGATAATCAGGCATGAAGTAAGCGAAATTTTAATATAATTTTTGAAATTACTTTGACTTAATAAGGGAAAGGAATCAAGAATTGTTAACTGAATGGGTTAGAACAACTTCTGTTAATTTTTTTATGGGTTTACAGATAAATGGTAAGTATATTTTCGTAACAAAATGCAAATATAATAAAATTATATGATGCGTTCATAAATTCGGAATACGCGCAACAAATGCACAATGCATATTTCCTTTCGCTTACTGTGATTGAAAAGTGCAATTGAACTCTGTAAGCTGTTTGGATGTAAGTAATTACGTGAAAGGGTTCAGCAGGCGACTTTAGTCAAAACATGCTGCAAAATTCGAATCACTTGCATTTCGTATATTTTCAGGCAGGTTTGCCTCGAATGTTCAAAATATAGATTCACCGTTACTAGAGTAAATTCGTAAGACTCACCAACTCCCGAAAGCTCAATAAACTGTTATCAACTTCATGTTTATAATAGCATGTCATCGTCACGACATTGTTTGTCTTTATTACTGCCTTTTAAATATAATGTGTTACCTCTCGTACATCATACGTGAATGAAGTGATTTTTAATTTTTTGAAAATTCAAAACTAGCGAACAAACTCAAGACTACAAAACAAACTACGGCAATTACAAAAATGGGAAAATATTGTACGCCGTTCCTAATGCTTTCACTGGAACTGTAAAACTATCTGACACCAATTATTGTCGTGCAATCCAACCAGGGCGGATCCAGCTAGTAATGTTAGGAGAGGGGCTTTCTTACTTTTCTCCGCTCATGTTGTTCTGGCCGTTGATTATTCTTAAATTATGATTATTTGTAGAAAGTGCCGAAAAAATGGGTATTAGGCAGTTTATGAAAAGAAAAAGTCTTTCTGATTGCCGAAGTGTAGAAAAAATTTCAGATGAAAGATTGAGACTTGAAGTTCAACCAGAACAGACTAATGAGAGAGAGAGAGAGAGAGAGTTTATTGGCGCAAACATTAAACAATTTCATACAAATTAAAGCTAAACCGCTGGGACACCGAAAAAAGCCTGTTAAACAGTTTGTCTCGTCGGGCGCCCCTCGACAGTTTCATAAATTCTTATCGTGGTTTAAAGTTGATGGCCGAATTATTGCGAATTTAATAAGGTTATTGTTTTGAAGA
>JGI24159J19872_10007321_pt1 | contig 14464 bp, 9 predicted proteins | sample Ectturendosymbi4_FD_19872 | JGI IMG/M metagenome (IMG submission 19872) | reverse complement strand
AAGCAACCAGCAGCAATAGAGCTCCCTCACTGAGTTCACTCTGCTACTACTAGGTTGCACTATCATTATATAGGGATAAGAGAATTACGATAATTCGTACGTGGTGACAGTACGTTCCCCACAAATGGTATGTGATCAGAAAAAGTTTGGGAAACACCGGTCTGAAATACCTTAAAAGCATCTTTCATTTTTTCATTTTCGGACACTTTTTTATGACTGAAAAAGGACATTATGACTGAATTGATTTAATTTTTTTGGTAACTTAAAAAAAATGTCAGTGACTGACAAATGACTGAAAAAAACAGGTAGGATGAGGTTGCAAATAAAAAAGATTGGTATGCACATTAAAATAGGCTGGATGATCTGCACATTTGCACAAAAATTGCAGGGTCCCAACCAGTTTTCACCATTCATGTTCAAATCTGCAAGGACCTGGGTGTGATAGAGAAAATGCAAACCAACCCACAGTGAAACTTNGCTCAGGTTGTCATAAGTAACTCTTTCGCATTTAAGCAATGTGTGGATGTTTGTAAAACTGTGTAGCATNATAGTGAAACAAACCTGGTCATTTGTGTCAGATCCACCTCTTAGGGCAGACCCAAAAATGTCTAGTCGAACCAGTCAAAAGCTTAGGCCAAGGGGAACAGCAATGGTGACAGTCTGAAACCAACCTTGGCTAGAATGGAGATTTTAGGCCATTTGATGCAATGCTCTTGCAACACGGAAACAAAACACTAAGAGTGCAGAAAAACACACACTCAATGGAAAGATTGAAACACTCTAAAAAGCTATTATATATAAATAAAATAGACTCAATACAGTTGCACATGTGCAGAGGGTTCTTCAGTCATTGAATATGAGCAAATGAAGTAAAAATCAACATCAAAACTAAAAAGCAAATACAGCCTTGACACCATGCCATGGGGGTGGCAGTAGCTCAGTGGCAGTGTCCACCTCTCAACTGGAAGGTTGGGTGTTCATCCATGACCACTGAGTGAATTGCTGTGGTACTCCTTGGGCAAGAGCGTTCACCTCAACCACCCCAACAAGAAGCAAATTTCAGGCTTCAGCCTGTCGCTAATGATCTTAAGTGGTGTGATCTTAAGAGATGCATTGCTGTGACTTGTACTTTGTGTTTGTGGTGTCACACAGCAAACTGTTTTTGATCCTTGTCATTGCATGACTAAAAAATAAGGGAACTCCTATAAATGATAGATTTTAAACAAGTAGGTTTTTCAATTTGGAAAGTCCATTTAGTTGCTTTCCAGTGTTTGTTATTTCTGATTATTCACTTCTTAAAATTAATATTGTTGTATTTTGTCATTGTGAATCCTTCAAGTTTTTTCTTTGTCAGAGAGAGTTTCTGATCAAAACTTTCATAAAAGTTTGTTAAAATTGCTGTGTTTTATATTTATCTGAAACACTTAGCCCAAAATTGCAATGACCTTTGTTTGGGCCTGCAAAAGAAAAATTTGTTGGAATGCTGCAGAGCTGATACCATATCAACTTAAATCAAGTCATGAGATTTAGTGTTTCAGACTACCCATTTCTTACCCAATTGTTGGAAAGTATGTTCAGTTGAGAATGATTGCATTTACTCAAGGTTATTTCAGTTTATGCCAGTTTGTTTGAGACCATTTAGTTCAGACTGTTTATGTCTGCCCATTTATTTGATATCATTTTAATCGAGAACATTTCATTTTACAACATTTATTTGTGATTATTCTTAAAACTTTTCAAGCTGACTGAAATTCTAATTCAATAATTGGTTGGATCTGCATGAAGTAGTATGTGCAAATTTATATACTACTGCTCTCCATAGAAACATGTGCAAATTCTTCACCAAAACATAGCCATGTTTCAGCGTTTTTATCCTCACAAGCTTACAGCTTGCCAAACATAAGGCTTGTAGTAAAACCAGCTGGATATTTTGGTTTGGGTTTTCTTGCATATTGAATCTTCAGTTAGAAATTGAAAAGACTCCAGGATTGTGGCCACAATGCAGGCTATATTCTGTGCCCCACTGCTGAGGCTGCAGAGATAAAATGATTTATCTAGAGATTGAGTTTGCAACAGAAATGCAGGCAAGTATTTTTCATGAAGCCAAACAAGAATTTACTTTCACTCCATTTTGTTTTTCAGTTTCTGGTGAGGTACCTGAATTTCCTGTTGTATCTCTTGTATCTGGATGTGTCTTTGAACGGCGTTTACTAGAGAAGTATGTACATGAGAATGGAACTGATCCAACCAATGGAGAACCATTAAAAACTGAACAAATCATTGAGATTAAGGTAGCTTGATGAATCGTCTGTGTCAACTTATTAAATTGAAACATGAATTCTTATCTGTCTGTATGGTATCGAAAAATTGAGAAAACTAGATTACTGCTGCTGTTTTCTGACAGTTGTTTATTAAATCACCACGATGTGCTAGTTTTTGTGAACTCTTTGTTTTTTTGCATTCAGGCTAATCCAATCGTCAAACCAAAACCACCGTCTGCTACTAGCATCCCAGCCATTTTAAAATCTTTGCAAGATGAATGGGATGCATGTGTACTTACTACTTTCACTCTTCGGCAGCAACTGCATACGACGCGACAAGGTGTTTAATGTGTTGTGCGCTTGCTCTTTTGTTCGTATCTCAGGACTTTTGTTACTTTTATTGCTTTGGCTGGTTTATCTATTACATTACAAGAGTATTGTGAGGCGCGGTTGTTAGGATGACCCCGCTTGTTCTACATTTTTGTACCTTTGCAGCGTGCGAACATACCAGTTGTAGAACGACTATTTGGGCCGAGTTTGTTTTGCCATTTAAAAACTAGTGTTTGGTTGATCAAATTTTTTCTCTTTCCTGCGAGCGTATGTTTGAAGCAACCAATAGAATATTAAAGCAGGGGCTTCTTAGAAGTGATATATGTTCGCTCCGCGAATTTATTGTCACAGGATTGTTACGTGCTTGCGTCCAACATATTGGCTCGAACTTCTGTTTTGTTTCATCTCATGTGTTAGCTTTTCTGACCGGTTCCGTACGATACAGAAAAATGAAACAGATGGATTTGACAAATTGATATCTAGCCCAAGAAGGTTCTGTTTGTCGCACTGGTCTTCTTGGCTGCGTTCATTTGGGCGCTTTTTATTTTTTTAAATGTTTGCTTTTGAACAATTTTAAAGTATTAATGACCCAGAATCGCTGCTGGAATGCATTTAATCCTGTTCCCCACTAACCACCGTGTTTCAGAACTTTCACACGCACTTTACCAACACGATGCGGCTTGTCGCGTAATCGCTCGTCTCACCAAGGAAGCCACCGCTGCACGCGAGGCCCTTGCAACCCTTAAGCCCCAATCGGGCGTGCCGCAAGCCGCTCAGCCTGCTGCTCAACAGATGCAAGTGGAAAAAGAGGAGGACGATGGTGAGATATTTAGCTGCGTTTTGCTGGTCAACTTAAAGCTCTGCATTGAACTGAGTTAGTATTTTCAATTTGAAGTTACATCCACACACAGCCCAAGTGGTATGGGAAAAGGTTCAAAACGTCAAATTCTTTGATCTTAGCTGTACAGAGTTTCTATCAGTATGGCTTACACTTTTGCGGTTTTACTTAGTTAAAAGCAGAAACAAGTAGAATAAGCAGCTGACTAAATTGCCATTAAAGTGTTGAATTCTTCCACACCCATGAGAGACTCCATTTGAAAGCTGGCAAATTGGTGCTGGTACGAGTTTTTGTTTTTTACAAGTTTTTTAGCAGCTGTGTTCACAATTTTTGCAGCTATCGTTACCCATTGCAATTTTTCTAGAGTGATTGGGAATGTTATACAGTATGTATACTCTACAGAGTTTCTGATATGAGTTTACCAGCTTTTAACTACAGTTCAACAGATTTCGAATGGTTAGTTTTTGTGAAGGAAAAACTGTAGCCCAGTTGTAATGTCACATTTTTCTGTTAGCAATGTCATACATCTCTGAATTTTTAGATTGTTTTGAAAACAAACAACTCATCCACACGACAGAGTTTTCACTCTCAAACTAAATCTTCCCGACCAGGAGCATTTACAGTACGTTCGTGCAGTATCTATATGTCAAAGACACAAACAAGCATCTAATAACTGATGTGTCATCTGGGCAATTCCCTGCGAACTTCTTTTGACTTTAAATTGCGCGGTGATGGTATCCTGGAAAGATTTTTGGTACCTTGGTTTCAGTGAAGACAATAAAGGGGTAAATCGATATCTTGTGCCTTTTTTTGACCAATCAAGTACAATAAATTGCATCTGCAACACTTCGGAATTGTAGCTTTAACTAACAGCGTTTTTCAGGAGAACCGATCGGCTTGACTGAAGACGTGATACAGAAGTTACAAGACAAGGCCAGCGTTCTCACCGCGGAGAGAAAGAAACGCGGCAAACGAATGCCCGAGGATCTGGTTGGCTCTGATGACATTAGGAATTATAGGCCTGTGAGTATTGCTAGTTTTTCCAAAACATTTATCGGGACTGACGTTGCTTCTGTTGTGGATCATAGCAAACATCTGGTCACAATGACCGAGTGACTATGGAGTAACAGTCGATGGAGTAAGTGTAAGCGTGCTGTCGAAAAGCTTTCATCTGTTTCGGTGGTTGTTTTAACCTTCTCTGATTTTCACATAAACTATAATATGACAGGAGCTGCACATACAAAGAAAAAAGGCAGAATAAACTGAAAAAAAGATGTGGATATTCATGGTCTAAAGAAAGCTAGTGTTAAAGACAATTTACTTTCTAAATTAGATTTGCTGGTCTCAGTTTAGTTACGACTTCATTGCATATTCTTGTACTCACGGTAGGAAATGTAAATTCTGAATGTCTTTTATATTAGTGCTTGTTTGATCATAAGTTGTATCTGTGAGATATGGCCTGAAAAGAGGTTTTTGAATTTTCCGGCGGCTGAACCTTCGCTTAAATGCGTTGTGAGTTTCGTTTCAAAGATGTCCTGAACTTTCATTACGCAAAAAAACACTTGAGTTGAATTTTAACACATTTAATTTTTTTCGTCTGTACCATTCAGCTGAGAACCCTGAACCTCCCATGATAAAATTTTCTTATTTAATGGTATCTCTCGAAAGTAATCCTTCCACAGCAATGAATCAGACACGATGATGTTTACCGTGTGAATGCTTCTACAAATTTATAAATTGGCTATCTAAAAGCATCTAGTTTAGTGATTATAGAAATAATTTCAACATTACCTTCAAACTCCAAACTCGCCCAGATTTTTTTTGCAAATTCTGAAACTTATCTTGAGCTTCTGCGAAATTCCGTCCGGAATGATAAAGATCATTTTTTTGCACTGTCAAGAGGTTCTCGACTGATCCTTTCCTGCAAGGCGTGCTTTGAAGAAATGATGGTGTTAATATCTATTTTGTTTCCCTTTACTGACGGGATGGAAGTATTTCCCGTGCGTTAATTTTTCTTGCACGTACTCTTACTAAAAGAAACTACATTTGGCTAAAAGAAACTTAAATTAAACTACAATCTTTATAGTTTATAATGAAAGAAACTGCATTCTTCAGCGCTTAGTGCACGTCGTGATTTCGTTGAACGAAAATGTATATGAAAAGTTTTCTTGTGTCTTAAGCAGAAGCAGGATAAAGTGTTTCTGGAAACAAGTGCTAATGTACCTTAAGCTACGGAACGCCCACAAACTGTCGTAGTTGGAATGCTGTCAAAATTGAAACTTTTGCGTTCCATTACGCGTTGATCGAATGTTTCCACTATCAAACATCATGAGATCAGTGGCAGGCTGAAACTTGAAACATCGTACTTGGTTTGGCCAACATTCTGACTCCTGTAAAATTTCCCCGGTGCCCAAGAATGTCATGGTGCCGATCTATTGTCGCCGATGCTTTGGCAAATGAAAATTTTTGGAAAATTTGGCCCCCAAGCGCTTTTTAAATTTGCACGGAATATGTCGTAAAATCAATCCTTTCGTGTATATTTTGTCAGGTGGCGTCACATCCTGGCCTGCATTCTGCCTCTGTGCCAGGCATCTTATGCCTCGACCTTTGCGCATCGGACACGAACAGGTAAGTTGTCCCGTTGGATCCGGTTTCGAAAACTTGCAACAAGCAGGTCGACCGTCCGTTGAGAAAGATTGCTTTGAAGATGCATCGAGAGAGAGAGTTTTTGCCGGTTGATCTTGCTGCAGTTAACAGGCGTTTCAGTGGCGCGGCTTATCTCGATCATCTTCTCAGAGTCATCACTGGTGGAGCGGACAAAACAGCGGTTGTGTTCGATAAAGAAACCGAGCAAGTCATCAGCACTCTCAAAGGCCACACAAAGAAAGTCACGCACGTCATTTATCATCCAACAGAAGTAAGACAGGGTTGCTTCGGCACTTTCGTTTTTCTTTATGCGAGAGCACCAGCAGGCAATCTCTGCCGGATAATGCTGCGCATTGTTGCTGTATTGCTGGCAGGTGTGTTGCAGAAGGCGACCACTGTCACGAAAGGCAGCTTTAAATCAAGTGTGTGGTTTCAATTTAGCGGTGCTGAAACCCAAGCCCGGTTTCTAGTGCGCTCGGTTTCCAGCTATTCACGGAAGATGTATTTTTTTCTTGTGAGTGTGGCGTACGGGGGCAATTTTGTAATTGGTCGAAAGTTACAAGAAGTCCTACACTTTCATATGTGAATATAAAGAATTAATGCGGACCGTCTCTCCGAGGTGATCAAAGTTCGTACGCCTGGGGCAAGAACGTTCGCTTCTACCGTCCCAGCAGCCGCAAAATCAGGTTTCGGTCTACCGCCAGTTTCCGTCACCCAAATAATAACATCCAAAGCATTAACACCGTTCACATGGCAACCCCAAAACAGTTGTATTGAAGATAATGTGAAAAAAATAACATTTTAGTCTCTGGGTTGTATGTTAGGTGGTAAAAATCCGGTATGTTGGAAAATATAAACAAAGGATTGTTTGGGCAACACCATTCCGCGACAAACTTAGCTGTATTGTGTTCGTGATCACAAGAATTCGATGCAGTTTTTTACTGGCATGCGTCAAATTGAAGTGCATCTGTTTCAGGACATTGCTTTCACTTGTTCTCCTGACGCAACTGTTCGTGTGTGGTCGGTGCAGAACGGAAACTGCTCTACTGTAATCCGTACTCACAAAGAAGCAGTTACTGGTGAGCATGTTACACCAATCGGTGGTTTACTGTTCTAACAACTCAGGGCAACAGACTTGCTGCGACAGTTTTTCATGAAAAACGATTTGATGGCCGAGTTTTAGATGTCTTAAAATTTTTCTGCAACGGAAGCGATCAGCGAGATATGGAGTCGGTACAAGATTAAAAACCTGGAGTTGACAAGTATAGCTCCGAAAGCGTGGAATCAGATGTGCTTTCATTCGTTACATCCGTGCACTGCATTGTTTTCTAGTGTGGTGCTTGAATTAAATTCGACACGCCACTTGAACGCGACACACTGTTGGAAGTGAAGGCTTGCAATAAGTCGGATCGTGTGTCTTCACAAGCTTGTAGTTGTTCGGGTATAGTAGCATTCCAAAAAATCCGCGGAAACGTAGTTTGGCTGTGTCTTGCTCCGTATAGTTTATGTAATTGAGCTGTAACATAGGCAAAAGATGAGATACACCATTTGTGAAGGAGCTGTGCTGACCAACATAAAGGCAATCGAACATGTTACTGTGTGAAAAAGAATATAAATCATTGCCTTGCTTATTTTATTAACTGTTATGACATAAAAGGCACCTTCATTTCCTCAGTATATCAACGCCTTGATTATTTCCAGTCAAGCCTTTTCACTTCTCTGTTAGGAATGCTCTCAAGAAGTCAGTGCGTCTCTTGACGTCGTCGCAGTATTATACAACTCAAATTGAAATACTATGGTAAAATGGTACATATTGATACCATTGTCACTTTGTACTTTTCCTTGAAAAAACAAGTCTTTTTACGTTTTTTCTCCATACTTTACGTAATTTGTCCAACTGCAGATTTTGTTACAGCTTTAAGTTAATTGATGACCGGTCTAACCAATGGTGCGCCACTTAATGTGGTAGGGTTAAAGGCCATCTTACGAAAAGCTGACGTTTGTGAAGAAATTCTTAACCGCAACAGTCGGATTGCAATAGCCAGCGTAAACAATATACGGTTTTCTTTGGCAAGATCGGTTGTAATAATTTAAATAACAGAAATTTGCAACGAAACTGCCTCTTCTATGTCGTTTTTATATTTCAGGCATCAGCTTGCATGCGCTTGGTGACTACTTGCTAAGCTGCAGTGAGGACCAACATTGGGCTTTCAGTGACATTCGCACAGGTCGAACCCTGTGTCGTGTGGTCGACGAAGCTTTTGGAAGCGGTGAGTGCATCAGCAAATTTTTAATTCTTTCTGCTGCTTCCCATTTGTAGCTGTTAAAGGCGTACGTGTAAGAGCTTAGTGCTCTAAAGCTAAGAGGTGTATGGCTGCCATCAGGCCCATAGCCATGTTTTAAGGTTTGGGGTGGCACGTTTTTAGTGGGGAAATATTTTTGTTTTTATTATATGTTTAAAACAAACTGTATAAAAAAATTCTGGGCACAACAAAATTTAAGGGGCTCTGCACCCGAATGCCTCTTGTGACGACGGGCTGGCATTCCGTACACTGTAGATTAGATTAGACTTAGACCAGCAGCAGTTCTCAAGAAGGGGCTTCTTGGGGTGCGAGCTTGTCTGTGCGAACTTCTCTGATAATACAAAAAACAATACATCAAATGGTGCAAGGGGTGCAAAAATGATTTTTCCTTCCGGACGGGGTGCGGGCTTCAAAATGAATTGAGAACCGCTGACTTAGACGACCTGCAGTCGAACTGAAAACAGATTTCGAAAGTGACTTATAAATACTACTACCCTGGCAAAGTAGAAATACTTTTGCAGTCGACTTCGGTGGACATTGGTACATGACTTATTTAGTAATATCTAAGACAAAGTCAGGTGTGTAACCTGATCAACGCTAATGGTTTCACACCAGGGGTTCCCAACCTTCTTACGATCTCGTAAACTTGAGACCACTTGAGAACCCCGTATTGTCAATACGTACCACTTCGTCCAGAACAACTACTTTGATCGGGTCTTACTTTATTCAAACGAATAATATACATTAAAATAACAACAAAAGACCACAAATATTGTTTACCTTCCACCAATTGGTCGATGCGTGGCGTAAATTTGCTAACAGCGCATCGAAAGTCATAATGTTACGTTACAATAGAAATAGCAGGCTACAGGAAAATGTATTTGGAAACGAAGCCCGATACGTAAACTAGAAAGCTGTGAATCCAGGTTTTCGTGAAAATATGGAAGTTACTCGCTTACCACCTAGAAGATCTTCGCGTACCACAGGTTGAGAACCCCTGTTTTACACGATCCTCTTGTAAAAGTAAGACGGACACGATGAGACAGTGTGGCATGTACTGGACTAGTAGCAAGCGACGATTAAGTAAGAAAACAGCTTNAAGTTTTAATGTACCCTGAGAGGATTAAGTAGGTCGTTGTTGAGTTGTTTTCGTAGTAATTGCCATGTTGCCGAAACTGACCCTTTGAATGTCATCGCTCGGTGGCGCTCGCGACGCGCCACATTGAATCTGTCCGCAGGATTTCTTATTTTGTTCATATTGTGAGTTGAACCAGCCATGATACGATCGCAGTTGCTACCTGTGGTGTGCATTGGCAATCGGAGCTGTGACAAAGGATCATCTCAAAACTTGTCTGCATTGCCTGTAGCAACGGTTCTTAACCGAGGAAACTTACGCTTTTAAGTGAAAGTTGCTGAATCGTCGATTGCGGTTGGTTATTAGCGGAAGAGCTCGCCTTTACTTTGCGTATTTGACCTTGTAACAACTACTTCAGGCTCTCACTTAAAAATTTATATTAACAGAGTTTACATTTTATTCCTTGATTCTCATGTGGAATAAACATATGGATGCAAAAACGAAAAAAACGACTCAAGACAAATTCAATTAATGAAAGCTGGCAAAGGCTAAAAAAAGTAAAGAAGCCTGCCTGTTTGGGTAGTAATAATAATGCTTTTTGTGAGTGACACACGTTGGCACGAACTGCCTTTGACAGGCAGTCCGCGCTTAGTGGTGTTGCTTAAAGAAAAAATATGCTAGCATTGTACGGAAGCCCAATTTCTGTTTTCGTCTCCAGCGCTGACCTGCGCCCAGTTCCATCCGGATGGCTTGATTTTCGGCACCGGGACTGTGGACAGCCAGATTAAAATTTGGGATTTGAAGGTAGGTCTTGTGCATTTGATTAATCATTTCCAAACGCAGTCGCTAGACTCCTAAGGCTTGTTCGGTATATGTGCATACTGTTGTATTTTGCGTTATAGCAGGCTTTGCAGCGGTGCAAAGTCAAGGCGTATTGGGCAAACTGCTGCAAGCGAGGCTGTTTTCTACCTACTCTTCGTCTAATTTGTTTAATATTTTCAAACCCACGCAGGAACGCACAAACGTGGCCAACTTCCCTGGACATTCCGGACCCATCACTGACATCGCTTTTTCGGAGAACGGTTACTACTTGGCCACTGCTGCGGAGGATTCGTCGGTCAAGCTGTGGGATTTGAGGAAGCTGAAAAACTTCAAAACTTTGACCATGTCAGATCGTTATGAGGTACGTTTTCATGACGTCATCGTACCACTTTGTGATATCACCTGAAGATCCTGGTGCAGTGTGACCTCACATATATTTGGTTCAAGAGCAACAAGACCACTTTTAAATGGTTCGTGGTGCTGTTAGAGGACAGCGTATGATTTTTCGCAAACGGATGCGGGTTTGTTTCGGTTTTAATTGTCTCAGCTCTTTCATGCCCATGACTGTTTAATTCACTTTTCTTTGCAACTGTCCGCCGCTGCGGTTTACACCGCGCTCGGTTACTCTTCCTTTTCGCCGGCTCGGCGTTCTGTTTTGCTCACCGCCTCGCCATAGGTCCACGTCACGATCCAAAGCGTTTCGTTTTTTCTTCCAGGTGAAATCCCTCACGTTCGACCAGTCCGGCTCGTACCTGGCTGTGGCAGGCACCGACACCCAGATCTACCTTTGCAAGCAGTGGCAGGAGCTCAAGACCTTCTCCGAGCACACCGCGCTCACCACGGGCGTTTGCTTCGGCAAGAACGCTCGCTTCATCGCCACGACAAGCATGGACCGGTCGCTCAAGTTTTACGGCATCATGTGAAGCAGGTCGCGACTCACGGAAGCTCTCGGGTTTTCTGTACTCCAGTGACGGCGCTACTGCACGCTCAAAAGCCGAACGGTCGCGTGAACGCGCAGAAGACGCTCGTTTGAAATAAATCGAAGGATATAAGTTGGTCGTGAAAATTGTAAATAGTGTACAACGTCCGATGCGCCAATAAACTGCCTTTGAATTAACCTGTCCTGTGTAATTATCTCTGAAAGCGCCGTGTCTTGCTGATGGTATCATTGACAGGAAAGGCGATGACCGTTGGTTATTGTAATTAGAGGTGTCTTTTGAACGAATTATGGCAGACGTGGCCCACACTATCCAAATATAAAGACCACCGAGGCCGAAGAAAAGCCCAGCGTCGCGCCACGGTTCTGCAGGAGCGCGATCCCGAACTTGATATCGTTTCCGCATCATCCGGAAGGCGTCACTAATTGCTCGATGAGAAAAGTTCGCGGTAATTTAAGCACCCGTTCACTTCCGAAAGAAGTTTTCCGATGTCAGCTGATCAATCGCTGTTTCGTGCGTCACCGCCTCGTTCTGTAGCCCGCTGTGCGGACGAATGCCAAAGTCCACGCGCTGACTGACCGGACCGCTTTTTTCGTGTGCCACTAATTTCCGACAGGAGCATTTTTTCCCTTTGCAACTGCTCCGAACGGTGTGCAAAATTGCACAAATGTGCATTGTAAAGATCCATAGCAAATGCAATGATTGACGTCCGTGCTTAGTCCGACGCCGATGCACGTGAATTCTCTTAATGAAGGACAACTTGGTTTAGCTGCTGCCAACCTTTGGCGTGTGAACAAGTTTTCCACTCAGTCGAGTTCATTCACACTGCAGCCTCAACGCAGAATCATGAAAAATGCAGCGCTTCCAAGTAATTCACATGCAACAATGCACAAACTGTGACGATTGGTCTTAACACAACAAAAGAATTGAAATTGGGCTAAACGCTGAAATGTTCACATTGGGAAAAGCTTTTCTGTCACAGAAGGTTGGAGAAATTCGTTATGACTTTCTCACCTTTGCTAGAAAAATGAAAAACGAATTGATGCGATTCAAGTATCAAGATAAAATAAATTTCGAATGTGTTTGCGTGCCACCCTGATAATGTTGCAGTAAAACAACAGATAAAGGCATGGCCGTAGTTAGGGTAAAATTTTTACCGAGGTGAATATGTCAAGTTCGTACGGCGTATCCGGTTACGCATGTTTTTAAATGTAGTTTATGTAGACCTGACATGTGATATCCTACCTTTATTTAATCTTGGCTAAGCAAATTGAATACAAACCGAAAGTGTCATGCTTGCAGTTCACAATTGCAAAAACTTATTAATTACTGCACGGAGTAGAGTGCAAAACGTGTAGCGTGCAAAAACACTGCAACACTTCCGTGTTGGGATGCATCTTGATAATGTTCTAATGCTCAATCTCGCTAAACAAGGCTTGATAATGTAGTCTCGGTTAACATCAAGAACTCGAAGTGTACGTAGCAATATTGAGTCGGTTTTGAGAGATGGAGCTCATGAGCCAAGACTTGAGGCGTCTTAAAGCAGAGGAGCACTTTTTTAGCATGTAGTTTACGATAAAAACTCTCGTAGCCTTACGTATTTCTCAAAAACTCTTATAGCCCTACCTTTTTCTCATTAAAAACTCTCAGCCATACTAATAGCATATATAACTACTTCACGTCAAAAACTCTCATTGCCATACTCACCATGTGGCGTAACTAAAGGTTTGAGGCAGGGGAAACTTAACTGAAAAGGGCTCACAAGCCAACACTCAGGAAAAACTTGAAAAATAATGGTGAATCCAGTGTGGATGGTTATACTAAAACCCTAAATCACCGGAAAATACTCGGAAAAACGTAGAAAGCAACAACCTACTGGAAACAAAAAGAATACTAAAACCAATATTTAAGCTAAGTGGGGGCCCGGTTTTTACATTTAGCTTGCCAGGAGGGACGATTCGCCCCTCTGCCCCCCGTCAGTTAGGCCACTGATGCTAACAGCATCATAAACTGATTGGCATGGCTACAAGAGTTTTTAACATGTAGAGAAATTTTTGTAACATTCCGCTTTGTCATCATCAGATAGCTTTTGCATCATATCTGCACAATCAGGATCAAATGTCGTACTTAATCCAATGGCCACTGAATTCTGATTATTTGAACTCGTCGTACCTACTGGTTCAGTTCTCTCAAGGGATTTGAAAACCTTGACTGTTAACCCAAAATAAAATGATGTCTTTCGTTTTTGAGCCATTTTCTGTCAATACTTCTGTAGCAACACAGTGGACTGCAGACTAGCTAAATTACCTCTAATTCTTTCTCACTGCTGACCCCCGCAGCTGTCTGGACCAACTTGGCTCACTTTTTGTCTTTACCTGACTAAACTGTCGAAATTCTGATTGTTTAATTCCCGGCTTGACTGCTCAGGAAACTTTATTTTACTATACGAGTCAGGAAGAGTAGGGTATAATGCTGCCCACAATTTGCATAGGTCTTCCTGGGACACGTGACATTCGTTATTTCCAGACCAAACTATTTTTTTGTTTCCATATGTCCATTGTTAAGTGATTTTCGCAACAACATTGTATCTGCGCAGCGAAACATACATATCATACAAATTTTATGCACTGTACCACCAAAAAGGGGATTTTTTAGAGGGGATTTTTGTTGTGCGTAAAAAACGTCATGCGCGTGTTAGATCCTTTTTTCTTCATATCCAGTCATGTTGTAGGAAGACTCTTCACATATAAGATAGACGTGGTCATATCTGGCCAAACAGGTTTTGCACTTAAAATTGTATTGAAATGTTAAGGTAGTAAGGTGTCCAAATTTTGCTACACGTCAGGTAACCATGGGTAGTGTAGTTCCCATATTTCCTGAGTATATGGGCTTTCAGGGACATTTTTGTGAAATAACGCTGGCCCCATTCCATTTGTCTCGGAAAATCATGAAAAGTCGTGGAAGCACAAGTTTCTAACATTTTTCTAAGTGTATGAAATCAACAAAAAGCCTCTGAACAAATTTAATCAGGCTCTACTGGCGCTAAAAACATAAAAACACGTTAAAAACTTGCCAATGTTTCGACGGTTGATACAACTGTCTTCATCAGGGCTAAAAAACGAAATGCCGCGACATGTGAGCACAGATGTTATATAAAGTGTGTGCGCTCCAGGTGGCATCGTGCTGATAAGAACTCTGGAGGCGGGGAACGTTGATTAAAAGATAAGACAGTAAAAACAACGGAATGATGA
>JGI24159J19872_10007320_pt1 | contig 14465 bp, 10 predicted proteins | sample Ectturendosymbi4_FD_19872 | JGI IMG/M metagenome (IMG submission 19872) | reverse complement strand
AACAAGTGCATGCACTTCATGTGGAAATTGGTTTAGGTGTCTCAAGCCCTGAAGAAGCTGCAGATGCCGTGGCACTACAACAGCAGCAACTTTTGGTTGATAATGCTGAGAGAGCAACGAGTATGGCACTTCCCAGATCGTTGGCGATTCAAGCGAACACCGAGCCCCTTCGTACGTTTCGTTAAATCGGCGTCCAGACGATGCCATTTAATGACGATAGACAAGAAATGCATGGGTCTCGTGTGTTTCGTGACATTGGTGTTCAGACGTTACCTTCGCCTTGTCTTCGCCTGCCTTCTGAGGCGCCGCCTCTGCCTTTGTAACGTCTAACTTCTGCCACGCCACCTCCGCTTTCTAAAGATGCAAATTCAGATCACCAAAATCAACGAAAAAGGACTTTGGAAGGAGGCGAAGAAATACTCCCAAAACGACGGGCAATGCAAGAATGGTTTTCACCAGACATGCAACGAGTTGTGGCACAACACTTACAACAACAACGTTCTTGAGTTGCGCAAAGAAAATTTCAAGAAAAGTTGCCTCCACCCCTCCAAACACATTCATCAGGCCATCCCTATGAGCAATGGGATTTGAAACACCTTGGCACTTTCGTACACCACATCAAGAAAGAACCTTTCAAGAAATGTTGCTTCCACCCCTCCAAACCCCCACATTTCATCAGGCCACCCCTATCAGTTCTAGAAAAACAATTTGAAAAACCATGGACTGAACCCCCCCAGCATAAACGCTCATTCAGGAGGCAAACCCAATCAGTTGAACGAGACAACCAGCAAGGTCTGCTACAATATCTGCTGCATCAAGGTTCCTGTGTTTCTCCAATGGGGTTGCAAAGACCTTGTCAATTTCCTACTTCACACCAAGACAATATGGTGTTCAATCCAGACGCGAAACTTTTGAAAAGACTGCTCATCTTGAGTCTGATTTCATCTTCGCAGAGTCGTTGCTAAGTTCATCTTGTCAAGATTAGCTAAAGCCACTCTCAAAGTAGGATAACACGCAGATTTTCTGGCCTAACACTATTGCCAATGATGATATGGTTCAAGTGCAAAGAAACACCAAGTTGAGAGAAAATGAATAGATTGATGTGATGTTTACTGTTTGCAAAGTTTTCAACCTACCACCAGTTTGCCTGATGCAAACCTACCAACGGTTTGCCTTATGCAGACTATCCAGTTTTCCCATGCCCTTTATCTGCTAAAGGGCCCATTGCTCGGATTCTCTGTGAATCTGTTCAATAGAACATCAGTGTCGTTTTGAAAGTACGGCTTCGGAGGATTCATTCCTACTTCCGTCTTTGAAAGACTGGATGTCTGCATTCTGCCTCCGCGCTCCAGGCGGACAAATCGATAGATTTTGAGGCTTACTCCAGTGAAAAGACTGCTCTCGTGATTACGACAACCCGATCTTCAACTAGGTCATTTGCGAATGATTTAGCACCCCGCCTTTCGAAAAGGAGGATGCACCAACTAGGGAGCGGCCCTTGCCGCGCTTGCGCAAGGTCGGATATCGGCTCTAGCAACAACCCAATGGCCGTATAACTGTGCCGGTCGCTGGCGGGGCACGAGTGCATCGTCGCCTTCCAGGCGGGATTCTCGAGTGACCCATGTTCAACTGCTGTTCGCATGGAACCCTTCTCCACTTCGGTCTTCAAAGTTTTCTTTTGAATATTTGCCACTACCAAGATCTGCACCGACGGCTGCTCCACCCAGGCTAGCGCCCTGGGCTTCGAGACCCTCCGCCGCGGGATTTCCTATTCGTCGCAACATAGCTCACCGGCAGTTTCGTACCGCCGCGACGGCCAGGTATAGGCCCGACACCCCAGCGCCATTCATTTTCAGGACTGATTGATTCGGCAGGTGAGTTGTTACACACTCCTTAGCGGATTCCGACTTCCATGGTCACCGTCCTGCCGTCTATATCAACAAACACCTTTTGTGAGCTCTCATGAGCGTGGCGTCGGGCGCCTTAACCCAGCGTTCGGTTCATCCCGCACCGCCAGTCCTGCTTACCAAGAGTGGCCCACTTGCCCAGGCTCCAACCAAGCGAGTCGGACTTCTTACCAATTTAATGTTTGAGAATAGGTTGAGGGCGTTTCGCCCCCAAGGCCTCTAATCATTCGCTTTACCAGATAAAACTGCAACAGAGCGCCAGCTCTGAGGGAAACTTCGGAGGGAACCAGCTACTAGACCGTTCGATGAGTCTTTCGCCCCTGTACCCAGATTTGACGATCGATTTGCATGGCCAGAATCGCCACGGTCCTCCACCGGAGTTTCTTCTGATTCACCATCTTTCGGGTCCCAAGACGGACGCTTTCGCTCGACCCCCGCCTCAGTATGGCGGCACACTGTGAGGCAGTGGTGCTCAAACTTTTTGGCTCGTGGGCCACACTTGTCTTTCAGAAACCCTTCGCGGGCCATAAGAATTAATAATCTTATTTATGAAGGAAAACGTTGCTGTATCTAAACTTTTTAAGGCTAAATAGTAAAAATGAGCATTGTACAAAAAAGAAAAACGGCAACAGGATATTTGATAAGTCATGGACTCAACAATACTTCTTTACTGAATCAAATGAAAAACCATTCTGTCTTATCTGTTATCAGACTGATGGAGCTACCAAAGAATATAATTTGAAAAGACATTTTGACGCCCTCGCAAATCAACTATGCTTTTGATTGATGAAGATCAAAGGAAGCGAAAATTGAATTAATTGATTTCAGCACTTGAAAGCCAAAGAAAATTTTTCAAAAATTCTGACAGTGAAAACAAGGTTGCGTCAACAGTTAGTCTTGAAATATCTGAGCTGATTGCCAAAAGAAAGAAACCTTTTCAAGATGGAGATTACATTAAGGATTCAATTGCATTTTTCTGTAAAAATGTATGTCCAGAAACAGAGAACACATTGAATAATGTCAGTTTATCCAGACATACTGTGACAAGAAGAATTGAAGAAATCTCCACTCATATTCAAGGTGAAATTTCAAAATTGTGCGATGATCTTGAAGTTTATTCCATGCCTATTGATGAAAGCAATGATATAAGTGACACAGCTCAGTTGGCAGTATTCATCCGAGGAGTTACTAAAAAATTTGAAGTGTTTGAAGAACTATTGGCCTTAACCCCAATGAAAGACACAACCAGAGGCATTGATATTTTTGAAGCTTTGAAAAAGACAGTTGAAGGTAAGAACTTAAGCTGAAAAAAATTATGTGGTATGTGTAGTGATGGTGCTCCTGCAATGGTTGGAAATGTTAAAGGGGTCACTGCTAGGTTGTATAATCACCTTGCTGAGTTAAATTTGCCTACAAATGATGTAATTTGGTACCACTGCATCATTCATCAAGCTGTTCTTTGCTGCAAAGTTATTGATCTCAAAAATGTAATGGATGTTGTTGTAAAAATTGTTAATTACATTAGGTCTCATGCATTGAATCATAGGCAATTTGAAGAACTTCTTAATCAAGTTGAAAATGAATCTGGTGATGTGTATTTTTCTGATGTTAGAGGGCGCAGTAGAGGAAAAACACTTGCACAGTTTTGCAATCTCATTAAAGAGATAAAATTATTCTTGCAAATGAAGGGTAAGCATTATCCTGATTTAGATGACGAAAAGTGGATATCAGACTTAGCATTTGGAGTTGACATTACCAGCCATCTGAATGATTTGAATCTGAAATTACAAGGAAAGAACAAACTTATCCATGAGTTGCTAGGAAATGTTAATGCATTTCAAGAAAAGTTATCCTTGTGGAAATTGCAATTCTCTCAAAATTGTTGAAGCTTTTCACTTTCCTCAACTTTTTCAGAGGCCAAGAATAAATCTAGAATGTCGAAAATATGGAAACGAAATCTTGAAATCAAATCAGGATTACGAAAAAAAATTTCAAGATATCAGAGGTAAAGAAAAGGATGTAAAAATCTTTGCTAATCCATTTACATGCAATATAGCAAATGCACCTCCTGAATTACAAGCTGAACTAATTGATGTTCGAAATGACATTGCTCTTCAGGGAAAACTTGATTCAAAGAAAGTGATAGAATTTTTCACAGACATTCCTTCAAATAAATTTCCCAACTAGATCAAGTTTGCAAAGAAATTCAGTTCATTGTTTGGGTCAACTTACCAATGTGAAACAGTATTTTCAAAAATGAAGTACCTGAAGAACAAGCAAAGAAATTCCATTACTGATAAGCATCTGAATGACACTCTGATAGTTGCTAACAACAACAATGCCGAAATTGACTACCAAAAGCTGCTAGAGAACTGCTCACAATTGCATCCATCACACTAGAATTAAGTACTTAAAGTAGTTATTATGTAATTGCAATTGTTGGTTCACTTGACATCTTCAATAAAAATTATCTTAAATCATTAAAGTGTTAAGTTTTCTTTCCAATAAAATTTGCTTCGCGGGCCAGTCCAGAGGGCCTTGCGGGCCACATGTCGGTTTGAGTACGACTGCTGTAAGGGCACGCTGTCTGGTAGCCAAGGCATGATTGCTTACAAGGGCACGCTGTCTGGTAGCCAAGCCTAACTGAAGACCACCCACGACAATTTCATTATCACTGTACAAATGACGTCTGCAATCGCCCATCGCTTACCACATCTAAAGGCCCATTCCATTCAAATAGCTCGGAAATTCCGTTCAGAACATCGCGCCCGGCCAACAACTTGATTTTGTTGGTTTTGGGAATCTTTTGATTTTTTATCACTTTCTCGAGCATAGTTGAGAGAAACAACCTTATCACTGACGCCCGATCGTTGGAGAGCCCGCGGAAAACAGAGTCGACGAAACCTGTAGTGCATTGGGGAAAATTAAAAACCAACTTTTGATGTTTCAAAAATTGGAATCAACAATTAATTTCTGGTGTTCCAGACAATACTAATGATTAGAAATGCCGAGCAACAAGCATCATGACTGTGATGCAAGGCCAGTAAAGCTAAAGTTGCTGTTTAACATAACAGTCATAATCAACAACACTGCAGTTTGTTCCTTGAACAACAGCAGCCATATCTGAGAGAGGCTTCCCATTCAACAAACAATTGCCGCCGACAAGCTTAAGTGAGAATTTGCAAGAACCAGCCTCACAATCGTTATGTTTCAAAGCTTAAGTCTTGCGCAAACGAAAATCGATGGTGATCACAAAAAAAACAGGTATTTTTTTCTTAAAAAACACAAAACAGGTGCTACAGCAGGTACAAACATCAGCAGCATGATATGCAGCCACGAATGAAACGCTACTGGTATCAGCGAAACGGAACGTCGTCGCAACCGCTTTGTCCGTGACAATTTGTAGTCGCGTACAAACCTCTTGCTTCCAGCACCCGCCGAATTGTTTGGAAGCCGCCAGTTTCAAAAAACGCCAGGATGAAGCGCACCAAGCATATCCGAATGTTGCTGGCCGCCGCCTTCAATCCTTGTTTTTCGTCTGCAAAAGAAGGAAAGCTTTTTAGCAGCAGGAAGGGTGTTTAGAACAGAAATCTGCAAGGATATTTCTTACCAGGTTGATATTTCGCAAGAGCAACAAATAAGCTTCCGCTAAGGTCCAACGACGTAGCTGCATCCGCAGCACATTCTGATCCCTAGGAGTGTATAATCAGGAGATTGTAGGTGCAAAACTACACGCGTTGAGAGAGCAAAACACAGAACAATAAGCAGCCGACCACAGACTTACCTGTAGAACCATGGCTGTCAACATTCTCAATGTAGGCACGATGACTTTGGCGCGGTTTCGGAGGTTCAGTGCGCCGTATACTTCTCGCAGATGGCCCTAACATAAAAAAGGTTTCTGTTTTATTACATCGACGTATCGCTGTTCATATTTGACAGACCTTTATCTGAAAGGAAAAACGCTAGATTTCCCATACCACCGCAAAGAACAGAACAGTGCTTTAAACAACCAGAATTTCCACAGCGGTTATCTAAAAATGCAGATTAGGCAAAGCGAGGCTACACCATTTCGCGAAGCATTTTTTAACTCAGGGGTTCGCAACCTGGGGTACATTTGCCTATCCTAAGGGGTACATTTAATGTTAGCAACAGAAGATAAAAATATATTTATATATTATTTATTTCCAAATGTTTATCGATATATCAGTGAAAAACATTTTCAAAAATCTTTATATGCTTATTGTTAAATATATCTATGAATAATTATCAGGGTTTTTTTAGGGCATTTTAGGGACCCTATTCGTGTCCCTAGAATTTCAAATCGGGTCCCTAGAATCAGAAAAAATTATCATCGGGTCCCTAAAATCTGAGAAAATAGGGTCCCTACAATCAGAGAAATCGGGTCCCTTCAGATCCATACCAGGTTCCTAACATTTTCCTTAAAAAAAAACCTGAATCATGATAAAAATTTTGTTACAAGAAATTTTAGAGGTACATGTTCATCTGTTGAAATGCTGAGGGGGTGCATGCTTATCTTTCGAAATGCTGAAGGGGTACATGCTCATCTGGCAGAATGCCAAAGGATTACAAGGTAAGAGAAAGGTTGTGAAACCCTGGTTTAACTGAATCCACTTTAACCTTTCCTATACACAGGCAAAATCTTCCAGTTCTCCACCTCACCTGGTCCTCAGACATTTTCGTACAGATCGGAAGCATCATATTGAAAAGAGCAAAGTTCACAATCAAGCATGCCATGAAACCGCTATACCAGGGGCGCAAAAATGTGGTCGTGCACTCGCACCGCGTGACCAAAAACTTGGAGTGCGCGATCGGGATTGGCAGCGACGTAGCAGAGCCTAGTTTATAATTTTCAACGCAATATTATGGCAAAGCTTATACATGTACACTACTAAAATTCACAGAAAATTTTGCAACCCTGGGCTAATCGTTTGGCAAACGCACTGCATTATATTCTGCGGTGACCAGAGTTCTCTCCAGGTCCAATTTGGGTGGAATCCAACACAGATTTAGTGCTCGGTAGTGTGTTTTGAACTTTTCGCAAAATCCACCAACACTGAATTGCAACAATGCTTTACCTGCGCGGCATTTGGCCTGCGTTGTTTTAGTGCCTGCAACTTGATGGTTCACTTTCCAACTTCGCTCATCTTGTTGCCGAAGCATGCAAGTACGTAAGTTTCAGGTGTATATATCAGAAGGAAATCGCCATAGTAAGCAGTGGTGTAGGAGGCGGGGATGCAAGCGCATCCCCAAAAGTTTTGATTTGTTGAAAATCCGGGCATAAATCCCTGAAAATTTGGGCAAAATCTCTGAAAATTTGGGCAAAATCCCTGAGAATCCCTAAATATCTAGGCAAAATCCCTAAAAATCTGGGCAAAAATGGTGCCCAACGTTGTTTCACTTCAAAAAATGGCGCCCAAGGTTTGCAGAAAAACAAGTGAAGACCATAATTTTGGAGGTCACACCACAAAAGTGGTCAGCTCACCAACTTTTTGGGCAAGTTTGAGAAAATTTGGGCAAAAATCCTTTGCACCCCCAAAATTTGCTTGCTCCTACACCTATGATTGTAAGAATGAAAAAAACACCTGGCCATCACAGGCTGATTTATTTACAGTAAACGCAAACAACCTGCAATATGCGCCTCGTTATGCCGACTCCAACCGAACCGTACGTTCCCGAAAGATCGGAAGATGTTCGTTTCATGACAATCACCAGCGTTTCGAAAATCAGGCAAACCTGAGCAATAAATGAAACGTTAGGGAGAATATTGCACAAACGTATTGATAACAGGGCAAACTTACCACTACCGAAGAACCTGATGTTTGCACTAAATAATGATTAGACAAACATGCACATGTACATACAGCGGAACCCCAGTAACATGACCACCTGCTAGACGGTAATCAAATGGTTGTGTTAGCAGGGTGTTCATGTTACTGAATTTAATCACACTTGCATTCCTTAGGGTTTCATGATCACTTCGTTTCTGCCAGCCACATAGCAGATGTTAGAGTACATATAGAACACACGTTTTACTTGACACAAACTGTTCTAGTCAATATCCCTGTATTTAGGTCTCTGTAGGACAACACACAGCTAAGCAGTTGCTACAGAAAGTTACCAATTTTCCTGCTTAATGATGCTGACAGACTATTTGGTCATGTTATGTGGAGTTCAATTTCAGTAGAACCTTCGTAACAATAGCAAGACTATGGTCACAGTGTAGATACCAAGATGGTTGTGTTACTGAAACAAAAAGTAATGCATTAATATAATAAAACGTTTGGGACTGCGTTGAAGTGGTCATGAAGCAGGGTTCCACTGCACCGGAATAAGGAATGACTAATGCATATACCAATATATCTTGTATGAGCAACATTTCAAATGGGATGTCTACACTGCAGTTTCCATACTTACATTCTCTGGTGAAGTTTTGCCTTTCTCAATGAGTTTGAAAATTTCTGAACATTCAGGAGATGCAGCTATATATGCTTTGACAATGTCTAGAGGAGATGTTGACTGTTGAAAATGTTGAGCAGCTTGGCAAAACTTGTGCAAACCTTTTCAAAAGAGAAAATTTTACATAAAAGAACACAAGACACTTCAATAATGCTGTAATAAATAATGCTTTGAATGAACATAATCTAAATTTAAGCAGCATTTGATACTGTTTGTTTCTGCACCAAGTGATAAGTAACCCAAACACAAGTCCATTGAATATGAGAAATTGTAAAAACAGTTCTATAAATCTATTTTATGCACTAAGCAGCTCTAGGACAACTGCCAACCAGACAATTGCCAACTAGAAAACTCCCAGTTAGACAATTGCCAACTAGAACAACCGCACAAAGCATTTCCAAGTGGTCTACATCAAAACCAAATCTATAATTTTTCCAACACAAACAAAACTTCTTTCACTTTTATTGCAAACCAAATTTAAAGCCTAATCATCTATATCAAAGATACGCTTGTGCAGCAAGCAAGCTCAGAGTCACCTTTGCCCGATTCTCAATGACAGTTGAAAATACTTTTCTCAAGTCTACTATACACCATAATATGCTTGCCAATTGTAGACGTACACACCGTCTGATACTGAACATCTGCACACAGCCTATAACCCTGCATTCCAAATTTCTCATAAATGCTCACTTCAAGTATCTGATGCTTTTAATGTTTCTCCTCCACCATGTAATGCTTTAGTACAACAATAAATGGATGCAGTAGTTGGTGGTGCTTTCAGTGTTTGTTCAACCTCAGTATTGCCAGCATGTACATCAAACACTTATCCTGCCATGTGTAACGACTACAAATATGTGTGCATGAATAAAATGAAGATCAAGAACAAAATGTTAGGAGTTTCAGTAATTTTGATAATGTAACACTGTTTGTTATTATGTATCCTTAGTTTTGTGTTTGTTGTTCTTTTCTGTACACATCCAAGTTTTTCTGCATAAAACTACATTATATACATAACTTTTTTTGGTTGGATTTTCTTGTGGTCATCCATAATTAATTTGTTTTCTTATTTATTTTCATAGTTTGTATAAACATTTTTGACCACACAAAATTTCCTCACTAAGTTTGATCCACTCCTTTATGTACATAGGCATGCTCTTCTTATTTGCACATTTACTTCACCATGTTTTATGTTTGTTTTTTGTCGTTCTAACTGTGCTTATTTTTATTTTAAACTGTTATTTTTCAACACTTGTCAAAAAGCGATAGTACAGGTTGGTTGACCAGATGACCACCATGGCCCTTTTTTCACCAATCCTATGTGACACAATAACACTTTCTTTGTATTTATCAGTTTTTTGCCAATGTGTTTTCATTTATGCTAATGTTAACTGAAAATTGGTTTCCTTTTTGTATGATGGTTCTTTGTATTGTTTCTGTCTATTAGCTGAGTCGAATGAAACACTACATCAATCAATCAATCAAGTTGTGTTCTTTGACTAACCCTTGTGACATGGACCTTGAGTCTGATCCAAATTCCAAACACAAAAATAAAATAGTTCAACCAGCCCATAACAAAAGTTTGAAATTGTTATCCAAATTAATAATGAAACATCTGTTAAATCTTACTTGCAAATGCTATATATATATATATATATTTCATTACCGGTACCTTAGCAACACTAATGAACTGTGAATTGCACAGCCAAACCACAATATACACCTCATGTTCAATCTTTGAACTTTTGGCAAGCATAGAGTACATTGCTTGCAAGCAGTCATGTTACAAACATTTCAATTTGTGCTGCAAAAAAGATGTTGTGTCAAAAACGGTTTTTGTGGTGGTAAAAAATGAGGCAGAAAGTGGACACAAAATATGTCATCTACACATTGATCAAATTTCTCCAGAGTCGCCAATAATTTGTGGCTTACAAAAAGCTAATATTGCTCAGCAGCATGTGACATGATACTGCCTACATAAAAATCTACCTTATAGACCTGCTCCATTTACAAATTTAAAAAATATACATCACTACCTCAACTAAGAACAGAGTACAAAGCTGGTAACATATACTAAGTAACAAACAGAGTTGCAAACTTGGAGGTAAAATGTCTGACTCTGACTCCAACTCCGACTTCTTGTTTCCAAAATTTTCCAACTCCTCAACATAACATGAATAAAGTTTGACTGTCAAGTGTCAACAATGGCAAAGAAGCAGGCTAAAATTATTTTATAAATGAGCATTTTGTTATTTTCAGTAGATAGATGAGTTAATGCTTTGAATTAATCTATTTATTCAAAGAATATTTGCTAATAATGAAAATTCATTCTGTGGACTTCTGGAGTCAAATAAAAAAATCCAACTCCAACTCCTAGTGTTCTTAGGAATCTGACTCAACCCAAAAACCTCTGAGACCTTGTGACTCTGCAACTTTGTAACAAGTGTGGGATGCACATAAACAACAGCCAGACTAGATTTTATGACAATCGCACACCATTTTCATAAAAAGTTTGTGTCATTCGTCAATGGACAAGTGTTTGTGTTGTTACAGCATTTGAAGGAGAACTGCAACTTTCATACACCCTGCCCTTTAAAGAAGAAAGGAAAATGCTGAAAATACAATGACTTCCTCATCAATTACTGCTTTAAACTAGTCGCAATTGAAACCACTGGTGTGTATGGCAAATCTACTGCCCCTTTCTTGAGCAGCCTTACAAAGAACCTTGTTGATGTCTGGTGATCCCAAGGAGTGATAGTGCTTGCATCATTGCTTATCCCTGGCGGCGGTCTAAGAGAATACTGCCAGCATATTAACCTGTCACCTGTGTACAAGTTTGATCTGATTTCAGCTATTCCCAGTGCACTAACCAGTATTACTGTACACCACTTGCCTTTGTTTCAATGCATAGCTATTACTTTCCAAATGTTCATCTTTTCTATAAGTTTTGTTGTCCCCTTGTACACTGCTATTTTGCTCAGTTGTTAACTATCTTGACTACTGCATAGCCTGTGATGATGCTACCATGTTGTGATATTTTACGTCGCTTGAAACTTCTGAGGATTTAATTGCAAAAAAGCAGAAAGTATGCATCAGGNGAGAAAGTGAAGTACNACCAAGAATAAAATGATCATTACTTTTATGTGCAAGCTGCCAGATTGTTAAGACACATGTTTCATCTTCTTTTAACACTATTCAGAGTCCAACACTATGCACAGTTAGTCCGCAATCTTTGCATCGTGTCTTTATTGTTGAACAGCAATCAAATCTGATTTGTCATGCATGCTTGAAAATGTTCTCATCACACATTATGTCTCATTTTTTCAACAAAAACGGCCATGGTTTCCAGACTCTAACTGCAGTAGGAAGCAAGCTTACTGCACCTTGTCAACCATACTTCAATTTTTACTGATTAAAGAGCATTTGCATACGTGATGTCCCCTCAATATGTTTCCCCATACCAAAGTACTTTTAACAGATTATAAAAATTCATTGTATGGCAAACAATAACAATGCAAAAGTTTCACTGTGTCATGTTTAATCTCAAATTTGGCTGTAATTAAGGAATGAACCGGCAATAGCACTTCTGAAAGTTAACAGAAAGAAACAGAAACCATTAGTAGGCCAATGGTGCAAGTGAAATGATCTTATGAATATCAAAAAAGGCAAAAAAATAAGAATCTGTGATTCTATTGACCTATTAACAGAATAAGCTATTGATTGATGCGAAGTGGTAATGCACATCATAAATTCTAATTTTTTAAACTTTATACTTAACAACCTTGTCAAAAAACAAGCAAAATACGGTTTACTACTGATAGCAATGTGGGAAGATTGGATATTACAAAGAACTAATGTATAACAACAGGTGTTAATAAGAACCCTTCTCTAATGTTTTGGAAGCCATTTAACATCATAGTTAATGTAAACATATCACTAATTTGACTAAAAGAATAGACGTTTATGCTTAATTAAAGAAAGATAAGAGAAAAAAAACACAAATAGGATACTATCTAACACTACACAAATTATCCTTAAACATCTTACAGTACAGTACCTTTAACATAGAGAAGAGGATCTTCAAGCAATTTACAAAATTCAATTGATGTGAACACTCCTTTCTCTGTCTTTTTTTTTTCACAATCCTCTTTTTTCTTTTTGGCCACAGACACACTTTGAGTAACTTTAGCTTTGCGTTTGCCCATGGTTCACATTAATAAACAAGACATCCTACCATCAGTAAAATTGCTTAGTACAAAAATTCACTGCATACACTATACAGTAGAACAGACAACAGTATATTGTATCAATTGCAAAAGTTGAGCCTCATCCAGCTCACGGACATTTTTACAATGATGCACTCGGTCCTAAAAGATTCACAAAGTATGAAAAAATGGACAAATAACTCCACACACATTTGACATTACATAGCTGTTATGCAGTGGAGTATAAATGCTTTGCTTATAATGAAAAGCTCTGCAACCTGCCACCCACGTGCATCTGAAACATTCAAAACATTTCATTTCGACAAACCTTCGTCACCATGCCTGATCAGGATTCCTTTGAATAATAAAGACCAACTCCCCCAGGTGCAGGGCTCTCACAAATGCAATGGGACCGGAACCGGAGTGCCGGAGTCAACTCCGGCAAGATTCTGGGTTTTTCTTTCGGACCAGGAGCCGGAGTCAAAAATTCGTGAAAAACCGGAACGGGTAAGGAGTCACTTTTCAATTTCAGCAGTAGCAAGACTCTGTGTGGTCTTTTCTTAAGCAAAAACATGGGCAAATTACGGTTGGATCGATGATTGCAGCCGGAGTCTGAACAGGAGACGGATTCTCAAATTTAAAAATTGCCGGACCCGGAACCAACTTCAAAAATTTTGGAACAGGAGCGCAGTTGGTGTCTGAAAAAGTGACTCCGAACACCTCTGGCCCTGATCCGCAAAATTTTTGAAAATCATCAGCCCAATCCAGTCCTGATCCGCCCATGCAAAAAACATACATTTTTATTTCGACTCATGAGATAAAAGTACTGTCAAAGTTATCTTGCCTTTAACCAAACAAGATTGGTTCCTGCTGTGCTTTTGCCAAATGAAGCAAAATGGACAGAGCCTTACGGCATATCCAAAATTTAGCGAAATTGTGTCTATTTTGCAATCAGAGGCAAAAGCACTGCTGGAGATATTTTATCAACAGGCGTTGAATTGGTCAAGTGACAAATAACAATGCAATTGGATTATTGTAGGCCATCGTGTTTGTCACATGACCTAAAGCCCTAAACCTNACCTCAAACCTTGACCTAAATACAAAATGTAAACACAAACCTTAATCCCAAAACTTAAACGCAAANCCTTAATATGAAGTATTTGAAAAAGCACATTAAAAGCATAGATGAGCGGANTGTCATATTTTGCAACCCACATCCAGACCTGATTTTTAAAACTCACTCCAAATCCAAGCATATTCCAAAATTTTTTTCAAATGTGAAGTCCAAGTAATCCAAATGTAGTCCAAAACACTTGCAAAATGCAGCCCATTCAAAACAAAAATGCCGCATTTCTTTCCGATTAACTAAGTCCAATTCCAGCAGGATCCTAAATTTAGAAGAGTTTTACAGTCCAGGTCCAATCACAATTCAACCAAATTTGCAATAGTCCGGTTCAAGTCCAATCTAAGTCCGGTCCGATGCTCATATCTGATTAAAAGGGCTCCCATTAGAGATGAGCGGACTGTGAAATTTTTCAGTCCAAGTCCATTCCTGATCCGCAAAATTTTTGAAAATCATCAGTCTTAACCAGTCTTGATCCACACATGTAAAACCATGTAATTTGTTTTGTCTCATTAGACAAAATAGACACAAGCTTTTGGCAATTCCAAAATTTAACAATAGAGTTTTTATTTTGCCATTAGAAGCAAAGCACTGCTGTAGTTACATTCAAACCAGGGATGTGGAAGCGGAAGCGGTGGAAGCGGTCCTTTTTCTGTGGAAGCGGAAGTGCGAAAATCCTACCGCTTCCACTTCCACATAGGTTATTTGACTTGGAGAGTAACTTGGCGAAAAATTTTTGTCCATTTCCCAATGTGG
>JGI24159J19872_10007319_pt1 | contig 14465 bp, 5 predicted proteins | sample Ectturendosymbi4_FD_19872 | JGI IMG/M metagenome (IMG submission 19872) | reverse complement strand
CAACAAAGTGCTGTTGTGGAAAAATGCAACAAACTACCACAACATTTTTACCATAAAAATGCATTTTATAACATCTAATTTCAAACGGCAATTGAATTTCACAAACATTTTCAATGCGACGGTTGACTTTGCAACCGTATGGCTAACATCGAAAATTCGTGGTTGAGTGCTTGACAGTGCTAATCTTTTGTCATGCTTGACTACCCTTTGATTTCGTGCCTCCGTTTTGATGTGAACTGGAGCTGAAAAACCACTTTCGCAGAGATATATTTTGGAACTCTTAGCAAGTTCTTCAATTTTTTCAATAACACTTGACAATTTCTCAAGCAAAGCCACGTTCTTTGCATTACTTCACGAAGTCGGTTTTGCAACTTCGAATAAAATGCTTGCAGATTCGTTCCGAACCTGGATGATTATTTGTAACCTTTCCTTTTAGCTTTAAACCTTGCACAACTTTCAGCCAAATAAGCAAGACCTTTTTAACCAAATCTTTTCACTAATATAACACAACAACTCGTTCGCTTTCAGTTCTGGGAATAACTTCATTTCGTCCTTTATCACAAAAACGCGGTTTAGTATGTTTGCTTTCGATAGCCAGCGTACAGACGTGTAGCATAGAACTACTCGCGTCTCGACATCATGTCTGTGCAGAATTCTTTAAACAGGCAAGCGTTAAGGCTTCCAGATTTGATGTAATTGATAATCAAGCAAGCAGATTAATTCGATCTTCTGGCGATTATTTTATTATTTTTTCCGATGTTTCGCCCAGCTATTAAGCGGGCTTTCCCAGGGCAACGTTTTTTAACCACATATAACGTGCAACTTACTAATAACAAGAAACAATGAGCAGTATGACGTACAAACTTGAATAGGTGGTCGAAACGTCGGCAAAAATAATAAAATAATCTCCAGCAGATCGAATTTATCAGCTCGANTTCAAACCTGGTGGCAAATGCTACGAAACAACTTGTGCAGCAAAAAGAACAGCGTAATTNATAGTTTTTATCGTGGAATCNAGCACATTTTACAGAGGAGTAACAATCATATTTTCACTGCAGCTCTGTAGAATCTAAAATGATTTTTACATCTCTCGAACATCTGCACTTGTAGTTTGCAGTCCCGCACAAAACAGGAGCTCCTCTTTTAATGTCTGCTGAATGAATATATCTCACGAAAGCAAGCAACTGAGCACATGAAGTAACATCTCTTGACTCATCCACTTAAAAAAGCATTGGAGTTCGAGATGCTTTCATTTCATTTATCACCTGGTCTTCCACATCTTCCGATATTCTGAAATGCGCCTCTGAATAGTATCGCTGGAAGTGATATTCGTTTTATGTTTGCTGTACTAGTTTCTCCAAAACATTGTTTTACTGTTTTAAACAAACAGGGTTTCACAAGTGTTTTTCCAATCGTGTGAGTTTTTTGCTTGGTAATTTCAAGTGCCACTTCATGTAATGTCTGTCTTCTTGGTGGAAACTTCCGGCAAGATAAGTCTTTGATGCTTCATAGCGTCGGAAGAATTCTCTAACTTTCTGTGGCGTGATTGGGATGCTTTGTCTCTAAATGCCCATATCAATTTCAAAGGTTTCATATACTTAGCACCAGGGCCGCAACCAACTGATATTTTCGGGGGGGCAAAATGATATAACTTGTTGCTGCGCTTAACAAATACATACGTTTGTGAAAATTTCAGGGAGACAATTGCCCGATTGCCCCCTCTGTTTGCGGGCCTGCTTAGCACTGAGATCCTTTATGCCACTGCAGTACGCTTCTTCCTGAATGTTGAACACAACTTCACAAGTCAACAACTTGTTTAAAACTAGAATAAATTCTTTGGCACGTGTTGGAAGGCTTTGGCGCTAAATGCTGTATGAACTTCGAAGGTGTCACAAAACCAGCATCAGCACAGAGAACAACCCTGCACAAAGCACATTGTGACTTCATAGTGTTTTTCCAACTAAACCAAACTTCAAATAATCTTCAAAATACATGCGTTTCTTGTCCATGCCAACAATAGAAATGAAAGTAATACTATTGGAGGTAGGGGTAGAATATGTTTCTATCTGACTGCTGGCTGCAAATTCACAATAATAAGTTGATGGCATCAAAGAGACTACACAACTGTTTTAGAACAAGAACAACCAAATGCATCACTTGACACAAGCAATATACCGCTTGCGGTTTACTTCACCTCAGATTTTGACAACAGGCGTGCAAGATTGTGAATGATAAAACTAACAGATTGGATTGTACAACGGTGGTCTGACGACGGAAAGACGTATATGCTCTTCAGCTGCGACTTCGGATGCATACATAATCAATCATATTTTGCAACGTATTGTGATATTTGAATTGGTAGCTCAGATGCTGTAAATTGCACGTGGTAAATTGTGGTATACGCAACAAACAAGCTGCTCCGAGAATCAAATTTATTGCGATAACCAAATTTTGCGGTTTTAAGTGTTAAGACAAACACGACAAGTTAAACATATTGTTACATTGAAATCTTTGCGCGACCTAAAGAAACTTCACGAACTCAGTTTCAGAAATGCTGCTCTAGTAAAAATAGAAGCAAGTCTCGGTTCAAGTTAGCCTGGACGCTAACATTTACTGTGAAAAGCTCGAGGATATTTTCGACTTGATGATTTTTCCTGAATGAAAACGCTGTGGCGGACCACATGTGGCCCGCGGGCCGCTAATTGCCCAACCCTGATCTAAAATATTACATTGCTGCAAATAAGTCAAGTCTCAAGTAAGAAGGAGAAAGGAGGCAATTTGATACATATCATATAGCTTAGCCTTCCACATTATGCAATCTTCACTGCAACGTGTTCTACTTAAAAGACTAAAACTTACTTAANCGTTTACANCTTCTGAAGTCACATTATGAAAACCAAAAATCCACTCCAGCTTAGACAGTTAAATGTGCACTGAACACAGCATGCTAAGACAAAATAGCAGTATGGGACTGATAGACGTGAATACTGCAGCCTATATGATTAACTACCAAGGTGTGTGTACAAATGCACATTTCCCATGACAAATGACTTACAACCTCAACAAAAATATTTTATAAAAGTAGCAGTGCTTCACTGGACTGCATTAGCATTAGTGAAATATGCAGTGCAATAAATAGTAGGCTACAGTTGCTACTGTTCATGAAAACTTCACTTCACAGCATTAAATTGAAACATTAAATTTTGGCAGTATGCAACATATGAAATTAAGTTCATGAAACAAACGGAAAATATGAAAACTTAAACAGTATAACAACACAGCCACATTTCTATCACACAACATATTACAGCTGCAGTTACGTAGTTAATTCTGTTCATGAATACTTCATGGATACAGATTCACACTTGCAAATCTCACAAAACCAAGCAAGATCGAAACACGAAAACTTCACAGTGTCTCATATCACAGCTACACCAAATTACTACCACAAAACCTTTTGCAGCTACAGCTATATTGTAGTTGCACATTTTACAGCATCAACAATGTGAGGTTTACAAAAATCAGGGTTCGTTGGAATGGTGGGTTACCACTACATATTCCTAATTTTAAAATGTTTGTAACTCAACCCGAATTTGAATGAGGTTGTTTCAGTTGGCCCAAATTTGATTTGGGCATCTGTAACTTGCCCAAATATGTATAATATATGTGAATCTGAATGAAACTCTTCCAGTGTGCCCAGGTGGTTCCAGTCGTACCCTGGTTTGAATGAAGTTGTTTCAATTATCCAAAGATGATTGGGTCTGTTGGAGTAACCCAAATGTTTCTAATTGTATGCAAATTTAAATAAAGCGGTTGTATATTACCCAAATTGGAATAAAAATGTTTGAAACTCCCCAAAAATGAACAAAGCTGTTTGAATTTACCCAGAATTGAATGAAGATGTTCCACTTGGTCCTGGTCCAAATTTGAATGGAACAATTGCCGTTTGGCCAGAGTTGATTTAGTCTGTTGGAATTTACCCAATTTTTTCCAATTTGTGGAAACATTTCCAGCTTCAGCCAAATTTGAATGAAGTTACCCCAATTTGCTCAAATTTCATTGAGATTGAAATTTTCCCAAATGATTATGGTTTTATCAAAATTTGAATAAAGCTCTTATAGTTCACCCAGACATTTCTAAATGTAGTCTACTAAAATTTCAGTGGACCTATTCTATAGCCTACAGCCTTTCTTTGAACACGACTGTTTGAAGTTACCCGCAAGTGAATGAAACTGTTGCAAACTGCCAAAATTTGATTTGACTGGTGGACCTCACCCAAATGTTTCCAATTTATTTAAATCAGGTTTTTAAGGAAAATGTTAGGTACCCGGTATGGACCTGTAGGGACCCGATTTCTTTCATTCTAGGGACCCGATTTTTTCTGATTCTAGAGACCCGATGATAAATTTATCTGATTCTAGGGACCTGGTTTTCAATTTTGTGACCCGAATCGGGTCCGTAAAACACTTAAAAAAACCTGTTTAAATGTTTTACTTTCCTTGAAGTTTGATTGGACTTTTTCTCATTTGCCCAGATTGAATTGAAACTGTTGGACCGTACCCAAATGCTCCTAATTTACTCAAATGTTTCTAATTTTACCTAAAACTTGAATGAAGTTTTTTAGTTGGCCCAAATTTGGTGAAGGTTGTTGGAACTACCACATAATTCCAGTTCACTCAAAAGCAGGGTATATTTTGCCACCAGGAGTAAAAAAGAATGGCAAAATAGTCCCAGATTATTTTGCCGTTTTGGCCATTATTTTGCCATTGATTTGGCCATTATTTTGCCTTAGTTGGGAAAATAGACACTACCTCACTTACATGTGAATGTAGCTGTAAACTGCCCAAATATTGGCCAATTTTTCAGCGTTGGGGATGCGATCGCATCCCCTGCATCCCCATGCCGTACGCGTATGAGTACATGTATGTTTTATGACATAATATCCTTTGATATGGACAAAATGAAAAATAGTATGCATTCTCGAATTGACACCAAAACAATGAAACAAGTGCACTGTTTTGAAAAACGATACTATTGCAGCGAACAATATTTCCAAGCTTTTTGTGCATCACCAACCACCATATTCTGTCGATGTCCTTACGCTGGCAAACTGGTAACCTGTCAGCAGCAATTTGCTCAGCTACATCACGTTGTCCTGAAGCATCGAAGATACAAGGATGTAGGCGTGAGTGCAAGCGCAGTTGGTGCCAATGTGACGTAAAAAACTCATACTGTAAACTCTTATGGAATTTCTACTGCCAACATCGACTTTTTCTCTTGTGTGATTTTATAGTACAGCAACGATAGGCTATGGCAGTACGAAAGACAAAGCTAAATAATTTCAAATAATGGAAAGAATTGTAGAAATGAAGTGATCGCGATAATACGTGAAACCTTTATGAATGCAAGTGTGACGTGACCACCCCAGCCGGCAGCCCCGCTAACATGACCAATTGAGTGCAGTCCAGTGGGTGGTCCTGCTAGCGGAATTCCACTGTATATATATATATATATGCAAATGACATTCTTGAGGTGGATAAAATTTCTTTAAAAATTATTTTCAGAAAAATCAGCTTCCCATACCAGATTCCCGATCGAAATACCACTAACCTAACCTTAAAACTAACCTAACCAGAATTTAACCTAACCTTACCTGCCACAATAGCCCAGTTTGATACTGTATGTCCTAAACTGATATGGTAAAAATAATAACTGTGCACATTGCAATTCAGTATTTCATATTTCTGTTCACAGTCAAGGACAAATCAGTAAGACTATTAGTAAGAACAAGAGCATGCATTGACTTTTTAGTGGCTGTTGTAAAACTTGCTTTCACTTGTTACGTATGGTTTTACGTTCATTCATAAGCAGAGGTGTAGTGCTGACCAAAAAGGCGTGGGAAAAAGAACCATTTTGAAACAGCTTCTAACTCATTTTAAAGCAAAACATGAAAAATGTGTGGGAACGCCGTTCCCACGCTTTCCCGTCCCACTACACCCCTTCTTATACGACATAACACTCATGATTTGTTTTTATTTTTCTACTGCACTTATAATATAAAATGGCACTCAACAAAATTCTTAACTAAAAACACATCTTACGACTTCCTAAAGTCGTCAATCGAATGAGTCATTAAGTTTAGCGTGAGCAAGTTTAGAGTTACTTGATTGAAATGTAAACAGAACTTAGACTATGGGCGTCGGAAAGGGGGGCAGGGTGGCCTTGGCCCCTCTGGATTTTGAAGTGTTTGGCAAAAAAGCTTTTTTTTCTTAGTTTTTAGTGGAAAAAAACAAATTTCACCACTTTTGTGCCCCCCTGGAAAACTTTTTGTGCTCCCTCCTTAAAAAAATCCTTCCGACTCCCATGACTAAGACGTCCTTGATACGGTTTAATTGTTGTTATCAGTTAACGCAGGGTCTCAAACACGCGTCCCGAGGACCTTTTGTGCGGCCCGCGATGCTTTTTGGGAATTTTTTAATAATTAACATTTACGTTGCCAAGAGTCTTGAAAAAAGACGCCACGAAATAATTGAATCAAAGCTGCATGATACCCAGCGCGGTTTTTGTTCCGGCCGTAGCGCTACAGACCACATTTCACTCTCTAGCAAAATTTTAAGAAATCCTGGGAGCATGCTAAAGACGTCTTCATATGCTTTGTCGACCTCGAGAAAGCATACGACCGCGTTCCTCGTGAAAAGCATTGAGGAGTGTACGTGTGTACGGTGCTGACGGCCGTCTGTTACTGCATGGCCGCCAAGTCACTGCATTCCTGCTCAGAAGTTTGTGTCCGTGTCGGCGGAGTTAAATCACGACCGTTCACCGTCGTTTTTGGACTTCGACAAGGATGTGTGCTGTCACCGTTCCTTTTCATAGTTAACATGAGTGGTTCTCAATCTTTTCGCTGAAGGGAGCCAAATCCAGAATTGCGATTTTGTTGGAGAGTCTCACTAAAATTTTGTAACACAATTCAACCGACAAGTTCCGTTTTATAGCAGAACGAAGTCTGCTACACAAAAATATTAGACGTTGTATTGAAAGACTGCTGAGGGCCGCACAAAGGGCGCCTGGGAGCCGAATGCGAGCCTCAGAACCGGGGTTGAGAACCACTGGTCTACATCAATTGGATAAACAGTCACTGCCGAGTCGTTTCACAGTCGGGTTTCACAGTCGGGAACTGCAGGATCAAGCGTTTTCTTTTTGCAGACGCTTTGGTACGGTATGCTTGCATCTTCTAAACAGTCTTCAGCATACACTCGATCGGTTTTCTGCTGCGTGCGACCGAGCCTGAATGAAAATCAACGCTAAAAATACCGAGGTACTGTTTGTCTCTACAAACCCAAGCTGGTGTACGCGGCAAGTGAGCGGCAATACACTGCAGCAGGTGGAAAATTTCAAGTACCCGATTTTCAAATCGGTCTTTGTTCCGATCCTTACCTGTGGTCATGAATCTTGGGTAATGACCGAAAGAAAAATTATCTCAGGTGCAAGCGCCAAAGTTGGGATTTGCGAAGAGTCCACGGTGTGACAAAGGGTCGTCCGAGGTTAGATTGCGCCCGGGGCAAGAAAAAAGTTTGGCGCCTCCATATTTGAACCTAAGATCTTTTGGGAGTAAATGTCCTGCATTGAAGAAAATACTTGCGATGTTGTTAAGACTTTTCGGCGCCCGGGAATTGTGCCCCCCTCGTTACGCCCCTGGTGGTACACTTCGCGACAAAGTGCGCAGCTGTGGAATTCACAGAGCCCTGAATGTCGAACCACTTCTCCGAATTGAGAGAACACAACTACGTTAGTTCGGCCATGTATCCAGAATGCGCCACGAAAGACTGGTGAGGCAAATCCTGCTGGCTACACCCACGGAAAAGGGGCCCAGATGTCGTCCAAGGACCAGGTGGAGTGACTACATCTCCGACCTTGCTTGGTCCCGTCTTGGTGTGGAGCCAGCAGAACTATCTGAAATGCCTGTTGACTGTGAGGTATTCCAAGTCCTAGGGCTGGTTCCCCCGCGACCCCCCTAACGGAAAAGCAGGCATGAAAATTAATGACATTTTCGTTAGTTTATTCACCGGTGTTTAAAAGTGCTCAGATAGAGAGTGAACAAGTTCCTCAGACGATTAGAATTGATTGATACCAACGTAGCGACGGCTAGACATGATTTGCCTATAAATCATGATACCTTTCGCAAGAAATAAGATGTAAAATTACGTTCAGGTACCATTAATGTTGCGTCAGCGACATAAGGCGGCCCGCGGATTACCTTGTAAGTTCTCATGTGGCCCACGGAGCAGTTTGAGTTTGAGACCCTGAGTTAACGTTTTAAGTAACTCAATATTTGCCGAATTTTCTTTTTATTATTACGTTTATTCTGTTTCAAATCAGTTATCAAGAATTGTGCCAAATACAGTAATAGCGATTCACATAAAAGCAGTATGTGCCAAAATGTCCAAACTTGCATCTTGGAAGTAAATAGTACCAGAATTGGTATTAAATTACCAGTTGACATTGTGTAAGGTGCAAGGTCTTAACTCCCACACGCAACGCGGTGTACTTGAAACATGCATCGCGATAGCAAGGAACACACAAATACATGAAAGTGCACGAGGATGTATACCTGCCGTGTATACCAACTCTGACAGCCGCAGTCCTGCCTTATAGCACCATGATTTATTATTCTAAGCTAAAATCTAATTACTTTCACCATTCGTGAGAGACTTGACACTACTTAACAAGTCCACAACTTCCTTCAGGGCTGTTTGCAGGATGTTCAAACGACGTGTATAGCGCATGCGCAACGGAAACCAAAACAAGACAAGCGGGTGGAATATCTTAATTGTTTAGACCTTGGAGTACTAACTTGTTAATGAGTTTCGGCCAGATTCCACGCCAAAAAATCAACTACCTTTATGTCAACGAAACACTTTCAGTGAGTGAGCACAGAGCGCCTAATTATTATTTCCAACAGGCGATGGTATCTTTTCCAGCGTATTGTGTATTGTTCACATGTTACACTTTTTTTACCGGCTTAGGAATTGGGGGCCCCCTAAATGTTGGGGGCCTCTGGCTGTAGCCCACTCAGCACTCCCATTAATCCGCCACTGCCCACTTTGGAAGTGCAGGAACGNCAATGCCCCGTTATGCACCTGCTCTCGGCATCCATAAAAGCAACTGTAAGTTTATAGCCTCTACAAAATTTACCAATATTTATGTGAATAATCTCAGAAAAAAAACAACAAAATTTTCAAATACAATTTATCGGTTTCAAATGTGCTAAAAATTTGACGAAAATTCATTGACTTATTGTCGGTAAAGAAACATAAATTCACTTAAAAAGATTTTCTCTTACCTTCGGACCTCGTTTCACTGGACTCCGTGCAGATCCACTTTCTCCTATTCCAGGCAGTACCTAAACAGCAAAAATAATGCCATCGTGAGCAACAGGCTAAACGTAAACAATATGAAATTATTCTCAACAAAAGCTCATGCTGCAAGGAATTTTTCGCAACTTTTATAAAAAGAACATTTTCCCAAAACACGCAGCGGTCAACATTTGCACATAAGGTTCTAGCGCAATGTTTCCTGACAGTGAGGTATCTGTTAGAGTCTTGCACGGGGCGGGTTAACCCGCGCGGGTTGCGTGTACGCGCATCTGCAGGGCGAGTGCGGGAACGTGCACTGCTGTGTGTGAGGCGCCGGGCGGGTGCGGGTTGAACTTGCTGCGGGGCGGGAGCGTGTTGTACTTCTTGCGCGTGCGGGGTGGGCGCGGGTTGAGAAATTCTTTGTGCTGGTAACTGAGTGTTGGGCCAAAGCACATGAACTAAATCAGCTCAAAAATCGCAAAACACGTAGATGTACTCAAGCTGTTTGTCAACATTGCGCTTAGGATAGTAGGCCTGAAGCAATCATTACTTTATGAAAATGATGTAACAAGCAATCACTAGAATACGGGAGCACTGTGCCGTGCCCCCCCTCATACCCTAAAAATAAAAAAAATCCAAATAGTATGCGTATTTTTANNNNTANTATGCGTATTTTTAGGTGTAANTTGCGTATTTTTTGGTGTAATTTTGCAAAATTTTCCCGTGGGCATGCTCCCGCCCCCCTAGNACGGTCGTCCTAAAGTTGATTTGTGACGTCAAACGATTGTGACGAAACTTGCCCCCCCCTCGGGAATTTTCTGCTTACGCCACTGCAAGCAATTGTTGCGAGGCATAGCTCAGGCTCTTGCCACGTGGTGGGCAAGTGAATATTTCCGTTTTGCAATGCTACCGTCGTACTTGGTGAAGAATAATCCAGTCCAGCAGCCCTTCAAAATGGATAAGACAACGCTTAATGCATAGCTAGTCACAACTGGACTGAAACGTATTTTTATTACTCCAAATCTGTTGACTGCGAAAGATCAGATTTGTCGAAAAGTTTTGTTTTGGTTGCCAATGAAAAGAATGAGCGGATTGAACTTTTTGCTTGTTAGGCTTGTCTTCAGGCGTTATGAGTAGGGCACGTTTTTTACAACGTTTTTACAGCTTCCAACAGCTTCTGAAATACCCAGAATTTATGTGGTACGATGTTTTAAGCTGGTTGCAGGAAATTTATATTGCAACTTCTTTCTTATTTACTTGCCACTTTTTACTGCAACTTTTTTCAAGTGGGCCTACTGCTCAAAATGTAAGTGTTATTTAATAACAATTGAAGCAAGCTCTCGAATTTTCTGTGGTTACGAGCAGACCTGATATATCACTAAGTAAACGCTTTTTTAAATATTTTGAGATTTAGGCAGTGGTTGTGAAAGTACTTAAACCCACGGGACAATTGTGCATTGTAGCTTCATGTTGCGGAAGGGAAAATATCGTTCATCAAAGCACTGATGTCAAATCAGGTTCCCGAGATTTTTATGAACATACAACGGATCTGAATGAAGCGATTGGTAATACGTAGCAAAGAATTCACTTATTAATCACGAAAACAATGAATTAATGCATAAAAACTAAAATAGCACATCAAAGCTTGAAAAACGTATAAATTTAATTTTCTTTTGCTTCTGATTCATTCTTTATTTAGTAGCCAAATCGATGGAGAATTGCAATGTTAATTAGACGAAGGAGTCTAAAATGATGGTCACCACTTAAATTATTTCGGTAAGGTTTTTGATTCAGATAAACATTGAGCTTAGTTTATTGCGAACATATACATTGCTAAGAAAATACTTCTATGGAGATGAGCGGTGCGAAGGAGGTGCAAGGGCTCATTCACAGAGCAAACTTTGCANTTCCATTAGCTCCAAGCTAAAATCTTCGGCAGCNTCAGCTAAATGGGAATTNTCTGAGGCAAAAATCTGCTCATTTGCGTTTTTATTAACTCAGAGTCAGACAGACGGGCCTGCACATTTCCCAATTTTTTCAGAACTGTTTCTGTAGTTTCTTCAGTTGTAACGTGATGTGTTCTTGGGGTTGGTGTCTAAAAGACATACATAAAAGCGCAGACATACGCCATCAATTTAGCAATGATAGTAAAAAATGCAAAATGTCTTTGGCATCAACTTAATAACTTCGCATGAGACAAAAGATTTGCCCTTAGCGATCACTATCTCGTTGCTTGGCAAGCACATCTGTATTTATGAGGTTCTAGTAAACCAAAGTACATGTTTAAACCTTGTGCTTATTAACTTCTTTCGGAAACCTGCTAATTTTTATATCCTTTTGCGTCTTTGAAATTTGTTTATAAGTAAAAATTTTTGCCATTTTCATTTTGGCGTTTTTATCGTTCAGCTGTTCTCGTTGCTGGACCAGGATCTGAAAAAAAAGATTTTATCTAGTCACGTATTTCAGGTTGAAAGTGGTTGTGCACAGTGTATAGACCTTCCTTAGAATAATGATGATGTCATTATGCACGGTACAACAATCAGGGGCGTAAAATAATTGCTTTTTTACACGTTTACGGGCGCAGCACTGCGTTGTAGTCACATGACTGAAAAATAAGGTTCTGCTTGAAAAAAAAACTTTTGCGACATGTGCATTCAACTAGTGTAATGATATGTTTGGGAAGTCAAATATTTTTGTCGCCCCTGTCACAGCGTTTCTGATGACTTGTCAAGAGAGCACATCTTACCCGCAAAATAGAGATCACAGAAATGCTCATTGCTAGAACAGCAAACAAACATGAAATGACGACTGCCTTTTTCCATCTTCGTAGATGTTGTGAGTCAACTTTTTTTGGATCTGTAAAGTACAATACTTTGAGCAACACATAAAGGAAAAACCTCGTTTTTCATGTTTGCTTCAGCCATCACTCATATTGAACTATTTCTAACAACACAACACTTTCAATAGGCGTATATAAGCCCTTTCTCTAGTTGATAAGCATGGCGAATTTTTTTTTTACCGTAACATAATTTTGGCGATAATTTACTATAAAGGTTTCTTTTGTAAACTTGTGTCTCTTACTTCGGACAAGTTACAACAGTTTATTACTTCAACTAATTAATATTTTTACACTCGTTATGTTTGCACAACATTTTGCATAGACATTTTGACTTCCGAATTAAATCTGTGTTTCCAAAAATGGTATCACCAAAACTATCATGAAGAAAACATTTTGTCGAAAACATAGTTTTAGTATCAGAAAATTACCTGTGCTTCCTGCTATCTTTGAAAAATGATTCAACGTCAGTGCGCAGCATAATTTAAGTGAGAATCGTAATGCAATGCCGTATTAAACTGAATCGGTATGGGTTCGATTCATATTAGTTGTTCTGCGTTTCGTAGAAAGACTGCAGCGGTAAGTCGAACGATGTAGCAGAAACAGGGAAAAGCAACTATTACACTTGACACATTCACGTGGAACATTATCTGACAAGAATATAATCGTTTTAAGTCAATAAACGGTGAAAGGTCTTTAACTTAGTCATGGTGAAAGAAGAAAGTGGTCACATCTTTCAGAATGCATGTCCCTATGTCGAAGAAATTCCTTGCTGTGTGAACATAAAAATTCGGTAAACTAGTGGGGGTAAAGTTAAAGGAAATTGAGATGGGTGCTGCATTCTCCAAACGTAGTCATTACCTGTGCAACAAACAAACTGAGGGCAGCTGTATGTATTTATCTTGATCAAACAAAAAATCTTCGCTATGATCTCCTTCCCACGCAATTCAGGGTTTCGCTAAAGGCAGTGACATAACTGACGGGTACAGGGGTGCGCGCCGCCCCCCCCTGTCAGGCAAAATATAAAAAATGGACCTCCCTGATAGCTTGTATTTTGGTAATTAGTATTCTTTTTATTTTAGTAAGTTTTTGTTTTTAGGGTATTTCAAAAATTTCTCGGAGTGTTTTCCGGTGATTTCGGGTGTCAGCACGGGCGAATCCAGCGCATAACCAATTTGCCAAGATTTTTTGTATGTGTTTAACCGGAATATGCGATATTCTGTATCAGACAAATATCCGCAAGTTTACCACCTAGCGACACAGGGGGCCCAAAATTCAGTCCCGTGGCCACGGGGAGACTTTTTTGGGTTAGATTCTCAAAGAAGGCTTCAACCCCTAAATTTAAATGTGAAACACTAGAAATCAATGTAGTTTTTATCAATTAGTGTTCTGCTTTGTCCTGTCATTTATAGACAGAGCAGTACCTGCCACTGTTATCTAGAATAGGGTCGCCTGACTATTTTTGGTACATTGGTGAGGTAATAAACGAATTTGAGACTTCGAGCATAAAGCGGCACCATTCATTGCTTGGAGTGTTGTGCGTGAAACTAGCCTATGTGCCTAGTTGTATACGTCCATAAGTCAGACTTACACCTGATCAATGAATTTTGTGTAGTGATTGTTGTGAAAAAATGTGTTATGGCTACTTCAGGTAGTCTTCTCATATTTTGTTCAGCATAGAAGCAAGATACCATTGGTGCTTATGACCAAGTTACAAATTTTGCGCAGTCTGTTGTTCAGACAGCAAGATGGAGTTAAGTAGTGTAGTTAGAAGAGTTTTTTAGCAATCACTGTTAAGCTTGTCCCAACCGAGTAGTACGGATAGTGGATTATGGATGTTAAAGATGTTGCGTCCACGCACATGGCCGTCAGAAGGGAGTCAAGGGGACCTTAGCCACCTTGGATTTTGAAAATTTTAGCAAAAAAGATTGTTTTCTTAGTTTCGAGTGGGAAAAAACAAATTTTGCCACTTTTGGCCCCCTAAAAAATTTAGTAAAAATCCCCTAGTGGCCCCCCTCAAAAATCCTTCCGGCGTCCATGTCCGCATAGGTCCCCTTGGTCTATATTTTTCAACATTTGTAGCCTATTTGAGATACAAAATGATATTATTCTGAACATGTGCCATGCACCAGGAAATTAACAAGTCAGAAAGGTTTATGCTGTTGCAACTTCTCCGGTAGTGTTGCGTTGAATGTGTGATTCACCACGAACGGGATGTGCGTGAAGAACAACACCATACATATATGTGGCGCGAACAAGCAATAATAGAGTGATCG
>JGI24159J19872_10007316_pt1 | contig 14469 bp, 8 predicted proteins | sample Ectturendosymbi4_FD_19872 | JGI IMG/M metagenome (IMG submission 19872) | reverse complement strand
AAAAAATAAACGCATGCTTTGTGGTCACAGAGTACTGTAGCGTTAGCCTAGCCTAGAGGTAGAAAGATGTTGCTACCCCCAATAGTTACATAGTGACCTGCACTTCAGTGATGTGTGACTTGCATTGGCTGTGTGGCTAATACATCGTATTTATGACTTTGTGTGATATATCTTATACGGAAAGCGTTCGCGGGCCGCACAATAACCGTCTGCGGCCCGAGTGCCAGTGTTTGGACAACGCTGAACTGGTTAATATTACAAAGTTTTAAGAGCCAGCCACTGTGCAATACGTATTTTTATGGGCTTCGGGGCGCCAAACTCAATGGCCGCCCCGGGCAGCCCACACTCTAGCTACGCCACTGCCTTCAAGGCAACCGGGTTTGCGCCATCTACGCGTATGATTTTGTATTATCACAACTCTATGCTGGTGTTCTCTCATGTATTTGCGTGTTCCTTGTTACTGCTGTTGCAACCTCTCCGGTGGCGTTGCGTTGATTGTGTGATTCACCACGAACGGGATGTGCGTCAAGAATAACACCATTATATATGTAGCGCGAGCAAGCAATAGTAAGAGAGATTGCGAGCATGATCTCTACTGTTGCTTGCCACGGTGCGAAGCTTTGCGCACATGTCGCTCGGGATTTCCGATCGCAACACTGCCATATATGCTTATAAGTCTACTGCGATGCGAGTGGGTGTGAGGACGTCATAACATACAACCACGAGACTACTTGAGAGCCCTTAAAACGTTTGATTAAAATGCCCACGTTTGTCTACAATGGATCGAATGACATCTCGCTCACGACTAATTTTTCACGACAAGCTCCTCCTTTTCTAAACTCCTGACGGTCCAAGCGTGAAAACCGTTATCTTGCCCTGAATAAAAGATTCAGTTCCGAATTCGAACTCTTGACATTTTTTCGCAGCTCATCCCACTTATTCCATCACGATGCATGTTTCTTCATCTTGGCCAACACTCGACCTGTCCCAACTCATCCCTCCCACAACTTACCTTCAAACAGCTCTCCCTTACGCAACTCAGTCTCATTTAAAACTCAGTCGAGTCTACCAGTAACCCGTTTCTCAATCGAGTCTATCGGTAACCCGTCTCTCAATCGAGTCTACCAGTAACCCGTTTCTATTCATTCTTTATTACTGTTGATCAGGCCCGTTACCAGGAGGGGGCGTAGGGGGAAAGAAGACCCCAACAAAACTTTTCGCCCTCCTGGAGAAATGTATTGAGCGTAGTTGAAAACTACTGGACATAGTTTAAAATATTTGGGCTCTCTCAGAAAATTCTTCGCCAACCCCGGTGTCCTGAGCTGGTTTACCCGACTGCTGTTGATCGACAACAAGCCATTTAACATGCACGCGCTGGGTGTCTTTTATGCCTCTCAAAACAGGCGCCTTGCAGCCTCCCCAGATGTTTTGCCTCCCTAAGCCTGGGTTAGCACATCTCGCAACGTATGAATATACGTGTTTCAGCTACTTAGAATAACCCCTGATTGCTTTTCGCTTGATCTGCTGATGCATTGCTTAGAAATTCAGTCTGCGCCTTAACCAATATCAACGCATAATACCTTCCGAGTTAAATGCAATTTACAGACGTTTACTTAGCTGCTTCAGAGTTTAGTCGATAAATTATGTTTTCACAGATTCACTTCGGTATTTGACGTACATTTCTTTGAAATGTTTATTTAGTTATGCATAGTTTGCCAACAGATTTTTGACGAATCGCTTTTCGTCAGAATTGTTTTTACTTGTAGCAGAGCTAAACAATTTTTGCACAAATGTAATAAAGGCACCACCCCTCATCATTGCCTTGCGAATGCAACTTTTTGCTCAATGGTCAGACGGTTCTTGCGACCTCTATGATTTAGGCCAAGGTCTGTTAACACCAAATTGATCCTTCTATACGTTCAGGCGCATTATCGTTTTGTGTAATATCTTCGACCATCTTATCAGTATCAAACTCGTGGCAGTGAGCACCTCTCTTGCGTAACACAAATTATCCTACGTATTTGCAGAAACTGTTTAAGAGCTGTTTCCCCACCACTCCTGTACGGAGCCTTGTAGGGAACACAGGACGACAAGCACTTTTCTTCAAATCGAAATTGGTGCAGAAGGTTGTTACTCTTCATTGTTATTCTGGTGGCAATAAAATTCAATAATTCAATCATATTCTAGGTTTGTGTCCTGAGAAATTACTTAGCTGCTGGAAAGGTTTTTCTCGTACCTCCTTCCATGCTTGACCCACAACAAGCTCCTTCACGGTAGAAAGAGAACCCCCTGGGTGGTGGACCACCCAGGTTTCCTGAACAAGGTTAAAAAACGTAACCCCGATTATTATAAGAGGTAGGGGTTCCGTTTGGCCCGTTATGGTGTTAGAATTGTTTATATTCATCGTACCTTCGCATCATAAAGTAGCAGTGGTGTGCGGGCTAGGGCTGCAAACGCACTCCCAAAACTTGGATATCGAAATTTCGGGAAAAATCTCAAAACATTTGGGCAAAAGTTTTGATATTTTGAACAATATTTAATAAAATTATATTTCTTTGTTATTGGGTGTATAAATAACAGTTTATTATGTCATAAAAAACACATCAAATATATATCTACAATCAACAAATTGTTTCTAGTAACTTCGTGTTTTAGTTTGTGAGAGTTGGTATCTGACTCATTTGAAAGTTTCAGCAAAGAGTCATTTCATGTAGGTGTTTTATTATTATTGTACACTGAGGGAATCGCGTTTGTTTCAAGGCACTTACTTCACATTAGTACAGTCCATGCCAGGCAATTACAGAAAAGCTGTGTTTTTAATTTTAAGTACAGTGTTTGGATGAACACATTTTGCCATATTGTTTTTTGCATATACTCTATGTCCCCAACTAGCTCAGCTACGTGCGAGTTTTCTTGCTCACAGCAACAGCTGGATTGTGAATGGAACGCCAAACCTCATAACTGTGAGCAGCGACGCCGGAGCAGCGGTAGGGCAGGAAGAGTTGAGGACAATAGCAGCTTACGAAAAACAAAGAAAATCGCTGTCAGTTGTGCGTGTTTCTCTTCAGCAACAATGTTGACCTCAAAAAAATAACTGAAATTATAGTAAGCCATTCTAAGTTTTCTGAGTGTGCAAATAACGACAATAAATTTGTTTCAAGTCGATCGTGTTTTAGCGACCCGATATTGAAAATCAGGTCCCTAGAATCAACGAAAATTATCATCAGGACTCCTAGAATCAGAGAAAATCGGGTCCCTAGAATCAGAGAAATCGGGTCACTGCAGGTCCATAACGAGTAGCCTACCTAACATTTTCCTTAAAAAAAACCCTGTCATGAAATGACCTACGATGCTGTTATGAAAACGCACCTCTGTATCCGTTGTACCCAATTGTTGAAGGTAAGGGGGGGCAATGTCCCCGTTCTCCGGCATCCTTGACTGTGACGCAGATGCTCAAGGTGCTGAGCCGCAATGTTCTTGCGCAGCCTAGCGTACATTTAATAAACAAATTTCAGTTACTCTATTTTGCATTTTCATCAAGTGTGTGGCAACATGAGGAAAATAGAATGTACCAGTAGCTACAAAAAATGTAGTGAGAAAGTTTGTCGCATAAAAGATTTTCGGACATACTTCTCAAAATATCCTTTGCACCTCTAAAAAATTTCCTGCTTTCACACCTATGCAAACCTTCGTGGGAGAGCGAGTTGATCGGCTGTGTCCAACCCAAATGGTTTACTGAGCCAAAAACTGTGTCACTATCTTGACCAGGACCGCACATTGAATGGCATATTATTGAGGGCCGCGCGTGGAATGGCTTTCTTTGATCTTAGCGAACTAGATGTAGCGTAAGCTAAAGTACTGGAAGCGCCGAATCCTAACTGCAATGGCAACAGACGTGATAAAGTGGCACTGAGGAACACCCGTATCAAAAATGTGAAATTCCAGATTATCAAAATAAGGTCAAGTTGTCAATAAGTAGGATACTTTTACTACAGCGGCAAACTAAACTGGGCCGCATGCTGGCAGCAGGTTGGATATAACTGGTGTTGATATTCCAAAATTAGTGAAAAACATCCGAAATCTTTGCAAATCGCATAGGAAAATTAACTTACTAGTTCTCAGGTCATGATCTACCTACATGAAAGACATTCGCTATACTTGTCTCCTGCTTTGGTAAGTTCAATCAAAGTAAGAACTCTTCAACGGGCAAAATCACAAAAGCGAACTTCATACGATCTTTCAGACGCAAATAAAACTCTTGGCCATGACACATGTTAAGGGCAAGCTGCGTCTGATACTGGTTCAACTCAACTCTTCAATTCAAGAAGAATCACGACGTCACACGAGTGGGCGAGCAGGGCGTACTATGGAATGGAATGTAAATCTTCCATCTTCCATAGCAAGCAAAATCTTCCATACAATTCCATTCCATACGTGAAATCTTCCATTCCATTCCATACCAAAAATCTACCATTCCAACACCTCTGATAATAAACGAAATGGGTCTAATCCACGGTGAAGAGGTACATTGTACAGGAAGAACTTAAGAAACGCGTGAATGGAAAAGAACTCAACTGGTGGATGCTGAATACGAACACTGAATTAATATGCTCACACATTAGCGCGTTGCAACATAGTTGCTTGCAAAGTGTCCTCCGCCAAAGAATTGCGCAAATCACTCAATATAAATTTTACGCCTCTGAGGAGACTTTCAACTAACACTTGTGTCATTGGAACAGCAAAAACAATCCATGCCATTTGTGAAAGCACCTTGCTATGTTGTTCAGCCCAGTAATGAAATGCACAATCTACTTTTGTATAATTCTTCAAGTCAGAAAAGTTGATTACGGATGTGATAAAAGATGAGCAAGTGGCCGAACTCAAATTCGGCTCCTTTCCTTTGGACATAAGCATCAGCTGCATAGGTAAGTTCATGGTCTTTGCCACTAGTATGCTGCTAGGCACTTCTCTACTGCACAAGCTGTCCTCTTGGTGTGTCAGTAGCAGAAGTCTTTTATAAGCAGAAGGCTTGGAGCTCAATTTTGGTTGAGTTTCGCTGTTCTTCAGTCAAAAACACTTGGTACTCCGGATCAAGGTTGCAGCCAACACTGGTGGAATCATGTGATTTTTCCCTTTCTTTCATGCGTTCCATTAGCACTGTTGCTAGTGGAGTAGAAATATGCACTTACGATAGGGTGGTTAGTTGACAACGACCTAATGTCTTACCTGGGGTTAGCGCACTCTCTTGAAGTTTTGCAGTGAGTGTGCGTACTGGGGTCAATGACTTCACAGCTGTTACAATCAACTTGACTTCAGAGCGCTGTTACTGAAATTTCCACATGTAGTACCAATATCGGTGAAGCTTCACCATCAAGCGTAAAAATTATAATATTTGACACACTGTTTCTTTCCATTATATTTTTACTAAATGCAGTGTCGGCAAATTATCGTCGTATTTAAGCTTATAATTCGAACTTTTTACGTACAGCAGAAAATAGGCGTGAGCTAATGAAGTGAACGAAAGCTATCTGCTTAGTAAGTGAAGCTGAGCGTCGCAGTGGAACATTTTGCTGCACTGGTGCGCAAAGCTAAATTCGCTTTCAACAAGACACTTCACATCACGTTTGAAGTGTGACTTCAAAAGCTGACGGAAGTTACTAAACTTGCTTAGCATACGGTATTGACAGTGGCAACAGAATTCGCTTTAATCAATCTGCTGTGACAAACTTCAACTTACAGAAATGTGACGAAACAGGTCTGAAGGAATATCTGCTTAACATTACACAAACTATCTGAAACAAAACTAGTCTACTAGTTGCCGCGGCCAGCGAGCACGCCTCAATAGCTCGCTTACAAAGAGCAATGATAGTTTCTCAGTTATTGCACCTCAACATAATGTACATTGTTTTGTCACAGGATGCCAAGTCAAGTCTTCCATTACAATGCGACATTGCTGGCAATGCTAGCAAGGTAACTATCTCGTCTTACACAATGGTAGGCTGGTAGCACGGAAGTAAACATGCAGAAGTCTGGCGACATGTCCCCTGTCCCCATGAGAACAGAATAAGTGACCTCCTTTTCGCGTCGACGTTACTGTTTGTGACGGAGATTACGAGGAAAGCCCTCATTTTACGAATTACTGCTCCGGTCGAACTTTGCTAATATGTTCAACTGAAAGAAAAACCGGACTCCAGCAACACCATGTCAAAATGTGCAAGTATGGAATATGGAAGATTTGTTCCATTCCATATTCCATACCGATTTTTTCCTTCCATGCCACACCATAGTATGCCCTGTGGGCGAGACCAGCGTGGCGCACTCGTGAAGTTGGCGTTAATGACGTAACAAACCCTCTTGTCGCAGTCAACGACAGCGAACACCGCACTCAGGTGTAGATTCAGGCCTCAATCGCTACAGCCACTTGACTAAGAACCTCTTCACCACAGCGGCAAAGAAACGTTAAATTTATTTGAACACCGCACACCATTGCACGCACTCGGTTAACAGCTTCGACGGAACAATCAGACGACCTACGTCACGTCCGGCGACGTAGACGCCGTCACTACGTGAACGAAAAAAAAGACGCTGCAGCTTTTCTTTTACTCGCATACGCAAAGCAGGTACACTCTTCTATTAGCGGACTATCGTAATTGCACGTGAACTTGAATTTATCGGCCGCTCTTGACAGTTATAGCGTGGGGGGGATCTACGAGATACGTGTGTCGTACGACTGTTTTGAACATGGACGGGATCGCTTGATGAATGCGCGGAAGCGATAGTTGTTGGAACCTTTCAAACGGCAGGATCGTGCGGTGAATTTCTTGCATCGTCTGCATAAAAGACGTGCACGCGCGAGATTACTTTCAACACAACTTGCGTCTTTGTCACGCCCCACATTCGCGTGTGATCACGAAAGCGAATCCGGCGCATCGTTAGTCGAGCGTTCCTTTATCGGCGCTTTTCCAGAAACGCGCAACTCCAAAGTGAAAAGCTCCTATTCATGCATGAGAGAAAGATGCATTGATCTTCTCTGGAAACACAAAATGCTTTACCGTTACAAGAATACTCCAAGACTCACTGAGGTTTCTAGTCAAGTATGCAAATGTGATCGAACTCCGGCGACTTCCCATTCAAAAGCGCAAGAAACAGTGAAACAGTTTTTTTTCTGCAAGTGGCGGACATGCATGTTTGCGAACACACAAGTAACGAACGGCGGGCGTCGCCTGTTTGTGACGACATACGTAAACGCACTCTCGCGAAGCGCGCGCGACATCGGAGGCCGCAACAAGGCGGGAGCACAGTGGAAAAATAATTGAAACAGGTGTGGTTGCATAGCAACCGCATGCACGTGACCAACATAAAACCAGCGGTCGGGTCGCTAGAGCGACTACATACATCCGGGCAACCAGCAGTGGTAGAAGCGAAAGTGACGACGCGTCACAAAGCACTGACGTCATCAACCATAAGCAGAAGAACACGAAAGACGATCATGCAAATCAACCGTCGACGCTTCAGTCCGCGATCAAAGGGTGTTTAATCGGGAAGAAGGGGGCGGCGTCAGAAACCACTCCGGGCGATAACTCGGCATCCAAGCCTCCCCCACACGCGCCCACCATGCGCTTTAGGTTTGTTTGTGGGGCGATCCGGCGTCCGATGATGTCACCCACGGCGACGTCACGTGACCACCAGTAAGACGCAACCAGCAGCCGTACCCGGCAACGGAACTTTTCCAACGAAAACATTGCAACCGCTGCCATAGCAACGCGCGAACAGCGACGAGCCCCTTTCTTTCCTGCGCACGGCAGGAGGCCCAGGGCTTGGGGCCGGCAGAGCAAGGGAGAGAAAATAAGACGGCCGCCTGTCCGTCCTCAGCCGTCCTGGAATCCCCAGACCTCGACCCCCTGGACAAAGAAGTCCTCGCTCGATGAGAGAACGGTGTTGTTGAAGGTGAGGCAGGGATGGCTCCTACCGTGGCATAGCTCGCCGTCCAACCAGAGCGCTGACTGGCCGCTGAAAGAAATGCAGAATGTTTTGATTTGAAAGACGCACAAGGGCTCCGGATTCGGCAGGGCTCTGTTAAAGTTGGATCTTTCTTGCGGAGACGCCTGAAACTATGTCGGGAATGGGAGGCGGACGCGAGACCAGCGCACGCACCTCCATCGCGTACACTTCGGAGTTGTTCGGCATTTTTTTGTGTCTTCGGACTCAAAAAAATGTTATTAAACGACTCAAAAACTGATGTAAATGCGCACTTAAGATAATGTTATCGAATGTGAAAGCGTGAGCATCGGCAAGAAGCCGTTCAGGATAACGCGGCAAAACGGAAAGGAGGTAACTTCAGGTCGTCGTCAATTACTTGCTTTTTTAAAAACAAACAAAACACATTCACCTGGCAACGGTTGCCACCGCGCGTTTTGATTTACTTAGCAACTCGTGAAAACATTTAACATGTAAGTTACGCATGTCTCAGAAATCACGACGTCTCGTTTACGAAGCGACAAACAGTTTAAACACGTTATTTGCGATCCAGGAAAAAAAGCGTCGACTCACTCCCCGCCGCCAATCTTCAACGATTCCGGGTCCCCCTTGACGAAGAACATGTTCTCGCCGCTCCAGCGAAACACCTCCATCTTCGGCTCGAGCTTGAACAGGAACGACTCACCGGTCCCGCAAAAGTGCTCGGTGACTCGTGGGGGGCATGAACACACGGCGCCGAAGACCTGGGGGTGAAGCGAGACGGGGTTTGCAGCTGATACAATCTTCACTTCACGCGGTGAAATTACCCGGTACACCAATTAACGTAAGTTCCCGCGCGATTCTGGGCCCAGACCAGGCCCTTAACCAGGTCAAGGTTCAGGAGACAAAATACATTTTTACGGGGCATGGTTTCTTGAAAATTATGTTTAAAACAGCGGTTCCCAATGTGAGGGTGAATTACACCCCAACGGGGGTAATATGCGATTTTTCGGGGGTAACGCGGAAAATACGCAACCAAGACCACAATGTTGTTCTGTATCATGAGCGACCACTGCAGTAATGAGAACAATGTAGACACAAGTTTACTGGTTGCGTTCTTTTTACAATGCAAAATATTGAGGGAAATATTGCGTAACGGCGCGAACAAGCTTGGGAACCACTGGTTGAAAACATTTTTCTGGGTACAACAAATGCCCTCGTGGCTACGGGCCTGGCCCAGACTAGTCGTTTTTTGGGCCCAAACCCACAAGACGCGATCCAGCTCTATGTACATTCTTAAAAACTATTTAAAGTTAAATCAGTATTTCAAAAAATCAAAAACGTGTGACGAGTGGGACCTGTTTTCGAGAATTAAACAAACATTTGAAGAAACTGCCAAAACTTCGTAGATTTTTGCTTACATCCTCTGTTGCAAAGTCTTGAATCGATCAAACAGATTGTTGTCAGCAACCAATATCGAACTAAGCTGGCCTCTATTTCCTCTGGCCTTTGCCCCCTTAATAGATTTGTTCGGGCGGCAAAAATTTAAACAAAAGGCAGTCCACAAAAATGTTCGTTCTACTTCGCCAAACCAAGATATACTCACATGCCCTTCAGTATCTTGCACGACGACAGCGACCGGCGTGTCTTCGGACAACTTCGCGACTTTTCGGTACATGGTTCGGAGGCTCATGCCGTGCTCGAACGTGCTGTAGAGAAGCTTCCACGGGCAGCCCACCGATCGTGCTGGGAGGTTTTTGCATAACTGCGCGGGACATAATAGCTTCGGGATAATTTAAGCCGATATCAATCGAAGTGCTTTTGAAGATGCTGGCATTCTTTAAACTTAAATGCTGCGCAATTTAAATACAAAGAAAAAGTTCGAACACGTTAACATTATTAATTACGAAACACTGTAGAAAAACGAAACTCAGCACAACTCAACGTCACCTGAGAAACTACACACTCGCAAACATACAGCATTCGGTTGAAACTTCTTTTTGCGACACAGAAAAATAGGGTAGAGGGGCATTACAGCTGGAACCTTGACGGCTTTACCGCCGGCCCCAAATCTTAAAGTAAAAGCATCTTCGAACAAGCTCAAGAAGTATTTAACGTAAAATATGAGAAGTAGACCAGACATTTCATATTGCGTGCATGCTTTTCGCTGGGGTTCTCAAAACCGATAATTAATTGATTTTCCCTTTCATTTTGATCTCACTGCCGTTTTTGCTTTTTTTTGAAGGGATTTTTTACCCACCGATTTTCTGACTCCCATCAGGAAACAACACTACTCTTGATACCACTGGTGTACGAGCCGGGGGACAAAGCGCGCCCCCAAATGTTTTGATTTGGTGAAAATCCGGGCAAAACCTCTGAAAGTATGAACAAAAATGGCGCCCTGGAGTTTTGGGGCAAGTTTGGGACAATTCGGGCAAAAATCCTTCGCACCCCCAAAAGTTTGCCTGCTCCTACACCTATGCCTGATACACACAAACATCAGCCGCTTCAACTTCCGACAGAACAAAACGTAAAAAATCGACTTACGGTGATTAGATGAGGTTCGTTGAGCAGATTGCTCTCACTCAGGAGGTCCGGGATAAGCGAAGAGTCGTCGTTGGCGAGCTCGAGTGCTCCGACGGTCGATCGCCTTCTCGCTTCTTCGACACTGACAATCTGCGAGCACAGAGATTGTTTCGTCACAATGAAGTCGAGAGCCGGTCACACACGGAGTTAAGAAGCGAGCTGTTTATCTGGCGCATTAATTTATAAATAAGTGAGAATTGGCAATGCACTGATGATGATAACAGGAGTTAACGAAACGTTTGCAATATGTCCTTCGTATCGTTGCCGTGATTTTCATTATAAGTGAGATGTTTGATCTGAAAATAAGGCTCGAATCGGCGTAACACATTTAATACCGCTCGACCCTTGACGTCACAGCATGTCGAATCTGCAGACGTGTGCAACCCCCCTTGCTTGGGCCAACCCACCACAGGACCATAGCCACGTGGGGTGCATTCGGGGGCAGTGGCCCCAATTTTGGTTGGGTCCAGAAATAATTTTTTTTTTGTTTTAAACTTATAAAACCAAATGCAGTTTCTCCCTCAATCCTGGGCTACGGGCCTGACCCACCCCCAAGCATAAAACGTGTAAGGCCGCTTGACCCTTGACGCGTCTACAACCGTGAGCAACATCCCCTTGCTTAGGATCCAACCCACCACCAAACAGGGTCAGGACAGCAACCCACCACAGAAGTGAGCTGAAGTCAGTGCAATTGACCACCGAACCACTGCTGTGCTTTCCGTACCGCAGCGAACCGAGCAACGACTACTTCCCGTACCGCGACGAACCAAGCAATTGTTCAATGCGCAAATTACATTCTTCATAAATTGACGCTGGCCGGGCGGACTCGTTGATGGCAGCAGCTTTTCTGCTTCGGCCAAATCGATGCTCTGCTTCAGGCCGACTGCGACTGGCGGCGCAACGTAGCTTTTGTGCTTGACTGTCGTCGGCGGCGGCGTGCCGGACCTGCGGCGTCTGTATCTGCGTCGCGACGCTCGCACTATCGCGCTGAAGCACTTCCGAACGGCTGGTGGGAGGAGGGCCAGATGCGCCCTGATGCGCTTCCTAGTCTTGCCGTGCAGCACGATGAGCAGGGCGAGAACGAACGGCAGACAGTGCCAGAGCGTGAGCGCGTGGTTCGCCATGCTGCGAAAGAGTATCATCGCTTTTTGCTGCAAACAGACAGTGACGCCTAGCAACTGCAGTTATAAGCAAGTGACGCCTAGCAACTGCAGTTATAAGCAAACGACCTGCGAAAACAACAGCTGGAGCAAGTTTAAATCAATCGTGTGCGAACTGCACTTCAACCGTAACTAGCTGTTGCTGCTGCTTACTAACTATGTGCCTATTATGTCCTCAGTTACACAAGCTACAAGCTTTTGTAGACGATCTTGTTTAAAAATTGATGAGCATCATTCCGCAACTGAACCAGCAACAGCCTGCGCAAGACATGACGCTCCTACGCTGAAGCAGCAACGCAAGCCGAACAACAGTCAGCACCAGCTGCAGGTTTCAAGCGGCCGGCAACGCAGCCACTTGAAAAAAATCAATAATGCCTTCCACTTTCAACCAACCACTGCTTCTTGTCCGTTACGAGCAAGCGCTACTGCTGCACTCTCTATCCTCTCGAACTAAACACGCTGGCACAAAGAAGCGATTCGAAAACGGCTGGCACGGCCTTGAATTACGCAGCGCAGCCGACTTGTTGCTTTAGAGCGCTCGCACAGCGATCAACGCGTGTTTAATCACGGGCAACGCGCTTCGGCACTCGATGATCATGTGACACTTCCTCAAGCGGATCGGCTGCGCAGGGTTGGAAAGTCGTCGGTTGTCAGCAATGCGCGGCGTGTGACGCGAACGGTGAACAAAACCTAATTTCTAGCGCTGCGTTGCTCATCAGCCCCGCAGTGCTCGCCGTTCCCGAGTTCAGGCCAACAGCAGAGTGAGCGGAACGGGAAACTGAAGGAACGATTAGTCAGGGTTTTGAAAGCACCACTCGTACGTAAAAATTGTTCGATGCGTTATCGGAATCCCTACAAGGCCGGAAAATGACAGAATGTGACATGAAATTTCTGAAAAGCTGCATAAATACATAAATGACACAATGTTAAATAGAACTTCTACAATGCTACATACATTTACAAAAATGACAGAATGTGAAATAAAATTTCTCAAAAACTATATACGCATACACTCGCGCGACCGCTAACCTACCTCCCATTCCTTTTCGATCGCCGCGTCACTGAAGAAGTCCTCGACGAATTCAAGCGACGCGTTCGTTGAGCTTCGGCCGCGACTGCATCCCTCGCTGTCCTGATACCCTGCGACAGCGAATTGTCGCTTTTTAAACCGACACAACCTGATTTTCTTTCGCATCAAAACCTCCTGCGACTACGACCGGCACAGAATCGAACAGACGGAAAATGAACGACAATGGCTGAAACGACGCATGCCAATATTTCGAAAGGCGGCGAATCATGTGACTCCCCCCACCGACCAGCGTGAGAATGATGTAATCCTCCAAATAAGGCAATCGGACAACCTCGGGGCTTAGAGGGAGAAAGCGCGGCAGAATTTCTTCAGATCTACAACCTTTGCCGTGATCCGATTTACTCTCTCAACTTATTGCCCCGCCATTAGAACTCAGCAGACGATCAAGCGCAGTCAATGTCCGTCTCACGGGCTACAGATCATACACGCATAATAAAGGGTGAACGTTTTAGCAACAGAGCAATGCGTGCGTCTTTACTTTTACAAAACAACATCCTCAATGCGCACCACTGGTACTCAACACACATGTCGAGTTCTCTTGTACGGCGCTTACGACGACTTGACAGGCCAAGTTTTCTTCGTTCGGGCAAGAGGGAGCCGGTTGTTTTTTGCGCAACCCTTTTCTGCGCGTTTTCTTCCACGCGCGCGGCAATAGCCCCATTTATTCAAACACACACACAACTTTCGGTAAAGTTAAATCTGAATTATGAGGTTGTTCAAACAATATTTACAAAATAAAGTCTCTTTTTTGAAAACCGCAAAGTAAGACAAACACTTTTTTTATTCGACTGTATCTCGCATCAAGAACTCAGCTGCTAGTAAAACTCTCCCAAGCCTTTTGCGCTCTAAGCTCTCCTGCTTTTCTTCAACAACCCAGTTACTTCTCAATGCCCTTGTTGTTAACGAACACGAGAACGCTTAGCGGAACGCCACAAGGTTCGTCGAAACAAAAGCTATTACCGATGGACGGCGGCACGCGACAATACTTTGCACGAGAGTTAACACGCGTGTAAACGCCTTCACCCGTGGAATGGTGCTCTGTTTAAGGAAACGAGACGTTAACGATACATTTCAAACAAACAGAAGAGGTTGTACGCGGCCTGCCTCACCAGCAGGTGGGGATCAACTGTGGTATAAACGGCGCCAAAGTTTACTGAAGGTCCACACATATTTGCGTTGTCATACACGGGGCGAGTTTGAGCAGAGCGCCATTTCCGATAGCAGTCAAGTATATCGGCGACGTTTAGCAATCAATTAATGGGATCAGCGGCAACTGAGCCCAGTGCCGCTTGCTGCCAAAGGTTTGGGAAGCAATCGAACGTGCTCAACAAGCAACTGATTCGCTGAAACGATCTCGTCGCTAAGCAGCCATGATGTCGTCGCTACGCAGTCTTCAGCATACCGAAGCGCAACAATCAAACTGTCTTCACTGAACACCCCAAACAGCAACGATATGTTCATTGATCAGTGCTATTAACGAGGAGCCAGTTACAGGCTGACCTCCTATTCGGTCAATTCCAGATGCTCCGTAAATCTGCGCTGGGACCCTTTTATTGTGTTTCATTCGTGGAATTAATTTTACTGGGGGTCTCCAAACCACGGCCTGGGGACCAAATCCGACACCCGAAGCTATTTCATCCGGTCGCAATAACCTATTTTATCGATAAAGGAAAACTT
>JGI24159J19872_10007312_pt1 | contig 14473 bp, 9 predicted proteins | sample Ectturendosymbi4_FD_19872 | JGI IMG/M metagenome (IMG submission 19872) | reverse complement strand
TTTTATTTCAAAATATTTACACATGTCAGTGAATATTCTTTTCAAAAATCATTATATGCTTATTGTTAAATATATCTATGAATAATCATGATATAATGTATTGTCATAGGAAATTTTAGGGGTGATCTGTCAAAATGTTGAAGGGGTACATGCTTATCTGTTGAAATGCTGAAGGAGTACATGCTCATCTTTCGGAATGCTGAAGGGTACATGGTAAAAGAAAGGTTCGGAACCCCTGATCTAGATGATGCCAAAACAAATTAGTGGTTGATGTATTTTTTGTCAAAAGCAGGGTTGAAGTAAATCATACATCTTTTTCAGCAAATCAAAATTCCTTACAATTTAAATTTAAGGAATCTTCAGTAGTTAGGAGTGTTTCAAAGATTAGTTGAGACAGAAAGGTCCACGTTTGATGTCTGAAGTTTATATAAAATTACACCACCAATCGTAAAAATTCGTCTATCACTAACACACCAAAGTTTTGTTTATCTGCCTGTTTGCAGTATACGGCACAAGCAAACGTGTTGTTGTGAGAACTGAAAAAGTATGTCACAAAATATAAAAAACTCCATTTCATGCGCACCAAAAATTTTTTATAAAAAATAACAATGAGCCTGTTTCAGATTGATTACAGGTAAAATTAATTAAACCTTGATTGTGAGTAATTAAAATCAATAACGGACAACTGTCAGTGAGCACCAAAGTTTACCGAGCACTACATGCTTGGCATGTACGACCCGACCTGGCACCAAAGGCTGTTTTAATTGCATAACATCAGTTTGTTGATAGGTGGCAATTGATGATAATGATATTGAATAAGCTTACTCAAACATGCTGTTGGCTAAGCTCACTCGAGCATGCTATACTTTCACAACGTCGCATGAACTTCCCACGATATATGACATAAAAGAGAATTTTCAATCACGCAGTTTTTAACAAAGAATTAATAATTTTCCAAACGTTTTACTGATTTTAGAGTTTTGCATAACAACTTTGAAGTTAACATGTGTCAAAATGTTTTTGCGTGCTTCATTTCCTATAACTTCAATGTACCCCATTCAAACATCACCTCTGTACTAAGGGCAACCGATTTTATGATTTACTACCAACACAGGAAATGTAAAAAACGTTAAAAAACAACATGACGGCAAAAAGATAACCAAAAAAGGTAATATCTCAAATAGTTTAGAAAAAACTTTTGTTGAATCATTTTCAGACACAAAAAATCCTCACATCCAATTTCAGTTCCAGTGAATGCTTGGCCTGTTCCATTTCCTCGAGTTTTTTCTCAAACTCTTGATAAGCCATTTGCAAAGTTTCTTCTAGATAAGAGTTTGTCTCAAGAAGTCCCTGACCTGCGAATGCAGAAGTGCGCAAGAAATAATTTACTTGATGTTCAGCTTGTTTGTCATATTGTCTTGCATAAACTTCCAATAATGCTGATGATCAAGTTTGCAAACACGTATGCAGCATGAGCTGTTGCAGCACTGCCGTTTATCGCGAGCTGTGGGAGGCTAATTATTACAAAATTTCCAATGCGCACTTGACAATCTTTCGCCTATTTGCAAATTACGATTTCCTTGCAGCTACAGTTCTGTAACGTTGTGTTCCTCACGGAAACTGCTTGCGAACACTAAAAGGTAATTAGTGCAAATTTAACCAGAACGTGGCCAATGTTGCAGCGCAAGTCTTTAACTGCGAGCTGTGGTAAGCCAGCACTCACAAAGGTCTTGATTTCAACGCGTAAGCAAGGATCTTTCGCCAAATCTGACAGCTTACAAATTCCGCGCATCAGCAGCTGGGTTGATGCAATTAAACCCGACCGGAAAAAAAACATCCTGTTTTATTTAAAATCCCACTTAAAAAAAAACAGTAAAACCCACCAAAAAAAACATTCTTTACTTTTCTATTGAAAAATTTACTCTATAAAGTAAGAAGTAAAATAAGTAGCACTAGCACATTTGTACAGTTAACTGTGAATTCTTTTTTTAACCAAACAGAACGAATAGCAACGAAATTTGAAGGACTTGAACAAAAGAGAAGAATAATTGAACAGTTTAAGTAAAGTCTACTGGTTGTCTTCTTCAGCTCTGTAAAATCGGTGTATTTTAACCAATTTTTCTGCATTGTCTGCATCCAAACTCTTTCTGATGTTGGACCATACCAAGTCATATAACAAACGATACCTTGAAAAAATGCACTATATAGACGCTGAAATAGCAGGGAATGCATTATAAGCTTGACGTGAAACTGCAGAGGTTGTGGGTGAGTGGCTTTTCTGTTTCCTGTACACATGCTTGCCAAGCCTTACCACTTTAGAGTGAACTGACCAACAACATTTGCAAAAACAAAGATGGGGGACATTTCTTACCCTCAATTTTGAATGCCATATAGGTGTAAAAAGCTTTTTTTGTGCAATTCTGAAAATGATGATATTGCATGATGCAACAAAAACAAGTCAGAATAGGGCTTTTCTGTTTTTCTTAAAATAAAAAAAAACTGTTTTTTCAAACCCAAAAAACACATTTTTTTCAACAAAAAAAAGGGTTTTTCTCAATCCTAATCAGGTCTGCAGTCTCTTTTTCCCTGCAGGAAGGGTCTCCAAACTAGGCCCATGGGGGAAATCCCTAGAGTTCGACCGGTAAGGTTTTTTTGGGTCGATGCTGATGTTTTTCATTTTCATTGCTGATAATTGATGCCGATATTTTTGTATGACTCAAGCAGTATCTATTTTCTCTCATGAGGCAACATTAACACTTCTACAGCTATTTTGCCTTCAGCCCAAATTTTTTAACTACAGCTGAACGCATTACAGTACATTTTTTCTTTAGGCTACATAAACAAAGAAAAAAATTGCACAAGTTACAATTATTTTATGAGGCAAAATATAGACTCCTGGAGCTATTTTGCCACCAGCCAAATATTACTGGCTGAACTGGTCACATGACAAGTTTGCACAGCATGACTGTCTCAGTTGACTGTTACGTCTGTAAACGGCTCAGTCTGATAGGCAAGTGATGCCATGGTTTCAGTGTTGGCGATCTGTTAGCAGGTTTTTGTTTGCATTTTGTGAACTGTAGGCTAAACCTAAACCCTTGTCTCTTTACGTATTGCACTTCTCACGTGACCGTTTCCACCAGCTGTGTTTGACTAAAGGTCAAATGTGCACTAATGGGATGGTTTTATCTGCCATGCCTGCTGCAGCCCATAGCAATTTCTAGGATTCGCAGTAGTCTAACTTTAAATCAACAAATGCATAGACAGGCAAACATGTGTTGCGTATGGTCTACTCCCTGTGTAGACATCCGTGCCTACGCTCAGATGTCATTAGGTAAAACAATGCGTGACGTATTAAAACCACCACTTCACTGCGATGAAGTACCGTACAACATCGAATTCTATGCAAACCTGGATCCTGCTAACTGTCTGGTAGGCACTTTATTGATGCACGCTGAACACAAGACTGTCTACTAGCCTAAAGACATCTTGGTAAAACAGCCAACCAACCCATAAGGGCGTAATCTAGATTATTCACAGACAATCATTTGCTTAAAGCGCCAAAACCAGAGATATCTGGAGTTCTAGAATAGAGATCACTGGCCAAAACCTATGAGCGAATGTTACATCATAAAGCTTTTTGTCGTGACTGTTGCTCTGGGGTCTGATTGTTATGCATGAAGGCTCTGTCCGCTACTAGGAACAGGACAGGAAATTTGCGTTAATCAAACAGGGTCAGAGACGAAGTAGCAACTTGGGTTTCCGACCACTCCATGTAGAGCAACAGCGTAGCATTATTATGAGCAAATATTATTGCCAATATATATCGGCGGTAAAAATTTCAGGCGCTCAGCCAGAAATTTTGATAGGGGAGGGGGCAAGCAACATCCAAGTCTCAACATTCAAATATTAATTGCCTTTTTTTTACAAGCATTATATCCATAAAACGTATATTTTTCTGGTGTTTTATCTGTATAATTATGTTCAGATTCAAGTGGGCAAATACAAAGTGTATTTTCATTTAGGCCTAATTGACAAGTTTTAAAAGTTTTGAAAGTCACCATTTTATGGATATAATGCTCGTAATACTTTCTTGCAAAAATTCTTATGAAAACCCGATTCTATAAATACAAGATCAGCATAGGCGTACGAGTCGGGGGTCAGGTGGCCGCTAGGATAGGTTACTTAAAAAGTAGGATAGGTTACTTAAACAGTTGTGTTGATTTACACTTAAGTATTTCTTTGGCTTACATATCAAAAGCTTCAGTAACTGAAAATTTTTGGTGCAACTTTCGGAATTGAGGGGGCAATTGCCCCCCTTGTTCCCCTCCTAGCTACGTGCCTGCTTGCGACCCAAACATTTCGTGAACGTGCAATTTCGTGGAAACTATTTTATAATTAAATAGAAGTTTTAAGACTACTATTGACATAGCAATTTTCTTGCACCAAATTGTATGAAACTTAGAGCATAAAATAGTAAATGATTGCTCATTCTCTCTAATGAGAATGGCAATCTTAAATGTTACTTCGCGACATACAGTGTGAAGTGTCGCGACCCATATTTGGGCCCAACCCACTAGTTGCAGACCCCTGAGTTAGGAGACAACCAAGGCTCCTGCAACAACTAAGCTGAACCTCACAGAGGGGCTACCTTGTAATAATATGCTGCAGTAGCTCCCTAAATAGCCGCATTTCAATTATGGTACATTACCGGTACTCTTTTCCCAAGGATTTGGCTAAGCACGTATTTAAGCAATAAGCAAATCTTGAATTATTTTTCATCAAGCAGTAGCACTCAGTGCTTGCAAGAGTAATGAAATAATGATATTTTCATGTAACAATGGTGCACTCAGCCTCCACAAAGACCAAAGAATTGAAGATATACCTATGATCAAACAAAGTTTTTTGTGACATTTTCATGCAAGACAAGTGTACAAGAACCTGTGAAAGGAAAATGTTATGCTCTAATTAAAAATATTCCTGCATCTTTGTTATACCTTACAAACGTTCCACCTGATACAAAGTACCCAAATGGTCACATAATTATTAAAAATGAACACTAAACATCTATCAAAGCTCTTTAGAATAAAGATTCATTAATACCAGAAAAAAACTAGTTATTGGAAGATGATTAAAATGGTCACATTGAACAACAAAATGAACATTAAAGCATTTGAGATTATTTGCATTTGTATTTACAAGGTGTCTCACCATATCGTGCTGCTTGCTGCAGATCATTCTCTTTTTCCGCAAGTAGCATTTTAAGCTCTTTGATGCAATCCATAGTCTCTTTTGAATCCATACCAACCAATGCAGACAAAAAGGTGTGAGATTATGTATAAGATTAAATCACCTTGCTGCTGAATCTGTGAAACCTTGCTGTGAAGCCTTGCTGAATCTGTTTTTTTTTTTTGCTGAGATCTTTTGGTCATTTTTACTAAGACAATTTTAACATTTCGACAATTTGAACTGAAAAATTTCAGTCACTTGTCTCACAGTTATGTTAAAACTCAGCGTATCAGTATTGTTTAGCCTATATTTTTAGAAATTCTGACCGAAATGACTTAATTTTTTTCAGTCATTTCAAAATCATTTCTGTCTATGACCGAAAAAAAACAGCTTTGCTTGACTTTAGTTGATTAAGATTGAAAATCAAAGATGTTGATGAAAACTGAAAGCAAGGCTCATGATGTCAACTCTTGTCACTCATCACATAAAATTATATTGTAAAACAATACCATAATCTAGTTGGTTCAGCAACCACTCTTTCTATAGAGGACAAAATAGCGCATTGTGATAACATATAATTATTATCATTTCTCCAATCTTAACCTTTTTTAAAAGCAGCTTTATAATTATAAATTGGATTCTTACTTATAAACTTTTTTCCTCTATAGAATTGGTGGTAGACTGTAATTACAAGAGATCATGCAAAAAGTGTAAAAACTGGTTAATATTGTTATTGATTCAAACAAATACTGACTCCTAGTTAATTACACAGCATACAACTTAGTAAGACTTCAGAGATTCATATCCCTATGATCTAAAATAACTGTTTTTGTGCAAAGCTGTAATTCGATTACTTTCATGTTCAGAATTATTTTCTTAATCAATCATGCTGCCTTTATGTTGAAAATACAATACATTTGAGAACAACCACTTGATTATTAGTTATTATATCTAAGAAATCCCCTGCCGTAACACAGTGAGCGTGAAGTCACATTTCAAGGTTAGTTTGTTTTTTTAATTTCTGCTGAACCATCAGCACTAATGATTATGTGTAATTTCCATTAAAAACTTCCTTTTTCATATTAGGAAAGATTTAATTTTGTTGTTATTAACTCAAACATTTTGCATATATACACTCTAAATGTTGTAGTGCTCAGGCAGACAATTACACAACCATTCATTCCACTTGGCAAATTTTCACCCTATGTTTAAATATTGCGCAAACAAAAATACACAAACAAAATAATGCTAGTATCATGTCCTGCTAACATTTTAATTTACACCTAAAATGTTTTTCCTATCATGTCTGAACTATAATCCATTCAATTCTGAATATTAAAAATTCTACTACTTTTCTCTTGCATGTGCTGCAACCTGCATCAACTATATTTTTAAACAAAAGAACATTTGTTTCAAGAACTGCAAAATCTCCTAGTAAGCAAACACATCCCATGTTGAAACATAGATAGGAAGCACAGAAATCAAAGTATTTTATCACAGATGTCAAAGCATTTTCAAAAAACTAAGAAATCAAAGCATTTCATTTTAGAAAAAACAATCTTGGATAAACTTATGACTTTATACATATTATTAGTTTATTTTGAACTTTGTGTGTGCAAAGTTTTGAGAATAGATTGACTTTCAATACTGATTTGGTCATGGAATCAAATTTATGGAATGGGCTTTATAGCATTCAATGCATGAGTGGTATACTGGTATAAACAGCTGTTTCAAATTTTTTTCTATGGTTCATGCTGAATTCATAAGAATAAATCAAAAAATGTCAAGCACAGTTGACATATTAAACCTTTAAACAGTTAATTGATAGTTACTAAGCAATGAAGTTTTCAGTTTTTTAAAATATTTCTTGTTCAAAACAGCTCACTATGATAAAAAAAACTTGTTAACTGTTGAAAACATTTGTTGTGGCACCAACGTTGTTGTTTTATCTGATAGCATCTCTTTACTCATGAGTTATGCATTTAGCTATTCATATCTAAATATCAAGATAATACAGCCAAGCTTGGTTTTGTTAATTTATCTAATGTTGTGGAACGGAGGCTTATGAGTTTATGTCCTCTATTATCTGAATGGCTTAACATTTTGTTTTGTTGGCTAATTCTTTGTTTTTTTCATTGGCAAAATTTCTGCTTTTGCAAATGCGAAAAATGCTTTGAGGCTAAGCAAACATCATGAAAAAAACCCTAAGATTAACACATTCTAACATGCTTTGCTTAAAAAATCATCTCAAAACAAGTTAAGAACTGAAAAAATCAGGTGGAACAAAAAAATCACGATAGCTATCTCTGCGCAAAGATAGCTGAATGCGTGCAGAGATAGCTATCTCTGCGCAGAGATAGCTAAATGCACGCAGAAACAGCTAAATATGCGCAGAGATAGCAGTTTTTGTGCTGTCAGATGTAATATTTTTACGAACGGCGCCCCATACTATAGCAAGAGCGACTGACATACACAGAGCTTTGACACAACATTCTAAGCAAAAAATTCAAACAAAAATAAAATATTTCAATAGTGCATGAAATTCTCTTTCACATGGTTCAAAAAAATAGAACAGGACTTTTACCAATCGTCCAGCAGACCACTTTGAACTTGGCACTTGATCGAAATATTTTTTTGCTCAGATTTATGCGAAAAAAGAAAGTGACGTAAACAGCAATTTTAAACAATATTCCGGGACCGATATTTTCATAAAAAGAGCATATTTCAATAGTGCATAAAATTCTCTTTCACATGCTTCAAAAAAATAGAACACGACTTTTACCAATCGTCTAGCAGACCACTTCTTTCTTATTCTTGGCTACTGGCCAGCTCCCTCCCTGTACTCAGTACTGCTGAAGGCTATTCAATTAATTTTTGTTGACGTAAAAGCTAGCTGGATGTAAAATTGCGCAATACAATGTTTTTAAAGCTCGACTTTTGCATTGTAGTTTCTTATACAACTTTGGCAGAAATACAAATACTTCAGTTCATGTACTTTACCTGCGCATAAATATCATGGTTATGTTTATGCTATGCTGTTCATCATTGAAATCCCCACCACCTTCTCTGATAGGTGGAAGTTTTTCAAGCGTATCCATAGCAGTGTTAGAAATCAGTATCATACCAAACAAAACTACGGAACACGAGTGACAGCGTCATACGGTCAAGCCAAATTTCTGACTTGCTAAATTTCCGACTTCATTACATGTGCGCGTGCACAGAGTAACATTCTACATATCACATCAGTCAAATCAGTTGAGAAAAATGATTACGAAAGCTTTGGGTTTATTGTTTAGATAAGTTTGTCGCTTTAGGGTTTGGGTTAGGAAAATAAATATAGTTGAGGTCTAACACTAAAGAAAATATTTTTCAGTGGTTGTAGTTTTTCCCGTACTGTAGCTTCTTGTGGGTATCTGACATCTAACCAAAAACTTTTAATTTACACAACACACACGAAAACAAGGCCGCCAAACTTTATTCCTTTTCTCAGAAAAGCAAAATATCTGACAAACAACAAATAGGTCAGAAATTTGGCAGAGGTGAGCGATTTCGGAGTGGATTCCTTCCGGATTTTGCATTCTATACCACAGCAAGATACAGAGCCAGAGTAAAAGTTTCTAATTTTTACCAGGAGCAGGAGCTGCAAACGGAGTCAACACAAACATCAGTCCAGAAGCAAATTAAAAAGCATAAAGAACGATTAGAATTTCTAAGTGATGTGCCCGAGTGTCATCTCTGTCGAGTCAGAGACACCTAAAAATTTTTCGAGTCAGAGTCGAGTCATGACTTGGTCGAGTCGAGTCAGAGTCAAGTCACAAGAACCGTCGATTTACTGCTAGTCATTGCTTTGAAAGCTCGAGTCAATTGAAATTTCATATTTTTCCTGTCTTTTCTTTGCCATTAAATTACCCCAAGAAGCACTAAAATGGCGCCCCATAAGGTAAAAAATGGTGCCCATGGTTGTTTTAGGAAGTTTGATTCCAGGCTAATACGATCAAAGCTTTTTGTAAAAGCAGTTTCCATTTTTATGACAAATAACACAGCCACAATAATCGAAAACATTGTTTTATTCGACGTTTCGGCTGATGCGCAAGCCATCAACATGAATAGACGAAATGCGACAGTTAAAGGAAAAAATTTCCATTTTGTTGAAAGTTTCCATTTTGCTTGTCTCTTTCACTCTCAGCGATTTCTGCAAGTCTAGCCCAACTATTGCAGTTGACTGCATAACCTTGAACTACTGACGCAACCACAGGTGAAAGATGGTAATTCGGGGCATTAAACCAAGGATATCTGGAAACCCCGGGATCGGACACTCCAAAAATGGGTGGACATCAGAAGGGTTACTGCAGCTTGTCATAAATGTGAGACTAACTGACCTTAAGGATTTCAGCAAGCATGAAAGTCAATGCAAAACGGCCAGTCAGTGCTCATCATACATTCAGGGCCAAAATAATGCTGGGGGGTTTGAAAATTGGGTGGGGGGGAAAATTTCCCCTTGGTGATTTTGGTAGGGGAATTGTTGTGAGAAATCGGCGAAAATCGAAAAAATTACCTGTTTTTTTACTACAGAACATTACTTGGCTCAGGACTTCTAACTGCGATGCAGTTGCTGTACAATCCGACAAAAATGCAAACAGAAAAACTTACGTAAAATATAACACATGCAATATAATACATTTCCATTTGACAATTTATTACAGTTTTTTCAGAGATACTGATCTCAGAAACGCGAAAAATTCAATAGTACCAAAGCACAAGAGACAAAAATAAGGCAGAGGACAGGCATACGAAATTCCTGTTTACATGTGAATCAGACGACAGATCACAGCACTTGAAGATTCTACAGTAACACTTAAGAATCTACATAATCACACCACAATTGCCACAGCTGCTGAAACAGCGCACAGAATGTTGTTTGGCGCAGGTCTTACAACTATGCAATCGAGCAAATATGCACACAGAAAAAATCAGGTGAAAGTACCAGCAATATAATGTAATTCCATATGGAAATTTATCACAGTTTTCGCACTCATCTTCTAATCGCGAAAAGTTCGCTGGAATAGTGGTACCAAAGCACAAAAGAAAAAAAATAGGCAGAGGACAGGCATATGAAATTCCGGTTTATATGGAAAGTAGAAAACAGATTACACCACTTGAAGATTCTAGAGTAACACTTACGAGGCAGTGCTAGACAACAATGGTTACATGGACATGTCATGGTCTACAAAAGGTTAACACTTAACCGTTAATAGTTCCCCAACGCGCAGCATGCAAAAGCAAACACAGGCATGAAATCAGACACAACTGGTGCTTAGGATACCTCAAATACATATACTTCACACGACTGGAGTTCGCAACAATAAAGTTCACTGTTTAATTGAAGTATGCAACATGATGGCATGGCAAACAGCTATGATAAGATTGAAAATGACACGCAAAGACGTGAAATTACTTCTTGCCAGAATCACGTGAAGTTAATTTTCTTATCTTTCGGTTACCACATAAAGTGTCAGGTGCATTTTTTGCAGCATTCAAACGTTTTAACTCATTCTTTGCAAAGCAATTGAATGCTGTTTGTATGATTAGTTCAAAAATGAAATGACCAGCAGAGCATGGTTGCTTCATCAGAGTTTCATGAAAATCATTACCAACAACTTCGGAGACAGCAGTTGTGAATACAGAACGTTGATTTGAAATGGTTAAAAAATTTTTTAACCAGATCATTCGATGCAAGTGAAGTGTATAGTTGTACAGCAATCGCGGTTATCGTGAAGCAAAGCTGTGTTGGTGCAGAAAGACCACCGCGATTAGCCATGTCAAAAAGTTGGGCATGTTCTTTCTGCACACATGTGTGAAGTTCTGGAACGTCATGATTGTCAAGAAGCAATTCTTAGCAACCTGAACACTTCCTACAGCGGGAAATGCTGCCACCGATAAACCTGCTTGTGAAAAAAGTTACACTGGCATCACTTTCCGTAAGATCATCCATACTTTATGGGTGCTTGCGGCAACGCTTGCATCATTTAGGGTGGAATTATCAACAGTAATTAACCTGGAAGCTGACACCAACGCTTGCTCTTGAAGTAAGCTCAAGCAGCGAATTTTTTTCTCTGCCTGAAGTATTTGACGAATTGATATGTACAAATTGCTTCCATGTGCTTGCTGGTACCACCCAAACCGACCTTCTATAGGGTCAGACAAAACTTCCCAGTCAGCACATAAGAAAACCCATGCGTATATTGCAGATATATGGCTAGATCATGGACTGCACCCATGCTTTAAATGCATGCTGTGAAAGTTTCACTAGTAAGACCACTAGAACCAGATATCTTCCATTTCACAAAGATGTCTCTTGCCTTTTGTAAGTATTGCAAGCTGACCTCGTCCCCATCGCAGATGTTCAGCGCTGCACACATTGCATCTCTTTTGCGAATTGCTGTAAAAAATTGAGTCAAACAATTACTCTCTATATATAGACGTTAAGCAGCAGGGTACCAAATGCATATTTCTATAGTGCAGCTGGACAATGCAGAATAATCAAGCAATCTACAAATCATCTTGTACTACACAGTTTCATAGTTTCATGCAGCGTATTGGAATGAGTAAATTTATCATCCGAATATGTATGATTCGCTACTCTTAGCTGATCAATCTTTCTACACACATAAAAACTTTACCAGTGGTAACCACACACACACCTTTGGAAGGTGATTTCACTGACATTATTTTCCAAATATTTCCAACAAACTTCAGAAATCGAGCAGTTTCATAAAATGCAGGGTTGCTTTTTCCATAAAATTCCAACCCACGGACTGTGGATTCACTAAAAATGCCTGTTAAAAATACTGGGTGGGTCAGTATTAACACTGATGTTAACAACCAGTCATTACTGAAGGTCAATACAAATTTGAAACAGCTATTATGTAGAGTCTGAGGCAAATGCATAAATAAAAAGAAAAAAATAACACACAAAACAGTTATTATTCAGGCATTACATGTTTTGTACTGCTGTACATCACGCATTTTAAGCTATACTTACTCAGTGCATGCTGTGGAGAAGTTCTTGCAATGCTACCTGGATTCAAAGAAGCCTTTTTCAAAGCATATGCAATTTTTTGTGTCTAACTTTCTTCCAATGCATACAGTTGTTTCATATGTGAAAACAATGCATTTCTTGCTTTCTTCCAATGCATACAGTTGTTTAATAAGTGAAAACAGGAATTGCCGAAAATATCTTCATATCCATCAATGGGTATTCTGAATCGTTCCTTGTTGACAAATTTGTTGAATATATTTTTGAGGTTATGAGTAAAATCAAAGAGTAAAAATAGCCGTTCCCCTCGTCTGGTTGGATGTTCCACACTGTGTGCAAGTTCACCTCCACACATATCAATGAACATTTTCCTGAAAAGCAATCGCTGTTCACTTTACTTTGTATAGATTCCTGCCTAGATTAAACGTATTACTTTCTGTATTAGTGAAACAAGTTTTGCAATTAAGAAAAAGAAACAACAATACTACTAACAACCAATATAACAAGCTCATTAAACTGAAATAATTTGCCTTTCACAAGCAGTGCAGAGTACATACCTGTTACCAACATGGTTGTCAACAGAAACTGCTACAATCCAGAACAGATCATGCAATGCCAACATTACTTGATTGAACCACTGTCGTTGCAGTTCAGTGTCCAGCTTATTGACTGGGACTAAGCATACCACATCTTTATATTTTCCACATGTGGACTGAATCATAAATGTAAGGACTGTTGCTGATGGTTGGCCATTGTCATTCAGACCCACAAAGGCACCATTGCCATATTGAATTCATTGTGCTGTATAAATTTCATCAATCATTAGCGTAACCGGTTTTTCATTTTTTGTCAAGGCAGCAGGGCGCTCCTTCAAATATTCATTATCAGTGTTTCCCTCTTCAACTGTTGAAACTGGAAAATCTGCGCAGTTGTCTCGTGGATTGCAACTTGAAAAAATCACATAATTTCTTGTACAGAGATTACTTGTCAATTGCCACAGAAATGCAGTGGTGATCATGTTAGTTGAATATCACCGGCCATTTTTGGGAAGTCCCAGCAGCTTCAGTTGCTCAGTGATGAAACTAAGTAAGGGCATTTCAAGTGTAGTCTCATTTTCATTGACAACAACATCTGAAGAGACGTACTTTTCCAGACATGCTACAGCAAAGTCAAGAGGACAATTGATGTTGCTGTTATATGATGTTGATTCGCAAAAAATGTGACTTCAACAAAGCAAGTATGTTTGAAAGTTCAGACATGTTCTTCATTGAACCAGCAGGCAACAAGCCCTAAAGAAATGCAACGGCACTAAAACAGAATTCGCAAATACATGAAATGCAAAACTTGGAAGTACAACAACAGAAATTAGTTGTTGTGGTGCTGTGGTAGCAACATCAGAACAATGTATGTAATGAAAAGAAACTGTATTTTCTTTGAATATGATGAAGCAACCACTAGGTAGTACAGTGTCCTTCAACTTGTTTAAAAAATATGCTAAACTGTCAAAAGTGTCATGGTTCAAGGCTTCCCTATTTTGCTGTTGTATTCGCATGTTTTCTAGTTACGCCTAGAAGCAGAACTGACAGTGGTCCTCCGTGGGGTGGACGAGCAAGTAGCAGAAGATAGATATTTAGGCAAACCAGGAAATATGTTAGGTACTGCATAAGGTTTCAAGCGTAAACGCTTTAAATCCTGTGAATGACGAGATAATCGCCGCCTACACTTCTTATCTGAAGAAACACATTGAAAGTCATGATCTTGGAAATGCTTTGCACATACTCTATGATATTGATTCAATTCCCATTTTTGTCATGGAATAGCATTTATCCATTGCTATCGCAGACTTTCATCCTTTGGAAACATAAACAATGACAATTTTTCATCCTTGTTACTTTTCTCAGTTTTCCTAGAAGACTTATAACCAGTGTTAATGGTCAATGGTCAATGGTTTATTGTTTCATATGACTCAGCCAACAAGCAAAAGCATCATAAAAGCCATCACATGCAGTAAGCCAACCATAAGCGAACATTAGAGCATATGAAAACACAATGGCACAATAGTTGATCAGTGTAAACAAAGAGGGGCGCTGTGTCATATAGGATTGGTGAAAGACCGTGGCTGTCATCTAGTCAACCAACCCCGTTTATCACTTTTTGTCAAGTGATTGAGAAACAACAGTTGCAGATCAAATAGGCATAATANANAAAAAG
>JGI24159J19872_10007311_pt1 | contig 14474 bp, 5 predicted proteins | sample Ectturendosymbi4_FD_19872 | JGI IMG/M metagenome (IMG submission 19872) | reverse complement strand
ACAAAAGATTTAACTGTTACAACTCAAGAAACATAACAAGGATAAACAAAACTAGATTTAAACGCACATGATTTCTAGTAAATGTGTAAATGGAGAGGAAACATCACACACACAAAAACATGCTACAGCATACCGCATTCACCAAATCAGTTCTGACGTTGAAATCATTCAAAGGTTGATAAGGAAATGACGCAAAACCTCCTATTACAACTGAGAAAACATAAACCTAGTGTTCAGTGAATGGCACACCCGACTCATACTTCAAGTTTCTCAGCTTCAGATGTTTGCGCCTGAAGTGTCGCTCTGGTTCGCCGCCTTTCCTAAGCAGGGAGTAGGGATTTTGACCGTCAGGTAGAGATTGATGGGGTGGTGTTTTCTCCGAATCTGCAAAAAGATCTTTACATGTTAAACTGCAGTACCTATCGAAAGGAATCATTTCACAGCAAAGTATCAGACGTTATGACGTTTGCAGAGTTTATGTTACGATATTTAAAGTGTATATACATAAGGCGTCTTCTAGTCTTATTCAAAAGTCGTTTTAAACTTTGATAAACAACAGAAGAACAGTCTATTTTATTTTGCATAAATTACAAAAGCATTGAGGTTAAAAAATACACCTAAAGATAGTAAACACGCCGCTAGACCCATGGCACTGCTGCATGGACATTAATAGTCTTTTCATAACAGATAACTTGCAAAATGAATCCCACACAATTTCGTGACTGAACAGTTTCTACCGAAATGTAAGTTTGGATGCTATTAATTATTTTGTAGTGATAGAAACATCATATTATTGGTCAAAGCACAATGGTGATTAAACTGATTGAACTTTTCATAGAAATAATAGGTACAGTACATGAAAGAACATTAACAGTTTAAAAAAGAGAATGGAATCAAATTTGAACTCAAGCAAAAGTTTGCAGATGTCTATTACTCCAACAACCTCATATATTCATTTCACAAATACTGGTATATAGCAAGTCCATAAATATTTAATAGTGCATATCAGTTTAAAAATATTCTTGAGAAAAATCAAAAGTGTATTCTTCTGAGATTCACCAGTGTTACAGCTGAGACCTGACACACTTCAACCTCGACATTGTGATTTTAGACAGGAAAATGTTCAGTAAAGCATATACAAAGAAAACTACAAATTAATGATCAATATTTATCCCGAAATAGTTTTCCACCTTCAAAAAATGTTAGAATGACCCCAACATCAAGAAATCAATTTACTTTAACATTTTTATCTAAGAAATGGAATGGTAAAAGCTGTTCAATGGATGACAGGTTAACAATGCACTAACTCCTTTGTTGGAAGTTATTGTCACTGACGAGTCTCTGTGATGACCTGTACATGTTATGGCAAGTCACAAAAAGACTGCTGTGTAATTGACTAGTAAAGACAATCAGTGTAACAACAAAAGGTTACAATCATTGTAACTGTTTTTCACACAGACTACATGTACTACTTTCTCGTGCAAATATCATGCTTGACTATTTTCCATGGACAACCTAACTTGAACAAGTGCAGTAGTAGCAGCAAAATGATTTACTCAGTGAGCAATGGCATAAGTACATTAAGTAATAAAAATTAAGCAGGTCAGTATTTCTTTCAATAGTAAATATGTATATAAATGTGTCATATCTATACATACAAACATGCCAAATGTTGGTAATAGAATGCAGCAAATTTTGTTGCTGAAACTTTCTCTGTAAACTCGAACAAAAGCAAATAACATAATCTTTCTTAATTGGTCAATTAACGAAATGCTAAATACAATTACTATTTTATCAAACTTTCAACTACGCCATGACATGTACATGTTAAGGCAAGTCATTTGCTTATTGCAAAAAATATGCACTGCTTACCAGATACAACACTGAAAATGGCACTCAACAACTTCTAATGCAAATTTCACTCTTATGAGACATACCTGCTGGTGGCAATGAAAGGGAGAAATCAAGTGATTGTGACACCATCTGTGATTTTACTTTCCCACCACAACCAGTGGTGTCATTACCATGTCGTGTTTGTGCATAGTCAAGAGCTTTTGGAAACACCTGCAGGCAAGCAAGTTCAAGGTTGACCAGTTTCAGATTTGTGATTAAAAAAGTTGGGGAAATATGAGCCTATCTGACCAGATCATGGTGTAGATCAAACATTAATAAATTAAGTGCTCGTTGCTTACACTCAAACCATTCCACAAAAGGTCAAACTGAAGTCAAATATAAATATATACACAGTGGTACTGTGCCAAAAGTAGAAGTGTGAGAATTGTCTGTAAAAATATAGATATGGCTTGTTGCATTCAACATGGCTGGGAGATTATTTGCTGAAAAATTAGTAAATAATGACAACAAAGGCACTAATACTTGGTGCTATCTGAAGAAAAAGACCCTGTTCTACTTGGCAACATAATTGCATAAATCAAACATTTAAAGATTTAGCCTTAATATCCTCATACAAAAGTATCCATCTTAGTCTGTAATAATCACCCAACAAAATATCTTCACATGCCCAACGTCTGCATGCAGGTATAAAAACTCATATAATCAACAACTAATTTCACTAAATGCTAACATTTATTACACTATGACAACCTAGAAGCTGTTTGAGATGCATCTAAGACTTTTGACAGGATTAACTATAACCAATTGTTTATAAAACTATTTAAGCACAATGTGCCTATGTGTAAAACTGGTGGTGAGTTGGTGTTGGAATCTGACCACACAAGTGAAATGGGGTACTGGTCTTTCAGACACCTTCCTCAATCCAATTATTATTTCTATTAGCTGCTTACCTCAAAATCTGATGCTAGAATGCCTTTATTTCTCTTCCACTGCCAGACCTCTGTATGACGATGAGTGAATGAAGTTATAATTGGGGTGCTGAAAAGTGTTTTACTCCTCTTAATATTCATTGTGTACTAACACCTACTCTGTAATGCATTATTGCTAACCATTTCTGTGCTTTTGTGTTATTCAATTGCCCTTGTGATGTGAATCATGAGTCTGCGGCAAATACATAAAATGAATGGCTCCATGTTCCTTACAATAATATCGATTGAATTTTTCATTGCATCCCAGGAACACAAGTGTTCACTTAAATCAAGTTAACTATTTCTTCAAGATATTTCATGAACATTTTCATATAAAATTTTTATTCACTCACTTTAGTCATCTCATGTTTTTTACAAATCCCCATTTTTCTCTTATTTATAATACTTTTTTTCAGATTTGTGATGCTTCTGTATGATGATGACCAAATGCAGTAGCTGCTGGTGCCTTGTTTAGATGTTTGTACCTCTTTACTATCAACTACATGTACCAATTAACCAATACCCTATGAAGCATTGTGTACAAGTATTTTTTCACTCTTGTGTTCTTTTAACTTATATGATATGGAGTTTGTGTATGAGACAAGACTCACTCCAAATAAAAATATTAAAACATAAATAAAACCCTTAAGAATTCAACTGATATTGAAAGCACAACACCATGTTCAAAAACAACGACATGAAACACTGAATACTCACATTTTTGAGGCTGTCAATAATAGGAACATCAAAAAGTTTTTCCATATTTGAAAAATAAAAATGACATAGTCTTTCCACATAATGCTGCACTGCAGGAGAATCAAGAAAGTCTTTATATGGCTGAACTGAAGTGAGAATGTAATTTAAATTCAACCATGCCTGTAGATAACAAAATCCACAAAAATATTGTTTAGGTTTAATTATGTGGCAAAAAGCAATACAGCTGATTATGAACTACATCAAAACCATAAAAAACAAGACTAATTTCAATTTTATACAGTTGGCCACTGAACAAAAACCCAAGTATCATAAATATTTTGCATGCAACATATCACCACATCATAAACTGTGCATCATCATTATGCTTCCTAATACTTGAAATATTTATGATAAAAATTCCATAAATTATCTGACACGCAAAAAAACAAGAAGTTGCAATAAAAAAACCTAATGCTTCTTTACGTTTTTTAGCTGACCTGCTTGGAAACTGTTGGCTGAAGAGCAGATATCATCACCTTGGTCATCTCTTTTACCAACTCAGCCAAATCTTCTTCTTCAGGTTGGCCATGCTGACCAAGACTGTGATTCAATCTTTTCCTCAAAGGTCCAATCCATGGCAAGGAATGTCTGTGATAGATAAGCCTTTACATTTTTCTCATATTTTAAGCATGACAATTGGTATCAAAACAAAATTTGAATTGTTTGACTTGAGCTTATTTTTTAAAATGGCATGCAAAACACTACTGCCCAGATGTCTAGAATTGCAAAGCAGCCTCATTCTTGCATTGACAATTATCCAAGCAAGCTTTAACAAAGATGAAAAGCTCTTCATATTATCTATGTGCTAGAAACATGCCTGCTGCTAAATCAAAATAATGTTCTGAGTGGGAATTTTTGGAAAATTTAACATGACAAATGTCCCCAATATAATTCAAGCAAAATTGACAGAAAAATTAGATTAAGGTGTTTTTTTGTAGGTACAAAGACACCAAACTTAAATTATGACAAAATATGAAATGAATGGTTGGATTGTCATACATGGATTTTGAGAGTTGTATGCATCATTTTTAGAAATCTAATGTGATTTGCTATACTACTCAATTCAGAATGCATATTTTTGCTTTTGAAAACATTAACCATATAATGTAGATTCAGACCAATCATAACGTTGCAATAGTAAAGGTATGTAGCCTACTTTAATTACCAAGATACGTCATAATAGCTATGAATACAATTTGCCCAAAAACACTAACGCTAATCAAAACCTAACAAGGAAAGAAAGTTTTATTGTACTTGACTTGTGCCTATGTTTGAATGTAGTAAGTAGTCTCCAGATTTACCCTTACTCTGTGTTGAGGATCAGCTATTTTTTAATGAATGCTGCAATGGTAGCAAATTACTGTATCCACCACACATGAAGCTTACCTTTGCACCTATCCACAACAAAACAGGTAAGTTGCATGCACTATGTCCTACGCCTTCAATATGACTTGAGAAGGTATTGAACCTAGTCTACTAGCTTGAGATGCACATGCCTTGCTTACCCAGTCAACTTTCTGATTGATTAGACAGTTCAGTAATTATTTGAAACAAAACTTTTACCTGGACTCACTGAGCTCATCCATTAAAATGAACGTCTAGACCAGGGGTGGGCAATTAGTGGCCCACAGGCTACATGTGGCCTGCCACATTGTTTTTAATGGACTGTGGAAGCATTCAGGAAAAATCTTTAAATCTGAAATTTCGTCCAACTTATCACAATGACTGTTAGTGTTAAGGCCAACTTGAACCAAGAATTGCTTTTATTTCCATTAGAAGGTACATTGCTCTGCTAAAAACAGCCTTCTCAAAGTGGTCACCTAGCCACATTAATTGCCCACCCCTGGTCTACATTTTCTAAAGGAACTTCTGTTGCAGCAAGTAGCCTAACGGACANACTTAAAAATCAGATTGTCTATAGCCATGCAAGAAAATTAATGAACGATCTTCATCGATGCAACCAAATAATAACAAAAATGANTAAGACATTGGTTTGTTTTTATGGCTTGTTACTTCATCACATCTTTTAGCTGTGAAACTAATTTTTCACAGTTTTGTAAAGTGTTGGTAATTCAGCAACATACACTCTAGCTTATCAACCATGTTCACACCATAATCAATGTGAAAAACTTTAAATAATGAAAGATAATACTTTTGATCAAGCAATATTTTATGTATAAAACAAGTTGTTGGAAAATATCCACGTGGCTCTTAAAGTAGCAACCAGGGTTTTTAAAAATGAGCTTTGCTATTACTACAATTACCTGAAAGATAAAAGTGAAGAACTCTCAGAAATTTCATCAGAGTTTATAGCAGGTAACTTGGGAGATGATGGTAAAACAGAAATATTGTTTTGAAAAGATGTCATTCTTCTTTAGTAGGTGCTAGTCATTCAACTTGCTCATTGTCAATTCTATGCATACAGTAGCAAGCTTTGCTAACACACAAATGAGTAGCAGCCTTACATAAAAATATCATGGATTGTCCCACTTCTTCATTAGCGTTATGAAAGAAGTTCTAAACAACAAATGGTGGGATGTAAATGAAATCAAATCAATGATAAAATGCAAAGAGTAGCAATGTGTTAGTACAAATTGCAATATAAAGCAACTTAGATTTCAGAGTCAACAACAATGTTTGTAGTAGCAGCAATTATCAAAATATGAAATTACAAGAAACATTATATTTCTCCGAAGCACAAAATCCAAAATAAGTGAAAAATTAGCTTAGTCTTATAAATTTACTAACCACAACTCCACCATTTCAAAGTAAAGGAAGTCAAAACCAAGTCATAATCATGTAACATACGGCTAAGCTTCGTCCGGTTACTATCACTCAGTTGTTAATAACAAGCTATAATTAAACAACAATGAGCTCTTAAGAATAATTTTTTTCAAGTATAACACCATGACAAGCCTTGAGAAAGTGCTACAAAATTTAACTGTCCCATAATATTTACAATAATTCATTTCATAAATAGATCAGACATTTAAAAACCATGACACACTGACCACTTTATCTCTAAAATCATACAACATGATACCACAGAAAATGTTGTAATGAACTATTTGTTTAGTTTTAACACTTTTAAGCGGGCAGTTTGCAAACTTTTATTGTTTTGCAAAAAAACGTTGTTCCATTGGTAGTGCATTTTGTTAATGGATATAGTTTGACACAAATGGAGTAGCAATGAGCAGTGAAGTCACAACAATAAAAGAATTAAGATGTTATAGCAAAAAATGTTGTTTTAATATTACAAAAGATTTACATTTTTGAGTTTGATAATTTTGTAAAAGTTGAGTTTCACACTGGTTGGTACCTTTGTGAAACAGTTGGAACGATTATCATACTAAAAATTAAAACATTTAACGTATTACATATTCAGAAAAACATATCATTAAATGATATTCAGAAATTATTTTAACATGGTATTTTTAGTTTTTGCACAATGCTGTTTTTTGATTTTGTTAAGTCATCATGAATCTGTGCACAATATCTCAGATATCCTTGGCTTATATTGCACCTTTTTCTCTAGCACAGTCTTAGACTATCTTCAAAAAATACAGTTTTATCAAAATTTTATAATTTAAAAAAATAATTATTATCAAAATCTTATAACTTTAAAGAAATAAAGAAAGATATAATTACAAAAAGTTTTATCAAAAACTTATAATTTAAAGAAATAATTACAGTGTATCTCTGTCTATATAATACATTTTTGACATAAACATGTTTTCTACTAAAAAATCTTCCAACAGTGATAAAAACATATATTGACATAGAGTGTTCAAAACTTTTAAGCTTATATTATGGACAAACTGCATAGTATTCACTTGTTTTTCTCATCATATAAGCTACTGCAATAATTTAGAAAAAAGGGTATTCTACTAAAACAGTCACTTCATGGTACGTATCTAGGCCAGTGATTCTTAACCAGGGGTCACGCCTCCCCAGGGGGAGTCAATAAATTTCAAGGGGGGCACAAGCCCTTACGTACTCAACAACATGGAAAGTTTTTGAACAGAAAAGTGTTCCATCTAATTTAACTTACCTATTTAAAGTCAAGGGGGCTGGAAACAGGCAGTGGCTACAGAACTGCCTGCGGATCTTTAAATCTGAAACCTTATTCGACCGCTTCCTGTAACATGACAGTAACGCACGATGAAAATGCAGTAGGTTTGGTAGTGTTGCAATCGGAAACCCAAGCAGCAAGTGTGCAAAACTTTGCACTGTGGCAGCAAGCAACAATAGAGATCATGCGTCACAATCTCTCTTATTATTGCTGGTTCAAGCCACGTATATATATTGTCGTTCTTCGCGCACATCCCATTCATGGTGAAGCACACATTCAACGCAACACCACCGGAGAGGTTGCAACAGTAGAAACATACTAAATGTAAAAGGTAAGCTTAAAATGTAAACCTAACCTTCACCCCAACTGTAGCCCTAACTTTAACACCAACCTAACGCTAATCTAACACTAACCTAACACTAACCTAAAACTAACCTAACGCTAACCAAACACTAGCTTAATGCTAATGCCTAAACATAACCCCTACACCGAAAGTTTGGAAAGTTTCAAAAATGAAAGGAAAAAGTAGTCTCATGAATTGAAACGTGCAACCACTACTACCAAAGTGAAAGTCACCATGGTGAGAGCCAAACCGAAAACCTTTGGCAGACCAGACCTCAAACACATCCGCTACGACATCGGAGCCATTCGAATGACAAACTGAACGTTTCATTTGAAACCTTGTCATGCCAGGCAGTTGAATAGTCACTACCCTTGAAAAAAGGACAAACGATGATTATGGCAAGCATGGTAGAAAAAACTGTGAGAACCAGTGATCTAGGCTATCACTGCTAAACTATTTTTTCTTTCTAGGCTGTTTTCTTAGTTTGAAGGTAGTGTTTATTTTACGGGTGATATTCTGGCGGCAATAGATCGGCTGGAGCTATTGTGCTGGCAGTNGAAAATTCGGCCTCATGGCATGATACAATACAAGTAAAAGGTCACTTTGTCAGGAAAACGCTGACATCCTGATCATGGTGTTATGTGTTATGGCTGCTGTGCCAATGGTTTTCGGTTCAACTCTCACCATGCNGACTTTCATTTTGTTTTTCTTTGCTTTTTTACAGGCTCCGCTTAGGTGTTACATTTAGGGGTTAGTGTTGTTAGGTTAGAATTAGGGTTAGGTTAGCATAAATGTTAGCTTTGCATTACGTTAGCTTAGTGTTAGGTTAGGGTTAAGTGAGGTTACGATTAGGTTAGGGTTAGGATTAGGGTTAGGGCTATGGTTAGGTTGTAGGTTTATCTTTAAGTTACAATTACTTCCTTTCCACCAAGCCTTTTGCTGCTGCCATCTTGGTGGAAAAATAGACACTGCCTAGTTTAAATTACTCTCACAACTAAATGCTATTCTTTCTCTGTTAAATTAATTTGTATATACTCAGTACAATGTAAAAGGATGTCTGTCAGCGCAGATATTGTTAACAGATATGTGTTGACATAACCGGAGTGGAAAAATACCTCGTTGCACAATCAATAATGGTAAAAATGCAATAGAAAAANATTTTTTCGTTGAAATTTAATACAATTTTTCCTCAAACACATAAAGATTAAAAGTTACCATGTTTTATGTTTTTTTATCTTCACAACTGTTCAAATCTACATTTCGTTCCCACTGGAGCTCGTTATCAAGAATCGAATAATCTCGTTGCAAGAGCCTGAGGGATCATGGATGGTGGCTGAAAGTAAGCGTAGGCTAGCAACAATTAACATTTTTAGTGACATTGTGGTGTCATTACTCACTGCAAAAAATATGTTTTGGCGACTGCGGTTATGCCATTTTATATCTGCAACCAAAATCGCTACTGACAAATATCCGACTTTTACAAGGCACCATATAAATACTCTTTGTTTATAGAAAAAAAAAGAAAATCTTCAGTATATGAAAACTTACCTAAACAAACATAACCTATCCAATCTCTCATCACACAACAACCAAATAAAATAAGCAGAGGCCGCATCAGTTTCAAAATGTTTAGGTTTGCAAGCTACATACCCCAGTTCTGAAGATAAAGCACGTTGCAAATACTGTAATGTTATTAAAATCGGCATGGTGTTACTTAAATCAGCTGATGTTGCGCGGCATGTTGCTATGGTGTTATATCTCTTTACCACGCTTTGTGGTTACGAGATTTCCCGCGCGCTCAACCTACATTTTCACAATGATTGGATGTTGTGACAAATTTAATTTGGAACGCAGCTGACGGTACGAATCGGCTAGTCTATTTTCTCTCTCTAGTCTCTAACTTGGGCAAACTGCTTCTATTCTAACTTATGCATAGGCTTGTAACAAACACAAGAATTCAACAAAGCGTGTGGCTGCCGATCTTTTGTCTCGTGCAGAATTTCTTTCCGTACTAAGTCGCCTTGGTGACGATCTCGTCTGTTCAGTTCAGTTTATTCGGGAAAATCACGAAGTGCAGTAAGTAAATTAACGACAAAAAGCAAAACAAACAAGCAAGAAGGTACATTTCGTAAGCGCACAATAACAGACAGGTTTCTAAGCGTTGTTGGATGGAAATTGTTGCTGCTTCTTGTTTTTTTTCATCACCATTGCTGTTTCTTGTTTCCCATAAATTAAAGAAAAAAATTATTTCCTTCATTGTTTAATTTCTAAGTTGAAGCATGATCAGATCAGTGTCAGGACAACGATATTGGTAAATTTAGGTAACATCTACTGTACTAGGCACAACAGGACATTGGCCATAAATCATAACTGCAAGCATTGCAGTTAAAATGACACAGCACAAATATATTTTTTGTGCTCTTGTGGTCCATACAGACGCGATCATATAGACACAAGTCCAAAATAAACTATACTATATAGACAGTAGACAAAGATGATTTATATTACATAAAGGATTAAAAAGACAGGAAAAGAACAAATAAACTACTGTGATTGAAAAGTCAAGTGCAATTAAAAGCTCCAAGTGAAGTTTGCTGCAAGTTTGAGGAATAACACTAACTGTAAAGTGTTTTTGTTGTATTGATGCACTGCAAGTTCTTCACTGCTGACCAGTCTTAATGAAATAATAAATGATGATTGTCCAAGGATACTTTTCATAACCTTGCAGTTTACTACTAGGCAGGTTGAGGTTTTGTATTGATAAAATGAAGAGGTATTCATTTTTGAAAGCAAGTAAGTGCTAGTTAGAACCAATTACAGCATCTTGTATATCAAAATTAATAAAGGCAGTGGCTACAGATACGCCTGTGAATCTTGAAATTTGAAAACTTATTCATACGTCACCTGTGACGTAACAGTAATGCATGACGAGAATGCAGTAGGCTTGGAAGAAACTAACTAAATGTAAAAGAAACTTTAAACCTTACCCTGACCTTAACCATAACCATAGCCCTAACCTAACACTAACCCCTAAATGTAAGACCTAAGCCTGAAAAAGTAAAGAAAAAAAACAAAAGTTGGCAAGGTGAGAGTCAAACCAAAAACCATTGGCATAGGGACTGTCCATAAATGACGTCACACTATTTTGGGCAAAAATCTACTCCCTCCTCCTCCCTTGTCACATTTCGTCACAACTATTTAACCCCCCTTAAAATATAACGCCACAATTTGCAACCCTCCCCCTTACAGTTGCAATTACAAATTTCCATCTATTTTGTGTCTGCTTAGACAAAATTTTCATCTGTTTTATAGATTTGATTTGTGCACGTTGTGGCAAGACCAACATTCTATTCATAAAACATCAAAAATACTGCACACATTGCCAGGACCGGATTAACCATTGGCCAAACTGGACAAATGCCCGGGGCCTCGCACTTGAATATAAAAAACTCCTTTACTGGTTTTTCATGTTTTTAGGCTGTTAACACGCATCAAAATTGTAGACCTTTTTGATGACTGCAATTAGTAGCCTATGTAGGTTAAGGAAACTGACAACTTTGGCATTTACCTTTTTTTGAGTGACTTAAAAGAACTGAATCAAACAGCACCACGCTTTGTGGATCCCCATTCAGTGATTTCAAATAAGCCCAGATACGAAAGCGAAAAAAACATATTTGCACAATAAAAACCCAGAAAGCTTGTGTTAAGAACAAAAACATATGAGTGTGCTTATTTCAACTGAAACGATAATTTAATACTAATGTAATTATACAGGGTGTCCACAAAGTCTGGGTACATGGCAGTTTTCACTATCTATTTTATTTGTTTAGGTTGCTTTACCTCCCATAGGTTTATTCATTTAAATCAGGGCGGGGAATCTATTTACTATCCCAGGCTGCATAAATTGTGGATTATCGTTAGCGGGACGCATGTAACTTGATTTTATCCCAAAATTCTACCTTTATCTTAATGCGAAGGATAGAGGCTTCTTAAAACATGCTACCTTAAGTACCTATTTCTCATGGTGCTTCATTTTGTTTGCTCTAAATTGGGTAACGAAAATTTTGATGCGGGTTATACCAAATGTTTACGCGGGCTGCAGGTTCCCCAACCCTGCTTTATGTGATGGTGGCTCTGTCCAAAAAAGAACGAATTGAGTTGGGACTGTTAAGTGGACAAGAAGGATGGTCTCAGACTTTGTGTTTTTTTATCACCTACCCAGACTTTAAAAACACCCTGTTGTTCCTCTTCCAAATTTTCTTTTGCAGCGCAAACACTAACCTTTGGACGACCTTTTTTTTGCTCAAGACGTTTTTCATAACGCTGGTAACATACTTCGTTGATGATATCTCCCACTAATTGCAGGGGTACGTTTGTTATTAAACTAGGAAATTTTGTGCAATCTTGAACTGCAGCGAGATCTAAAATCCCACAAAAAATATAATCCCAATGCTTGTTTCCTCTAATTGAAATTTGTTTTTTCATTTGAATTCATAAGGAAACATCGAATTTAAACAATCAGTCTTAACCCTTGTTTCACCAGTTTCTTCAATTGGCATTAGAGCCGGTAACATTATGATCTTATATGAGGAAATGAAACCGATTGAACACGTTCTCCTTCATCCGATATGCGTATTTTCTCACCTGATGTGCACATGCAAACACTGTAATATAACTTTATCTTTATACAGTTTATGACATGGAAGTTGCGGATGAATTTATTACTTCACAAAATCCAGATTTAACTTGATTTTTCATAAATAAACCTAGATACCCAGGTTGACTAAAAAAGCAGATTTGGGTGAAAAACCCTCAGTGGGAGCCCTGGTCACATGCTGAAAAATGCCTACTACCGTAAGTTGAAGTGAACGTTGATTTGTAGACATGTTATTGTTACGCAATAAAGACCAACACTAGAACAATCTGCAAGTAAGTTTCACAACCAGCCTCTGCAACAGGGCGTTGGAGCCGGAGCAATTTTGGATGGCTGGAGCCGGAGCCTAAAATTTGGGTTCCGATTCCACAAAGATATTTTGTGGGGCAAGCGACTTATANAAATAATATGATGTTTTTTATGCTTTTTTGGACCAAATTGTTCTGGATCCGGAGCCAAAAGGCTCCCAAAATTACNATGCCCAGAGTTGGAGCCAGAGCCTGAAATTTGAGTACCGGTTCCACACTTTTCCTCTGCAAGTAAAGCAGCAGACACAAACACACTGCAATCTCATCATTTCATGAGGCCAGAACAGTGAAACTGACTCTTGTGCAGCAGTGTCATACCGGCAAATAAACTGTCATTGCAACAATTAAATAAATTGATTGGAGATTAACTGCATCACCGAAGAGTTAATAGATGTAACTATTGTAAAGCTCCCATCGCAAAACTTCAGTCAAATAGTACGGTTCAAGTTGCTTTTGCGTGATATTTCGTTTGGAACTTTTTTTTCTGAACGGTGAACATTTTTATCAGCGAGAGAGTGTAGACATATCTTTCCTTAACACATATGTGAATGAACGATTTGTGCAGTGCTCTTCACTGCCATTGAAGATCGTCAGAGAGTCTATGACAAAAATGATTGTTGTGTAGTGTCACTGTAGCAAAAATATCGTTTTTTTTTATACAAGTTCTGTTTGAACAATTAACCACATACGAACCACCGTACATGGTCACCTCACCCCCAATTGTCTTTGAGGTAGGCTGCCGAATCGTATCAGTTTTGACTTTTTTGACCAGTGCTCTGCAAAGTTAAAACCAGGGCATGTGAAACGCAACACACTTGCGCTAAGGGTTTAGGGAGCCTCGCGGTCACGATTTTGCTCAGGGCCTCGCATTCATTTAATCTGGCCCTGCACATTGCTAAACAAAAATTAAGCAGCAAAGTGTATTCTACTTTGATGAAGACCGAAACGAATGAATTACGTTGTGCGAATGCTGGCAATGACTGATTGCGGTTATAGTCCTGTGTATGGATTTACCGTAGTGGTCGCTTTGCAATATTGAAGCAAAAACAAATCATAGGAACTTTTTGCAGTATAGTCTATCTGCAAGAACGATTTCACAATACAGAAAACAGGTATGGCGTGCAAATGCAACACAGGATGGTAAATATTTGAGAAACGTTTAATGATGGTTTCGACATTGGCTAAGATGAAATGAATTTTTGTAAAAACTGTTTCCTTTGAGATCGGCACGTGGCTTATGGGAGGCTTCACCTTTTTGTTGTGTTCTGTGCGTAGTAAACACCGAACTGTAGACCACAAAAATGAAACAATCACAGTTGACTTTTGAGGTCCACAACTGCTTATGTTTTTTACAGAGGTTACGGCGTTTCAACAAACTGTTGCCACTACCGAATGGTTACAAGTCAGCGCCACTCAACGAAAACACTCACTGGCCTGCAAAATAAAACAAAACATCCTAGTACAGAAAACAAACGAATCACTGAAATTGTTGGGTCACATGAAATAATTTTGTTATGGT
>JGI24159J19872_10007310_pt1 | contig 14474 bp, 14 predicted proteins | sample Ectturendosymbi4_FD_19872 | JGI IMG/M metagenome (IMG submission 19872) | reverse complement strand
TTTTTTTTTTTGTTTTCAAGGACCTTACCATAACCCAGGGTTGGGCAAATAGCGGCCCGCGGGCCACATGTGGCCCGCCACAGTGTTTTCACTGACCCGTGGAAAGCATTCAGAAAAATCTTCAAATCTGAAATATCCTCCAGTTCATCACAACAAATGTTAGTGCTGAGGCTAACTTGAACAGAGAATTGCTTCTATTTCCATTCGAAGATACAGCCTTCCGCTGTACGCGGCCTTCTCAAAGTGGCTCCTGAGATAAATTAATTGTCCACCCCTGCCATAACCTAATCACGCAGAATCGCTAATCAAAAATGAATACCTACGCTGACAGTAGCATTTCATGGATATTTGATTCTGTATGGAAAGTCATTTATGCAAATGTCGATAAATAGAGCTATAATTTTAAGTGATTTTGTGTACAAAAATTATGGAAGTGTAAACGTCTGATGCTGATTAACATGGAAAGGCTTGCGCGTTTACTTTCACATTGACAAAACTTACAAGATATCGGCAAACCATTGAGTTTGAAGACTTTATATGAGTAGATCAAGTGTGTGACTGTGTTCTCAGAAAATGAATCTTACAAAAATCAGCCGATATGCTGCACTAGCAAGACACATCAGATCCAATCAAAGTTCATCAATAGTTTCTCTCAGCAGGCAAATGCTAGCGGTCTTCTCAAAGCAATGACCTCAAGAAAGGTGCTTAGGCTCGACCTATTCTATAGAACTACAAAAAAATTTCCGCAAAAGTATAAACCTCAAACATGCTCAACCCATTGATGGACAACGTAGGTTTGAATTAAAACGTCCTTTAATTAAGTACGACATTTTGTAACCCTTTCGACAAACGCAAAGCAATTATTTTCGTAGCTGCCCTACTTTGCAATTTTGTTCTTGTCTTGGTGCCCTTTGCATTTTAGTTACATAAAAGGAACCTTTTGCAAGCTTAATATTTGGTCCATGTTTGCTTTTTAGGTTTTTATTTTCTGGGATAAAGATTGCAGATGCAACTCAAATTATGTACCACTGAGCACATTGATTTTTCAGTTTAGCGTACACCAACGTTTGTAATATTTGTACGTGTGGCAGCCTATTTCTTTATTCTAACAATACGATTTGTTATGATTAGAAGTGTGTATAAAATAACTCTATATAAGACTAAATAGTTGATTATGTGCATGTATTATAGCAACAAACTCAGAACAAAATTTGTTTGAAAGCAGATATGTTTTGAGCATTAATTTTAGCAATTATCTTCTCTTTCAAACATAGTTCAAAGATACACAATGTTTCGTTGAACATACAATGTTTATTTAAATATCATCAAACTACTTGGTGCCTTCATCGCGATTTGCGTAGAATTTAGGTGGCCTGCCCATCCAATATTGCCGTCTGAATTTGCTGACACGATAGGTCAGCACACACAGCACTTTATTACATTTTGGTGATAGAATTATTCAGTTACAGGGTACCAAAATAAAGAGCTAAAATTTGAATGCTTTTCAAATTCCACCTTAAACGTAAAAGTCATTTGCGTTTAGAATAACTGAATTAATGGACTTGGTTGAAACTAAACTCCAGTAAACCGTTTAGTAAACATTTGACAAACCTTTTCGCCTCGGCAGGAAGTAGAACAGTTGCCATGTGCCAAACTTTCATTGTAGTTTGCTGTCAATGGACACCATGGAGTGTTACTGTTATTGTCCGTTGTGCAAGAACCGCGTGATATGTTATTGTAGTATTTTTACAAGGTATCCTTGCTCTTCCAATAGCCAGGATCTCCTGTAAAAATACTTAAAATTTGTTTTTTTGTGAAAAGCAAGTGTTTTTCTATCGATATCCCAAACACGATGATATCTTACAATAGGCTTCAAATAAAACGGATTGAAAAATTCTCGTAGTACTTGCTTTTCACCGGTCACATGTCATTAGTGGTGGGCCCCCAAATCTCAGCTGACTCAACACCGTGGGTTTATAAAAGTCGTAACTGACGTTAGTGACGTTCAACATGTCGTAGGTGAAACCCGACCCTGTTGAATTCCGTGTACTCGCCTTTGACGCGCACGTCCTGCCATTGTGTCAAATTTGCTTCATACAAATTTCAGGTTTCTAATCAAAAAGCGCAAAAGTTGAAAATACACTTGCCCCCTGTTGGGTCTATTCTTCCGTTTTGAACATACCCTCATTGTGTTAGTTTGAATGAGCATACACTAGCCAGGCTAAAAGTAAGGCTGGGGCTGTTCGGCTGCAGAAGTTAATTATAGTGCAGTTGTTTTTCTGGTGCGTGTCGACGGACAAGGACAGCATTCCTGGCAAACTGTAGCAACAAAGACATTTGTCTGATCATGCTAACAAAGACATTCGTCATTTTGCTTGTATACCAAACAATTGGGAAACCCTATTTTGCCCTTTTGGATGAAAAGTTAAGGTAAATTATCTTTAGATCATTTTACAAGGTTGGAAAATAATTTAGGTTCGATGGCTCATGAATTGCGAAGATCAACAACATTGAAACAACTATATTCCGACGTACTCTGCTGTTTAGAACTCAGCGGTCCCAGCCAAGGGTACAAAGAACATAAAAACGCCGCCGCGTTCATCTTATAGGCACTTGCAAAAGCCAAAAACGTTAAAAGAACGCTGTTCGTATGAATGGATGGTGGCGTCACCAACGTCACCAGCAGCTTTCAATTTACTCGTCAATGTTGCCACAATATTGCATATGGTTAAGAAAGAGTCCTGTGAGAGAAAAGTCTTTGGTTAGGAACTAATGGTTTAGATAGCTACCTAACAGCGGTCAGTTTCAGCGGACGTAACCGAAGGCAGCTTCTACACAACAGAGACTACTGTCCTTCAAATTTGTTGACTAAGAAACAAGTAATGTACACCGGTTTGTCACTGAACTGGTGTCCCAGCAGTAAAAATTTGTGATTATCCAAGTAAACTTGAAAACTATAAATCAAACTTTTGCCGTGCATAAAGAACTGAGAGTATATGTAAATTAACAACTTTGCAAGATGCAAGTTCAGCTATAACCCTTCATATTTTGTTTGCAATCTATGCATGCACTCTGCGTACTAACCTGAAAATTTTTTTCATCAAACATTTTAGTAAAATATCTTAAATTCATGAGATATGTGGACTCCGCAACAATTTGTTTATTATCCATTACTTATTAGATTCACTATCTTTGAGACAATGGTCACGACGATAACAATAACCAGTGCATACAAAAGCAGTGAACTAAGTCACATATATATGCCGACTCGTGTTTGATCAGCCATAATATGGTTACTGCAAAAACAACGTACACTGAGCAATAATGAGTGGTGAGAAGCAAAAAACAAAGTTTTATTTGTGTAAAGTAGAGAAGGGCCGGATAAAGAGGGGCGATTGGGGCGATCGCCCCTCTAAAACTTACAAAAGTAACTTTGTTCACCATGATTTCATGATTTTGTGCAATTCGAAAAACAACATTCGCAACAGTAGAACATTTTGCCGTCCATTCTTTTGTCACAACATTATTATGAAGTACACTTCATATTTCTTATAGTAGTGAACCTCTAATGAGACTTGACTACCAAATGTTATTGAAATCGCTTCGCCCTCCAACATGACTGGGTGAATCCACCCCTGAAGAAGAGTGTAAAGTCGAATTGTGTAAAATTGACGTGTGAGCAGGTGAAATTGCGTTATGATAGAGTTATGCAGTCTCAAGAAGAGTCATAGAGTTGGTCTTTTGATTTCGTTTATTTTTCCTGTTCGAGTCTGTTGGTCTTTTTCGCCGTCAAGTTTATCTTAACTTTGTGGAAGCCATATCAAATGACAAACTCTCATCATATACGACATGGTTTTACGTGAGAGTGACAAATGTGTAGCACTTTTTTCATAAATATTGTTTATTTGTGCATTTTTGTCACTCAAACAGCGAGATAACACAAATGCAAACACAAGGAAAAAGAACAACATCAAAGAGCATAAATTAATTGCATGCTGATGAAAATATATTGTACAAACATCAAAAACTTCCGGCTTAGCAATTTGATGTGATCTAGCATATTTGAAAATCAAAGGGTTGGCTAATGACCTTATGGGTCAACTTCCCAGCCAGCCCTGTTGCTAGCACAAATGAATTTTAAATTGTAGAAGTTTCACGTGTGGTAAAAGAAAAGTAACAAAAATATATCGAATCAAATGAAATAAGTAATGAAAGCAACAACAAAAAGTAGAGGTGTAAAAGCGTGGTATGTACGATGATTAATAACGACAGTGCAACAGGAAGAAAGTCATTCATCATTCGCTTCCGTGCTTTACGACCACCAGCGACTTGTTTTTCAGATGTGTCAAGACAACTGCCACCGGAAAACCGACACCCAGGACATCTGCCAACTGGACAACTCCCAGCTAGATCAATTGCTACCCAGAACATAATGAACTCTCTAGGTTTGTTCTTATTATAAACATCTAAACTACTGAACGTGCTGCTTTCATTTCAGCCATTTTAAAATTACACATCTACACAACGATATTTTGTCGTCCTCTGACCACTTTGAAGAAGCTTCACTGAGCTTTGATTCTTTTGGATGGAGAATGTAATGTAGAAGTTATTGCGTCTATGCAAACATTCCGTAGTTGCCGGAACCGCAAACATTTTTTGTTTGCCTTGGCATATTGAACGCACAATTATCGTAGGCACATTACTGCATCATATTCCCTCCAGGCACATAGCAGCTATACGTGTGTTGATGACCAGCTAACCTTGTTTTTCCCGGTTATTTCCATGCATGAGGTTCTACACATTGCTTTCCCTTAGCGTTTTATTTACGAATTACTTTTTTACGGCAGCAATAGCAATATGGATGCTTTTCCATGTTGTCCTACAAGTTATGTTTTTTCAGCGCTAGGCTCGTGGAGTCTTGTCCACTCCTTAGGTCGTTTTCAATTACGATTGACATTGTTTATACGAATTTACTAATTAATTGTCGTGACGTCGACTTTGACATTTTCGTTGCGCACCGGCAATCTTTCTCCGACCAGCAGAAAAAGCCACACATGATTCTGAGCGTGTAACTCGGAAACCGCATAAACTGCAAAATTGGTCACATCTGCCCGTAGGATGGAAAAAGCACAACTTGAACATTGTGGTCTGAGCAAAAAGGCATTAAAGTGGAACCATAGTCATAATATAACAAGAAATTTATTTTGCGAGGAACACAAGTTACGCAGGCAGTACAATAAGCGACTGTCAAGCGCTGTGCAAAATACAAAGTTACGGTATGCTGCTACACTAGTGTTTCCCAAGCCTTGCTGTAGCTGAACAGCCAACTTCCTCATTATTTTTCCTGTTGTTGCTTTGTTTACCTATGCATATGCGGACACAACATATTTCGTCAAATGTTTTTCCCTGTTGTTTTTAGTCTCCGGTAAGCTCACCGCTTGGCTTTTTGATAATTTACTCCTCCCAGGGGATGAAACGAAGAAATTAAGGGATTGTTGGGGACATACCTACTTTGCAGATGTAAACATTTATTAATGTTAATATTTCGTGTAGTATGCCTGTTATTAACTAAAAAAGTGTATAGACTCCATATAGTTTAATTTTGGTGACGGCAAGCAACCACAAGCCAACGCTTGAACTGCGATTCTTTCCGGGGCGGTTGAGGTGAGCACTCTTCCCTAAGAGCACTACGGTGATTTAGTCAGCGGCCGTGGATCGAACACCCAAGCCTCCGATTGAGAGGCAGACTAGCCATCACCGCCCCAACGAAATGTTGGTCGCCCGTTCCCAGGTGTCAGATGATGTAATGATGTGGCGTTGCTAAGGAACCAACGATAGGAGAAAAAGGGCTAAGCTAACCTTGACTATTTGCCGTGATTTCATGCAGGGCCTTTTTCATCAGGTTTTCAGAAGAGGGGCAATACGAGAATCTCAAAATCCCAGTACGCGATCAGTAATGTTTGTTAATCTGCGGTGGAATGTCATCTCTTTCCTTAATTCAGTGGTTCCCAAACTGGGGGTAAATTACCCCCCAAGGGTAATATGCGACTCTTTGAGGGTAACGCAGAACCAAAACAACATTGCTGTTCTGTATGATGAGCGATTAGTGCAAAAGAAATTTTCGACAACAAATGCAAAAAATTTTTACTGAGGGTAATAAGACATGATCGCTACCTTGATTTGGGTAACGGTTCAAAAAAGTTTGAGAACCACTGCCTTAGTTCTAAGGACTTTTGACTGGGATGGGGGAAATGACATTGTTTAGAGAGGATATGTAAGCACTGGGGCGCAATTGTTCCCCAAGTAAGTGCGTTGAAAAAACCCTGATTTCAAGACAAACACGGGGGCAGTTTAGCACATTGGATTCGACCCAGATTTTTGAGGAAACATTTCATCAATTTGCCTCACTCCACAGCCAGGTGTGTTTTTTTATTCTAGCCTACCAGTCTGGGGCTTCTAAACACAAAAACTGAAAAGAGTTAGACAGTTTAAAACTTTATTTAAAAGTAATAAAGAAGAGTTAGAAAATTTAAACTCCGTTCAACATTTAATTTTTATCAACAAAGTGCCACCCCCCAGAAGGTGCCGCCCGGGACCCAGGGCCCCCTGGGCCCCTCTTGCTACGCCACTGAGTATGACTAAACCTCGTCTCTCGTGGTCTTCGTTCGTTGTTTTATGCACGTGTTTCTTTTGGTAGAGCATTCTGTTCGGGTATCCGTTTTCTCTAAGAATTGATCTGACGAGGTCGATCACTTCCTGTCTTTCACTTTCCCGGTCGTAGAATTTGTCGGCGCATTGTAGCAGCGTGTTCAGTACTGCGCATTTACGTGCGAGCGGATGCTCTGAGCGAAAACGCAGACATTTACCAGTATGTGCTGGCTTTCGATACATTTTAGTACTAAGCTGTCCATGCTCTAGCCGCGTTATCAAGATATCCAGAAAAGCGCTTGAGCCATTGGTTTCTTTTTCCATAGTAACATTGATGGAGTTATCACTTGTATTGATATGACTAAAGAAGTAGGTGAGCATATCTTGTTTAGGTAGAACAGAGGTGGCATCGTTTCCACAACTTCGGGGCAGATATAATAGTGTTTATTGCCAGGGTTTTCATGTCTTCCATTATGACGTTCGTAATTACAGCTGATACTGCTGGGGAGGCCATTGCCGTGCCGAAAATCTGCTAATTGTTGTTTCCGCGGAAATGCAGGTGCGTCGCATTTAAACTGATCTTCAAACATGGCAGCATAGACGTAGCCAGGGGGTCCAAGGGGGCCATGCCCCCCCCCCTAATTTTTAGAACATATAGTCATTTAGTGCTGTGAAAGGCGTAATCCCAAAAAATAGTATTTTTCGCCTAAAATCAAACGTTTGCCCCCCCTCAATTTTTGGCGCCCCTCAGATTTTTGAGATGCCTACGACACTGCTTAGCAGATGTCGTTGACTGAGCACCGGTGTGGCTTGATCTGTCTGTCCACAACTCCAGTCCGTGGTGAATGATATCAAGTGCTAAATCTACAGCGATTTTTGTGAGTAGAGATACCACGTCGAACGAAGCCATAATTGCATCCTGGTGGACACTTAAATTACGGTTTTCGTTGCGTTGCGAATGTGATGCACGTTTCTGTCAACGAGATGTTCGACAATACGTACGATTTCTTTGGACAAGTTGTATGTAGCTGATCCAATAAATGATACGATGGGACCCAATGCCATTGCGTTTTTATGCACATTTGGTATAGGCCGTAGTCTTGGAATGATATAGCACCTAAGCTCTTTAATTTGAGAGCCTCGCCAGTGGTAACCTTGTTTGCTTTCTGCAACTTGGACAGGAACAGTGGCGTAACTAGCGGGGGGGCAAGGGGGCGATCCGTCCGCTTTAGTTGACATTTTGATTTAAGTTGTTGTTTTTTTGCGTTTTTCGGGGTGTTTCCGTTTTTTTAATCTAGAATGGACATCCACGACATCCAGAGTTTCGCTATCATTCCTTAACTTTTTTCTACATTTTGGCTAGTGGACCCCCTTCAGCTAAACTTTGCCCCCATGACTCAAACCTCTAGTTACGCCACTGGACAGGAACGCATTCACGCTTTTTTGCGTCTTGGCTAATGGGTTTCTTCGCAATTGAATGTAGGTTTCGGTACCTTGAAGCATAGTTGTGACTTTGCTTTCGTAACTGACCCTGTGCTGTTCATAATGACAGTGGCGTTACCTTTATTTGCTCTAACAATGACAATGTCTTTATTTCTTTAATTATTTTACGGCCGCCCATTCCTGTGATGGGAGGACGGGTGGAAGTAGGCGATGGCTTAATCATCGAGGTAACTTTAGATATAATACAAGCTTTGCTGATTTCTGATTATCATCATAACCTTTCATGATGTTAGTTAAGATTAAATCTCCAAATCGTTTGAATGCACAGGCAGACATGCGTGTTGCTATAAGCAACATATTTCCACTTTTTTGAAAATCTCATAAGCAAGAAACAGTAACACAAGAGTCATCGAATTGAAATACATGAACAAACGTTTGGAACTTAGTTTTTGATTTTTTATTATTTTGTAACTATTTCAAGCAATACGCTTGCCAGTTTTAATCGTCGCAGAAGAATGAAAGCAAAAAGCAGGCAGATTCCCCAGAAGCTTGCCGTAAGGCTAAAGTTTGTTGATTTCAAGCAAGTGATTATTTGTGTAGAGTATATGCACATGTTAATCTGTGTCATCCTTTCTTGTCCAAATGTTTGACTTTCTTTACATACTAAAAATTTTATGTTGCTTTTTAAACGTTTGTTTTTTTTTATTATAAATTGTATAAATTGTAGGGGTGCGAGATCAGAACAAGATTTTTTAGGGGTCAAGTATAAGAAAGGTTGGGAATTCCTGGTCTATGCTAAATCAGTCTGTCTGATGAAGTCAAAAGCCGCTAAAACGAACTACCAGTTCTTACAGGACTGCCTAATTACCGATTTTGAATTTTAACTTGCCGCTTGTAGAGGTATTCCAAAATAATTTTGAAAAAGTAACTAATCATTGATTCGGATATCCTCTTTTATTTCCGATTATCTGCATACCAAAAAACAACCACACAACAGAACATGAATTGTCTTCGTTTCAGTCGCGAAGCGGTGATTCAACGCAAGCAACGATATCCAGCATGCTGTGTAAGGCATGAACACATCTTGGCAAGAAAGCACATACGACAACCACAAAAACTGACATCAATTTTTTTTCTTATACAACGCAATGAAACAGTCACATGTGAGCATCAGTTTCAGTGTCGGCGAAAGCACACAGCACAAACACCAACTTATGTTTACATGCGAGTGGAGTTGAGTTTCAGCAAGTTTCCCCAAAGCAAACCGTTTTCTAGCTGACCTCGTCATTTTACATCGTTTAGGGACAAGGTTTATCAATAAGAATCGCAGTGAGAAACAGCGTAGGACACGCGGCCTAAGCAACAAACGCACTTTTCGAATTATCGCTTTCGACTTAAAACCAACAACACAGATAACAGTCGTGGTGTCTTATTGAAAGGCAGTGACAAGCAACCACAAAGCAACGATATTCCAGATGAACCACCTTGACTCCGAGCAAAACTACACACAGTGCGATCAAAACACGCATTCGACACGAAACACCTGTCGTCGAAGGATGTAACAAGGATGATTACTGCTTCTCAACAAGATACAAGCCAAAGGATGTTCATCGTCTGCAACGGAACACATCCGATTTGCTTCAGCATCCCCCCAAGCCAACAAGTTGCGCACATCGCTGCCGCTCCGTTCAATAAGCGAAAGGCACAGCGAACGGGAAGCAGTTTATTCCGCTTTCCTGGATGGCGTTCGTAACGACCGTCAACATGCGCACGCGAACAGGTCATAAAAAGGACATCAAGGTCAAAAGTTGAAGAATACGACAAATTACGGTAATAGGACGCAAAAACACGAAACACAGACATACGTAGATCTTCTTTACCACAAAAGAAAAAGGTAAACAAAAACATCCTCATTCTTTCTCGCTATCTGACAGTTCGAAATAGGTCAAAACATAACACACAACACTAACACTTGTTCTCTCGTACGCTTCGAGCTTTGTTAGATACCCGCTCGCAAAGGAATAGCAAACACCAATGGACTGTTGCTGTCGCTAAGGATAATTACCACATGAAGAAGTGAACTTGGCGCTCAGCGAAACAAGTTATGGTGAACGCTCTGTAGTTCCCTTGACTTTCACCTCCTTGGGACATGTTTGCTTTGCATCCCGAGAGGATGCAAAACCAGTAACTTCATCATGTCACAGTGTTTGAATAAAGGTTGACAGGTTCCTTTTAGCTTTCCTGTTCTGGACCGAGCCAATGAAAAATGGATTGATACCGACCTTTGCAGACAAAACAAAATGCATCTCACAAAATGCTCGACGAGCGTCACGCCACAGCAAATTACGAAAAGATAGCTTGCTCCTGTTGAAGCGCTACTGAACGCCAATCGTTTACGCAAGAGCGTTTACTTGACCCTTTAGCATAAAAGTGAATCGCAGAAAAATTACGAGCTGCAATAGTATAGTATTTAACCGCCAAGATTTTTTATTTTTTTGCAATTTCATCAACAAAAGCACAGTTCAAGCTGAGCCTACATAACTAGGGCAAGCCGATCTAGGTTTTTAAGAAGCAAATTTTAAAATTATCAGATCAAACAGCATATTCACGGCATATCGTGACTGAGAGAACACAAAAATGCGCATCTGACTGTACATTGTTTTGATCGACTCTCAAACGCAATCGGTCGGCCAGTTGTGGCCGAAATTGCCAAAGCCAAAACGTTTGCGTTCTCGCGGTCCTTGAGGGGTTTAAAGGAACACAAAACGCATTTGTTGCAAACATGACGCACGCATGCAAGGCGTGACTGTTAAATCAAGCCGAAGTAATGCACAACGCCGTTCATACACGAGAGAAAGCCCGGGTAAGTTGGGAAAGGATGAAAAAGTGTAAAGCTTTGGAAAGATTTCACATTTTCAACCACGAACACGTAAAGTGTGCCAAACGCGGCAAGAATACTGTGCAGGCGTGCACTGCTAAATATCGCACAAAAATTTGCGAATCGAAAAGAAAACAGAAAACGCCAAAAGTTGCATGAACGGATTGTCCTGTGAATGAAAACCGAAAATATTTCGCCCCCTGGAGTACTGCAAACGGGATAGTCGATTCAAAACTAATACGAAATCGAGACGAAGACAGTCTATACAATTAATGAACATTCTGGTTTGAGCTTCAGGACGATTATTGATTTATTCTTGAAAAACGTTTAAGAAAACTGTGTGCCGTAATGTAAGAGATGGCGGGCTAAAATGGACATGACCCCTTTACTTTTCTCATTGCAGCCTATCGAACCAAACCTTGGAGCCCTAGCGGCAGCAGTTTAAATCACATGTTTAAATGCACTCAAGCAAGAGATATCGTGTTGTGTGAAACGTCATTGTTGCTTAACGCCCAATGTACCCGCAGCGGCGTAGCTAGACCAAACTTTTTGGGGAAAAATGTTTGACTTTAGGCGAGCAACAGCATTTTTGTTCAGGACGCCGCTTCTCAAAGCACAAAATTACTAGATATGCTAAACTTTGGGTGAGGGCATGTCCCCCTTGGACCCCCACTGGCTGCGCATAATGCATCCGATGCTGTTACGAGTGCAAAATAAGTGTGATAGGAAAAAGATCGAAAAACGTTTTTCCNACTTTGTTTGCACGTTACAATGCGTATTCCTGTGACTTCGCCTTAATGAAGAGAGAACATAATATCTTTAGAAGCCAACTCTGTTTTTCGACCAGGCACAGGAAACTAAATGAATACGTTTTTGTAACGAAAACGCCACGCTTTTTTGGTTAAAGAACACTACAACGTAAAAGAAACGTAAAAGCAAATCCCACACCTTAAATCACATTCAAAAAATAAACATCGAAACATAAGTGCCAACAAAAAAAAGTTGGTACTTCATTTGGAATTTCAAAACGTTAGCTGGTTTAGTGCAGGCGCTAAAGTTGGTTCGAAGTGTAGAAAAGACGCTGTTGCTTCGGAAAAGAAGCTCGTTCGTTACAACAACAGCAACAATATCCATTAATATAAAGCTCGGTCAGCATTGCAGGTTCCATTCCGATCCACTCGCATTACACTTGTGGACAGCGGGAAATTACATTGGGGGGTGGGGCTTGGGGAGGGGCACGATTGCGGTAACGCACGATCACGAAAATTTCGCTTCTTTTTCCGCACTCTGTCATTCGTGGTCGAGCCAGCGGTAAAGCAAGCCGTTACAACGGAACAGTCGTGAAAAGATGGCTTTAAGCGCAGGCACAGAGCTCAGTGAAGTGCATCGACGTCAGTGTCGGCAACTGCAAATGAATGATGCAAATTACCGTGAAAAAATTACTGCAAAACCTCATTCGCCACCAATGACAAGCAATTATTTCGTGGGCGCACTGCTGATATCTCCACTAGATGAACAGTGCAAATTTAAACAACATGCAATTGACACAACATGCAATTAAACGAGCAAGCAATCAAAAACTACGATTCTACAGCAGGGGTTCCCCACCTGGGGTACATGTACCCCTAGAGCTACATTTTCCTATCTGAAGGGGTACATTTTGGTAAGGAAAAGAAGAAAAAAACATTTGTATAATTATTTATTTCTAAATATTTGTATATATATATATCAGTAAATATTATTTTCAAAAATAATTATATGCTAATTGGTAAACGTATCTATAATTTTAAGGGGTACTTGCTCACCTGTCGAAATGCTGAAGTGGTACATTGTCAGAGAAAGTTTGGTAACCCCTGTTCTACACTAACCGCGGAAGTCAACAATCAGTTCGGTAGAATCAATACATCTAAGTCTGCTGAGTGACAATCAAATCATTGAGAGCACTGATTTTTTTCAAACTACAAAACGCTTCATTTACTCGTAGTAAGATGGCGCTGCTGAGCTTAAAAATGTCGACTGCAAATGGCCAGCATTTTTAATTTCGCGCCATAACCGAAACTGGTTATCAGCTAGTCAACAAGCGCTTGATTTACTTTAAGTTCACAGACTGGCAAGGTGAACACTCTAGTGGAAGGTTGGGTGGAGACAGCAAAACATTCCCCTTATCCTATCCCAAAAAAATAAATGGACCCTTTCTTTAAGCCTTCCGGCGACATTTTTTATTCTGTGACATTCGAGAGATTTTAAATACACACAACATAGAAACAAATATTTGAATTTCGCCTGTAAACTTACGTAAGAAGCGTGTAACGCACTGGTGCCTCCGAATTGCTGCGCACCTACAATATTGTTGTTGACACAGTACCTTTCACGAAACAGCTCATCCACCCATGGTCCCCACTTAAGGCTAAAATCGAGCAAGCTTTNAACGGATCAACTGAGCACACAACGCAACGCTACACAAGCGTTATCTGCAGCAAATAAGCTTTATCAATGAACGTTCGCATGAATTTGCGTGATGTGCGTGACTGGTGCTGACCAGTTTGCAAATGCGTTGACTACGATGCTCAACTGCAAGGTGATTTTGAGCAAAACCGGAATAGAACTAAAAGATGTGATCTGAAAGTGACGTTTTCGGAATTCTATGTATCTATGATTAGTTTAATGCATGTTACGTTACAACCGCGTGCACCGCAGAACATTTTTGGACAAGCCGCATGCACAGCAGCGTCTAAATGCACGACATTTCGATTGCTACATTGCACAGCTCGATCAGTAAAATCACCAGAAAGAAAAGCAGTCAAAGGCGCAATAACGTCTGTTTGAAATCATAAAATGTTCTCACCGGTTTCGCAACGCGGACCGGAAAACCGGGGTTGGCAAATGCACTTCCCTCTCCTGCATCGACCTGCGTTGAGGCATTTGACCCCAGCACAGCGCCGACCCTTGCCCTTACTCTTTGTCTTCCGAGCAATGCATTTCTTTCCCAGCGATTTGAACCCCGAGTCGCATTTGCACTTTCCGCGTCGGTTGCAGTGGCTGTTAGCACCGCATGGCTTTTTGCAATTCTTGCCTGCACGGCGAGCAAGAAAAGCGGTTAGAGCGAAAAGCCATAAAACGAAACATGCGCAGTGCGCAGCGGTTTCGCCCGAATCCATACAAACCGCAAGCACCTTGCCGTACAACACAAGCTTGGAAGTGCACGGCATGCAGCAAGGTTCAAGGGAGGGTCTACACTGCAGCTTCCAAGCGCTTACAAGAGCTTCAGTCTTATCGGTGTGAGTCAGGCCTGCACGACATACGGCCCGCGGGCCACATGAGGCCCGCGAAAGCTTTTCTTGCGGCCCGCGAGAGCTTTCTCAATTGCAGAAAATGTTGCGAAAGCTCGACCTCGAATAAATTGTCGTGACAGAATTTCTTCCATACTACAACGAAATCTTTACATCGAAATGAAAGAGACTTCTGCCGCCCGCGGGAAATTTATGGTGATAATTTGGCCCTTCGA
>JGI24159J19872_10007309_pt1 | contig 14474 bp, 5 predicted proteins | sample Ectturendosymbi4_FD_19872 | JGI IMG/M metagenome (IMG submission 19872) | reverse complement strand
AACCTGCTTTTTTTCTTTTCTTTGAAAGTTTCCACAGTTTTGTGTTCAGATTTACAGCTTGGGTTTTAGGTTTACAGTTTAGGTTTAGGGTTAGGCTTATATTGAGGGTTAAGAATAGGGGTTATATGTTTAGGTTTAGGGGTTAGGTTTAAGGTTTAACTTAGGGGCAAACTTCAAGATAGGGGTTAGGTTTAGGGTTTGAGGTTTGGGGGGTTAGGATCACATTATGGACAAATATGTTTTTAATTGAAAGTCCACTGGCGGACCTATAGCCACTGTAGGTCCACTGGCGGACCTATAGCCACTGAAGATCCACTGGTGGACCTATAGCCACTGAAGATCCACTGGAGGATCTATAGCCAGTGAAGATCCACTGGTGGACCTATAGCCACTGCAGGTCTACTGGCGGACCTATAGCCAAAAACATATAGGAAAGGTTTAGAATTTGTATGATTCGACATTGACTCGAGCTTGTAAACCAATGATTAGAAGTAACTCGACCATTCTTGTGACTCGACTCGACCAAGTCTTGACTCGACTCTGACTCGACTCGACAAAATTTCAGATGACTCTAACTCGACTCTGACTCGATGGGCTTATGACTCTGACTCGACAAAAATGACTCGAGCACATCACTGGTAGGAGGTGTCATAGCTGTAGCTTTTGTGACAGTTTATGCTCAAACAACTCTTATTACACCTGCAATCATCCCAAATTGTTTGGGCTGGGGCTCCACAGCCCTGACCTAAAGTGCGCCGATTCGGTTTGTGTGTTTGCAAGTGTTATGGTTTTGCTTGTAGCTGACCTATCTATTTCATTCGGCTTTGTCATTATTGTGCGGCATGATGATACAAGGTTGCACTATACTTTTTGTGTGACGTCCTGTTGCCAAGCTTTTTTGTTTGTTGATGTTCTGTAGCTAAGTTGTTATATCTTTGCTGATTGATCACATCGAGCAATGTTACTATTCATTTAAAGCATAGCCAACTGGCCTGCCGTACTCCACGATAGGTACCTGGCCAGAGGGGAGATATTGTTGAATGTAGTAACTCATCAATTTGTCGGAGATGTCCATGGAACGGACATCAAAAGTCTCTGCTTGAGAGGTGAAACAGAGGGGCATACCTCCAGACACCTCCAGGTTGGCATTACCTTTTCGTGTCTCGCTCTTTCACATCATTCAGCATGATTTCTATCATTATGACTTGATGACCCTTCTCAAAATTTTCTGCACACGCCCCCACTGAATGGGGCCCGGCAAAAGTGGTTCCACTCTGGGCCCGCATTTGCTAAGGTCGGCCCTGCATACGGGTATTGCAAATTATTTTAATTGCTCCGAAATATGTTTGCAATGTGACTTACGAAACTGATTCTTTTGTTGCAGGATAGTTTTAGTGTTTGGTTCCATGCTTGATGCTGCTATACGAAGGGTGTCGCGCATATATGCATCTGAGATTCTGTTTCGACACTTGAATTAACCATAATTAATCTTTGAAATGAATTTTTCGCAAAGATAAATACTTCCAAACACCCAAATCAATTGTGAGCACGTTTTGAAATCTTGTTCTTAGGAGAAACTCTTTGTAAAGCTACAGAAGCGTTTTTGATAGAAATTTTGCATTCAGACCCAAGTCATTCTGCCATTCAATAAATTCCGTTGCAGTAATTCTTAACCATTTCTCTACCACGCCTCCCTTAAGTAATTGTCCTTTGCTTCAAGCCCCCCAGACTTTAAATAAGCTGTAAAAACAAAAGTATTTATTGGTAAGTTCATTGATGAAACACATAATAGCGTAACTACCTTCGCCAAAATTTTAGCTTTGCTTCAGACGCTTTCATTTCACCAAAAAGATTCTGAATGAGTTTTTCCTTTCGTTGGCAGGGTTGCGGAATTGGATGAAAAATGTTCGTCTCCAACTCCGACTCCGAGATTCCAAAATTTTCCGACACCGAATTTTTAACATAATGTTAATGAAATTTGGCTGTCAACAATTTTGCAGTAAATAGGCTACCAATAAATCGCAATAGTGATGCATAGAAGAATTCTCTGTTTCATTAAAAGTTTCAAAAGAAGTTGTATCATTTCAATAACCACGAGTTAGGATTCGTAACTTAGGAGTGTTATGTAATAAATGATTCAATTGGACTTCCGGAGTCGGATGAAAAAATCCGACTTCTATTCAGTGCCGGATTAACAATAGTAGCAAATGTAGCAGTTGCTACGGCCCGGCGGATTTGGGGGCCCCGCGGTCTTCAGTAATAATTCTTATTTATTACATTGTATATAAGATTTTTTCAGTCTAAGAAGTCAGTATTTTGCTAAATTTGCAAGTGGTAAGCAAAGGTTTTTAATTGAACGCTGTCTGTGTCCAGATATTTTTGTTTGATTCTTTTTGTACAGTTACGTAACAAAAGGCATAAGATTGCGGCTAGCAGTGTTGCCATTTTTGCTAATTTGCCGCTAAATCTAGCAGGATTTTCTCACTGTTAGCTGTAAAGTTTTCAATCCAGCAGTTAGTTGATTTTCTAACAGGATTTTACCAACCGTTTGGCAAGTTTAGCGGGTAACAAATTCCTGATTAAAAACCGGTTTCAACAGTTTTTCAAGATGAAAACTTTTACACATTCATCAAAAAATATGCTTATTTTCTTTGTGACGTTATTAATTGGTTAACACCAGGACGAAGCACAACCAGCTGCCTGCGATTATTTGAAATTTTTACTATGATGCAACGACGCTGCTTCAAGCAGATAATTGTATCATAATAACAAGTAATTAGATGGCTTGATGAAGCCTAAATGGTTTGGTTGTGTGCTTAGCGAGCGTTTGAATTGCCTTTCTGCAGCTTGCTCTTCAGACATATGTTCAGGACCGTAATCAGGAGCTCCCGGCAAAATTTTTCTCCCCCCAGGAAAAATGTGTTGAAGATAGGTCAAAACTATTGGACATAGCTTAAAAAATTTGGGCCCCTCCCAGAAAACTCTTCGCCGCCCCTGGTGTCCCAAGCTGGTTACGAGCCTGCGTATGTTACACATAAAATATGCTGGTTACTTTTTATAACATGACAAAGCCAAAACACCAACTGCAGAAAATAGCCACGTATGCAAGCGACTCGAGAAAAGTTAAAAAGTGTTCACTTCACTGTGTGTGGAACAATGCACTGCATTTGTTATGAAGTCTCTTTTCAAATTTGTCACATTAAGCCAATTTGTTTTTGGCAGAAAACACATCTTGTGAGACAGATTTCAATGCAGGTTTCACGCCGTCGTATCTTCCTGTTGTGTTGCGCTGACCTAAACGGAGCCTCGCTTCTGCTTTCACCAAATACCTTGCGATTTCTCTTCAAAATTACAGATGAGTAATCTTAGTGTGATTGTCATAGTTGTAAAAGCGAAAAGCCGCCACAACAGCAAGATTCAAGCTGTTGCTAAATCGGTTCTATACCACCACATTCGTGATCGCAGCCGCGGTCGGTATGACGACAGCATTCGGTCGCACACGTCCACACCACCCATCCCTTGATTGTACATCTTCACAACGTGTGGCTGTTCTGCTGTTCTTCTGTGTTCGTTTTTAACCCGCCTTTCTGTTTTGCTGATAGGTGTCACAGTAAAATAGTGGCTGCCAATCGTGACTGGACAGTTATCGTTCTATCTCTCACAAATGAAACTGCCATCTGAACGCTAATCATAAAATCCTTTGGGCTATTTCTTACAGTCCTTGTTTGCGATCAAAGGGCAGCGTCCAGTTCGATTTTATCTAATTGTAGCCTACCACAGGCTCTGATATCTGTGGCAGCCAGGTCACACAAAAACTGGTGGATTGCAAAAAAAATTATCAAAGAAAACAAAATGTTGTTTTTCACTGCTTACTGGACTAAGTATGGTGGATACAACATATGGTCCTAATAGGGTGGTTCTCCGAGAATCTTTTCCACAGTATATATCAAGTTATACGGAAAACCGTCAAACTACATAGCATCCACATTATATATCCAGATTTCACTGGTTTTCTTTTCATAAACTGTTTAGCGCTGCGAAGGCCTCGATATAGAACCATTGATTCATCTATACCAGTGGTTCTCAAACTGGAGCCCGCGGTCCTTTTGGGGTCCGCGAGACAATTTTCTGGGGACCGCGAAGCACCTTCCATAAAAATCAACACGACGCTCCTGAATGAAAAAATTTTGTGTGAAATAAAATTTACGGGCAACTTATTTTTCCAATAAGAAGATGGCCTTGAAACAACTAATTTCATTCCAACAACATATGAGTGTGAATCTGCATTTTCGGCACTACCTTCCATCAAGCCAACAGCTCGAAACCGGTTGGATGCGATTCACGATATGAGGGTTGCGTTGTCCAAAACGGAACCAAACATGGCCGAACTGATAGCACAGAATCAAGTGCACCCGTCACATTGATACAATAAAAAACCAACGTGTTTTTCGTGTTTATTTGTGTTGATTTTTTAAGGGGACCGTGAGCCATTTAAAAAATTCCTAGGGGACTATTGCGTAATTTTTTTTAAGTTTGAGAACCACTGAGCTATACTTAGATTTTTGTGAAACACACCAAACTGTTGACAGTTGGTCTTCAGTTTTGTAGCAACGGTAATACTTCTGCCAATTTAGAGAAGGCTAAATTTTGATTGTCACGTGGATGCAGTAAGACTGTTTGGAGGCTGAGAGACAGAAGATTCGACGACCGCTACACAGCTGCATCAGTAAAACCCTCACCTAGCACAGTGAACACCCCCCCACACACACAAGCCGTGGTTTACACAGTAAATATTTAAAATATTCAGGCAAAACGCTATTTCAGAAAAAGTGCAAGTTTGGAGAACTTTTGCATGTTTGATTTCGCTGAAATTTACAAGTAGTCTTATTTTTTCCCATGAGTGTAGCACTCTAGTATCATGCTGACTGTCCTGGGAAGCAATTTCACTGTATACCTGTAATGAAATAGATTGGTGCATGTGACAAACTCTTTTCACATCTGTTCAACAACGAGTTATTTCAGCATCGCTGTAGTGTGAAACAAGAATGAGATTAAAAGTTACCTCACTATTGTCCTCCTATTACTGAACGTCTGTTGCCAAACATGGATATTTCTGTACTGTAAAGGGCCAACATTCCCATTTTGGGAACATCGTTTTCAAACTCTTTGTGAGGAAAGAGATGGAGACAAAATTGTAAACTAACGCTTGGATCAGTTAAATATAACTATAAAAAATATTTTCATGGCATATTTCCTCGAAATTTTTTCGAGCTTACAATAAACAAAGAAAGATTAGTTTGGCCACCCGAAACATTACGTTTTGACTGAATATGAATCGCCATAGAAACCAAACAACATTTTGGATTTCATGAAGTGGGTGCATTTTTAATAGCACCAATCTAGAAGAAATTTCTGAAGAAATCTGGATGCACATTTTTAATCCGAGAAATAGTTACGAGCATTTAGAAACATGTTTCCATTTTGGGAAAGTTGGTCTCTAAAAGGCTAATTTATTTACTTACACGAAATTGTTAAAAGCACAAAACAGTTATAGGAAATCTCGAAGGCCAGATTGGAACCCTTCGTGGGCCGGACTTTGCGGCCACTGCTATAAAGAATACAAAAACATTCAAATAATACCGTTGCCATAATTTATACATTGTATTGGCTGGCTGACCAATGTGTAAATCTTGCAAAAATCACGCAAAATAGTGCATTTGCAACTACCAACGACAGTTTTTTTAGAAGTGAATTACGTTTTATTTGCATGGTCCGATAAGTTAACCTGTTCAGGGTGACACCACGCGTGCGACAGCCTAACCACTTGACAGAGAAAGCTAACTCTAAATAAAACGAACAAATCTCTTTGTTCATTAGTTATTTGTTCATACATACGCTTGCAAGTTTTAATCGTCGCAGAAGAATGAAAGCAGGCATATTCCTCAGAAGCTTGCCACCCACAAGGCTAAAGTTTGCTTACTGACTGTTAATATCAATGTTGCCACTCTGTTCTGAAGAAAAAAAAAACAGAATTTACCTTGAAAAAAAACAGATATACAAAATATTTAAATGAAGTCAAAATAAAACTTGAAATGTACGCTACCAGTAGTTCCACATAAAAACTTAAGGTAATGTGCATTATTTGCGTCAAATTTGTAACAAGTTTAAGTCTAATTTTAAACATACTGACGATTTACAGTACAAGTAGGCTAGCCGCAAATCAAATGTATGTGCTGTAGTAACATAAAAAGTTAGTTAGATATTTTCCAAGAAACGTTGAACGTTTTCTTTTGTCTTCACTTAAATGAACAAATTGAAACATTTACAAGATACATTCAAGGTCTTACAGTTTTCTTTTCACCCTGATCACTGGAATATTTGACTGCTAATTTAACATTCAAAATTTTACATTCATACCTATCACAATGCACCTTTGAAACACTAAACAGATTCTCAACCACAGCATCTTCAAATCCAAAAAGTATTCGAAAATCATGCACAAGCAGCCCTTGACATATCAGCGATAGATTAGAGTGCTGACCTGTGCCTAGTCAGTGCCTAACCTGTAAAATATATTTCAAAAAAATTCGTTAAGCCTAGCCCTACTCAAATGTACTGGCTGCTGACTCTGCGAAACTACTGCATTCTTGAATGGAAAACAGTATACAACATACATTTCTAAAATTTGACCAGAGTCAAAAACTCCCCAGATTTTGAATGAAAACCCCAGATAAAACAGAAAAAAAACAGATCTAGTAAAAAAAAACAGCGGTGGCAACACTGGTTAATATTTCCTCAACTGATTCGGTAAAGACACTAAGTGTTGATGTTTCGAGGACTAAGGTTCTCTTCCTTTGTCTCTCGACTGGGGCATTTTGTTTAGCTTAAACTCCTTCAAGCGCGACGTTTCGCGTTATGGAGGTTTGGGGACCACACTGGTTTACATCTACTATCTATGTTAAAACTTGCCATGAAGAACTGCAGGCCTATGTCAAAATGCAAATGATCTGCAACCAGGGATATCTAGAAATTCCTAGATAGTTATCCCTGTCCGTAACTAACCAAAAGCTTTCAAAAGCAGAAGAGATCTTTCCAGAACCGTCGCCAGAAAATCTTCCATAGAGGGGCTTTAACATTCTGAAAACGATAAAACTCTACTGATTTAGTGTTCCATATTTCAATTTAGGGAGGCTTGGAGTTTTGTTTGTGGGTGCCTCGACCAGTTCATTGCGAGTTGAATCACAGCACACCTTGTTGGCAATAGCTGTAGGCCTATAGTGCAGTCATAACTGGCACTACTAAGATCCAAATTCGATCCATAGAGTTGGACATTAACAGAGCGCAGATAAAATGTCCTAGCAAGAGAGGTGAGCACGTTTGGTAACGTTGGATAATCTAGAGGAATTCGTAATTCGTCCAAACTAGACCATTGTTTGGTAACAATGAGATTTATAAGCCGCTTCTCCTGAATTCTTGAGCGCAAGGAGTCAAAAATGAACAATCTGCCCAAAAGCTACAGAGGGAGGCCCAATGCAGCTGCATCGACTTTACAGTATTTAACGAGTTTTCTCTGTCATGATAAAGTGTTGTTTTTAGTCAGACTCATGTTTTCTTTTTTCGAACACACTCGTTAAGTTCATTCATTGGTAAAAAATTTTCGGAACTTTTGTGCCCGAATTTTCGACAAATCCAAACTTTTGGAGGCGTGCTTGCAACCCCTACACCTACACCACTGAGTCCGACCCATGACAAACGCGACTCGCAATTTACTGTCGAAAAGCTTTTCAGCTCAAATCCTTGCAATCGCCGCCGGAGTCGAGAGTACGCGACGGTTTACGATAAGATCTTGTATTTTCAAATCATCATCTAACGATTAATGTTCTCCACACGTTACTACCAGCACAAAACTACAATGGCCATTCGCAAGCAATGCTGCTGTAGTGTTGTCCATTCGTAAAGGAATGCTTTTTTTCAGAATTACAAACCACACCTAGTGTGAAGCGTCACGTAATGATTTCTTTTGATCAAGAAAAACAAGAAGCTCGTGTTCTTTCGATTTGTACGACCGTTATCATCAACAACATACACACGCACAATCGGCAAAAATCTATTTAGTTCGAAGAAAGGTTTGTTAGTATTTTCGTTGTCGACGTGTGCTAAATATTGTTATTACTATTATTATTATTATTATTGTCAAGGCAAAAAAAGGACGAAGAGAAAACAACGGCACACGATGCTCGGCAATAGTAATTACAAACTAAATAAGAGAGTTACCATTCGAAGCTGAATACAACGACAGGAGTAGCGTTCGTGTGAGTCGGCCGAAAGCGAGGGTTGGTGGTGGTGGTGGAGATTTGCTACGCCGTTGGCAGAGAACTACTCAGAGGGGAGGGGGGGGCGAGAGGAGAAAAAAACAACATACGAAACGAACGTGCCCAAGAGAGGCGGCGGCTGCGTCGCGGATCTTTCCCGACGTGGGAGGAGGACGACGTCGGTGCCCACTGGTCGGCCGGCTTTCTACAAATAGGCTTGGTCACTGTCGGGAGGACGTACGCACACAAACACACACGGGGCAGGCAAAGGTGTCAGAGCGACGCACGAGCGAACGCGCTTCCGTTGCCATGGGAGATTATGAGCTATGATAAAGTCATCTCAATTGCTGTTGCGATGCGACTATAGCAAGTCGCAGCCGCCCTTTTTCTTCTGTTTCTTGGTTTGCAGCGCGGCTCTGGTAGCGCGTTCGAAGACGTCCCTGACGCCTTCCTTTGTCCGGGCTGAACATTCCACGTATCTTCAAAGCAAATACTTAAACTGTTTTTGCGCTACTATGAACGGCGTGCACAGCGTACAAAGCAAATTCATGACGATAATGATAAACGTGACGTAACAAATGTATCTAAAGTATTGTTTTGCCAAGTGGCGTGACATTATCTTATTCAGCAGACGCGTTTTAATTTCGCAACAATCAACAACACATTCGCAAAATATCCACTGATATCTTTCCGAGTAAATTTTTACATTTGAAAGCCAGTGCGGTAACAAGCATGACCGGTGGCAAGTCGGTCACATAGTATAGCAGTACTTCCTCTATCCGGGAAGCTGCTTCTCTTTTTGTTAGCGTGTAACTAACTTTTACGCTAAACATACGTGCGTTCTTAGTAGAATTCGTACTTGACGCATGGAAAGAAGTCGGTGAACGGGGAACCAAATAAGCGCAAACGTATAATTTTTTACGTAACAGTGGGTAACAAGTCAAAATGGCGCATTAGCTGAAAGGTGCGTCGTTTCAGGGGGTCCCGTTAATCTATTCAGGTAAAACCGCCCCAGGATCGCAGCAACCGGCGGCAGACCCCCAAAAAAATTATATTGTGTTCCACAAATTTTGTTGTGTCCAGTAAAATTTGTTTCAAATATCTAATAAAAACAAAAATCTTGCCCCCTCAAACCTTAAAAACCGCCCGAGACGGCCACCTTCTAGATCAGGTCTTCATAACCTTTATCTGACCATGTTCCCCTTTAACATTTTGACAGATGAGCATGTGTCCCCAAAATTTCTTATGACAAAAAGACTGAGTAAAATAACAAGAATTTACTGAATTTTCAATAGAACTTTGAGACTTCTCGAACTATGACGGTCGACTCCGTTTTCATGTCTCAAAGTTAATTTGTTGCAGCGGTACAATAAATGCACTTCTTAAGGATAATGTGCTCCCTGGAGTACTGGGAACCCCTGTTCTAGATCCACCACCGTTGCAAAAATCTTATTGCAGTGCTTCGTTGACGAACTTTGACCGTTACCGTCATACACCGATCTTTGCCATTGCTGCTGAAATATTATGCAGCGAACTTCAAGTGAGGCTACAGATACTCCGCGTAGGATTGGCATGAAACCTGCTTGTGAAGAGCGTTTGAAAATATACAGGCGAGATCAGTACCATTTACATTCGTCCAATACCAGCAAGTGAGAATGTTTTTGGAAATTACCAATGTCATTTTTGCGCATCCACGTTACAAATTGATCGCAGTTATTCTAAACAGGTGTTAACCTGGTAGGTGGGTTGTTGCACGAAAGCGGAAGAAAAAGCACACAATAGCTTGGCATTTGGCAACCACGTCAATCAACGAAGCTATCTAACCCTGCTGCTACAACCCACCTACCAGGTTACCACCTGTTTAGAATTATTGCGATCAATCTGCAACGTGTGGATACGCAAAAATGACATTGGTAATTTGCCCTGCTCCTTGATATCGTGGTCGATGGTTTCGGTCAAAAACACGAGCATTGGACTTCTTCGATTTGGTGCATTTGTTCGTGCTGCACACCCGGAAGTGTGGCGTTGCATGAAATAGCCAGAGACAGTCTATGACAAGTTTCATGTTTAGGTGTTTTGGCATTACAACAAAATGAGCAGCACAAATACTCTGCTGTGTGTGCTTTCCCTGAAGAAACTCACCGCGGGACTCACACATGCCTCATACGCGCGCTGCTTCTAATTCAGAAAACGTGAAACGAGTCTATTGGTAAAAGTAGTTTACAGCAATATTTCCAGAACCTAAAGTGGCTCCAATCAATTCATGGCCGCTGTTGGCTTCAAATCGGTGGTCCCAAACACGCGGGCCGCATGTGGCCAACGAGGGTGTTTTGCGCGGCCCGCGATGATTTTTTTTTTGTGAAGTTTCAAACAATTAATATTTAAATTATATACTGCATTTAGTTTATTCACCGGTGTTGAAAAGTGCTCGGCTAGCGAGTGAACAAGTTCCTTTTAAGCGAACGTAGAGAAGGATAGAGATGATTTGCCTATAACTCACGACATCTTTCCCAGGAAATAAGATGTAAAAGCTGTTTCTAGCAAGGTTCAGATGCCACCACTGTTGCCTTAGCGTCAGAACGCAGCCCTTGGTAGTCATAATGCGGAACTTGGGTTACTTTATAAGTTCTCATCTGGTCCTCGGAGCAATTTGAGTTTGAGGCCCCTGCTTTAAATTATGGCCTTCCCACATACAAAGGTTCCTCTTCTAGTCTAGAGCAGACCTCATCTGTGTTGGGAAATCTTAACTTGTAAGAAACACTGAAGAGTTCGCAAACGAGCGCCATAAACACATGAAATAAACATGCAACATTGAAAAAATGGGTAATTGTATCTTCTTCACTAGCAGGGCAATGACAATAAATTCACCCGTAAAACAAACAGACCTTTCATCGTCCCTAAAGAGCACGTTCCTCCTTAAAAACACACAAAATATTGCGCAAGGCTTGCAGCAATATCGAGAGTGATAACTTTAATCTTGTGGCATTTGGGTTCGACTTAAAAAGATCTTTCAGTTAAATATTTTTTCATGAATACCTAAAGTGAATTCAACGGCTTTCCCCTTTTAGGAGCAACACAGTATTTCGAATGAGCTCACTTATAGTTAAATGCAGGACTCGATAGCACACATATGTATCCCGCCTCGTGTAAGTGTACCTTGTGTGACCTTTTTTTTCTTTGAGTGAAACCAGTCATGCGGGCCCAACACATCACCTGGGACGTAGGATTACAGATAAAACACTTTTTAAAGCACAACAAAGCGCAATGCACAAGACCTACCCATAGGCACCAATCTTATCGGCCATCGCTTGTCCTTCTTCAGTCGTTACAGGTGATTGTTTCATTTTACTTAACTCGCGGATGGTGCTCTGGTCGTGTCTCAAATCCTTCTTGTTTCCGACTAAAATGATGGGAACATTCGGACAAAAGTGCCTGACCTGTAAATATGCAACACCTCAATGGTGAAAATTATCCAGCAGCTTGCATTGGACACGCAAGTTTAACTGTATGCGATGCTCTTTTGCGGCAAACTCTTTGTTGATTAGTATTTAAGCCGCACGACTAAGCGAATTCGTAACAGTAAATAGTCAACTGAGTCACCGCCAACAGTGCACAACTTATCATTCATCTTAACCTGGAGGGTAATCAGGTTTTGAACTCAGTTTACCAGAAACAATTTGACCAGGACAAAGAAATCATTAAAGTTGATGCAACTGTTGCTTGCCCTGGTCAAGTTTCTGTGAACTGAACTTGCTGGATGAAGACTGTGGGTGACCAAAGATCAGTGAAGTTGATGATTTGGGAGGGAAAATTAAAATGAAAATGCGCCTCCAAAATACAACTTTCTTTGGATTTCTTTAGTGTGAAATATCTAGAGATTTTGTGGCTAATTTGTAGATTAACATCAGCAAGGAGGGCCACACTATGTAACTTTTTCACTTCAATATGCCCCAAAAGCAAAGACTAAAATCAATTTCTCATTGAAATATACTTTGTCTGAATTCTGCAAACACCAGACAAGTGCAATTTAAATTATGTGACAACAGCACCGTTGTTCTGGACAGTATGGGAACTCCATGAATAAGCCATAAGCAATTCAGAATTTATTTTCAATTTTAAATCTGAACCTAACTGACATATGTCTATGATGCTGATAGTTATTATTTTATCTGCCGTATATGCACCAGAGTCCTTCGCACGGCGGGTAACCCGCATTTGCGTGGGGTGAGTGCAGGAACCTACGGAGTAATGCATGTGGTGCAGGTGCGAGTTAAACTTGGTGCAGGGTGGGCCAAATATTGTCACTATCTTTGTGAGAGTCGCACACTGAATGACTTCCTTTCATTTTAGCAAACCAAAATTTAGTTTAAAGCTACTGAGAGCATTTGAATACTATTTGATATGGTAACGACTGTATGTTACTTTCAATCACTCCTAAATCTGATATCATAGGCAAATTTAGTGCTAATGGAAGAATAAAGGTAGTTAGAAATCAGTTTAGTACAGAGGGACACATGAGTAGAATTAAAATCGAAATTAGTTTTGCACCAAGGTGTCATTGGACGTGAGGAAATCTACTAGTGGGTAGTACATGTGCATGAACATGATAAACAGGCACTAAAGACGATTGGATTGAAGATATTGAATTTGAGATGATAATAATAAAGTCAGGCTGTCATTGTATTGTACATATACAATAATGAAAAGCTTACTGGGCCACACAAAACCTTCAACCGGGCCGCAGGTTGGGCATAGCTGGTGTAGAGACATTCTCTAGTGGTGGGGATTCAACAGATTAGAGTTTCCACGTTTCACTGATCTTGCAAGAAATACGTTCTGCGTGATGGCAACTAGCGCTGCTAATGAACGAGTGTTTAGCATCAGTGATCATGTTGTTAATAGTAGAAGAGCAAATTCGAAGAGTTCCTCAGTGAACGACACACTCTTCTCCAACACTGCTCTGAGAAAGAACCACTGAAGTTACGTAGTATATTTTTACTTTACAGTAGTTAAGGGTCTTCCATTGCCTTTGAAATGAACACTGAATAAATTGCCACTAGCAATGAAACACATTGCATGTGATTTTGTTCGTTTTCAGACACATAGTGACAGGTGCAGGTTTGGGACGGAAACTGTGTGGGGCGGGTGCAAACAAAAACTTTTAACCCACGCAGGACTCTAATATGCACACATTGACTTGTTACAAGTCATAGTTTGCCCATGCATTTTGTAAGCATGGGCACACATTAATGCGTATAAAGTAGAACCAAAATCACTATCAAGCCATTATAAGATGGTAAAGACAAACCACAACTCCAAACACACAGCCTTGCTTTGTGTTGCAGCCTTTGTTATTTCACCATCAAACTTAAAACCATTCCTGCTACTGCTTTGAACTCCACAGGAAACCAACAATTTTAAGATTTTGCCAGCAGTTACAAAGAATTGGGATTAAACTATAATGAGTTTATTCATAAGAAAGTCAATGTCAGCAGTCACTGCTGAATCACATTAATTGCATAATGCAGTCTCTTTGCAACTTCGTTGTACCAACAAAACTAAACTAACTACAGAATAGACTTTTCAAATTCAAAATAATTGCACAACTATCTGGCAACTTGCAATTAATTATCATGACAAAGTTTGAACTTACAAATGACATTTTCTACAATACTAAATACTTAATTACTATTCATGATTTATGCTTAGCCTGAGGAAAGAACATGGGGAGGCACTAAGTATTCTGATCGCAACATGACGTTTTCTAAAATCGATCAACTTTTAACTCGTTGGCTGCCAGGCTACGGTATATTCGCACTTTGATTTTGGCCTAAAAAACAGCAGTTTTCGGCTGCCTTACCAACGCCCTAGCTCCTCCGCCGATTGCGCTAGAGAGGTGTTCAACAGCTCAAACGGATCGGCCAGTCTAGAAGATTGCACTCGAAAAATTTTTTGGTTGGGGGGTGCGGATTGTTTGTGACTGACGTCATAAGTGAAGAAGTTTTAGGGTCATTTTGGCTCATGTTGCCTGGCCTAGGGCCCAACCGCTAGGCCAAAGTGCTTCGCTGAAGTTTTCATTGGAAACTAGACTCGAGACCGAGTCTTTTGAGCCTTTGATCGACTTTCTAGCGTTTCTGGTTCAAAAGTTATGATCTAAAATAA
>JGI24159J19872_10007306_pt1 | contig 14476 bp, 8 predicted proteins | sample Ectturendosymbi4_FD_19872 | JGI IMG/M metagenome (IMG submission 19872) | reverse complement strand
TCCATGGGGACAAGTGTAGTTGTCCCACTGTTCACAAGTCTCTTCCAATATCTTGTCCGGCTCACAATGGCAAGCATACTGAGGGCAACAGCCGCTGGTGTTGTGAGCAAAGCCGACTTCAGCTTTCTTCTTATATTCTGGGCAGGTTTCTACCTGGGACGGACACAACGTCTTCAGCTGCTCCAACGATTTGCAGACGCATTCGAAGTCATCGCAGCACGGATCAGGATCAACGTCGCCGGAAAATGGCGCCACTTTTGTATAAACGCTGCAAATGGCGTTTTCAAAATCTTTTGCAGACTTACAGTAAGGTCTCGGGTCGCGTGTAATCTTATGCTTGTAGCAACCTCCTAAAAGAGATTTAGTTGACTCAGGTTCTACTCGTTCCTTCGTGCAAGTCCACGTCACTAAACAACCGTTGACGCTTTCTTTCCACGATGCCTCGAGATCAACAGCGGACCCATTGTTCAGAATGCAAACGTCACAGGCGCACTTGTATTCGGGACAGCAGTTGTTGGTGCCTGGGTCCATGAGACCAGTCTTTGTCGGTTTGTAATTATCAGGACATGTTGGCACTGGACATTTACTGGTGTCATTGCACTGTATTTCGAACTTCGGGCAGCACTTCTGACGATCGTACTCGCTTTCCACGTACATCTCGTAGGGCGCCACACTCATGTTGGGGTAACGTTGGTAATCGGATGGGCAAGCAGAGCAATTGCAAATATATTCTGGACAACACTCTCCGTCCTTGCTTTGTTTGACAAGGTGTTCGCCGAAACTGCAAACAGTTGATGATCCGTTACAGTGTTTATCAAGTTCTGGTTCATCGTAACAGGGACACGAAGGCTGCATGCAACAACCATAACTCGATGGTATTGTATCGTAGCTGATGTTTTTTCTCCCCTGCTGTTTGCATATTTCATCATTGATTGACTTCCCAGAACAAACCTCATTCAATTCGCTACTGTTCTTGCACAGACATTCATACTCTGAGCAACACGGATTTGGATCGGTCTCTCCAGGTGCATAGACAATTTCGGCAGCGAATTGATACGTTGAGTTGCAATGAATCGATTCATGTTGGGATGCGTTGGCGCAATACTTTTTCGGAGAAATCTCTTCGACTACATAGCAATCGTCCGGATTTTTGCCTGAACGTCGATTCGTGCAATAGTACGTGACAGGACAGCCGTCATCATATGTGGTGGGAGAAACATTTCCAACTTTTATTACACTTCCATCCTTTCGAATGCAACCGTTGCAGCTTATTTTCCACGTGGGGCAGCAATGATTGGAATAGTTTGTTGTGACTTCATACGGATCGGAAATGTTTTTGGGAAGGGGTATGTAGTCGGAGGGACATGCTTTGCAAGTGCATTCGTATTCAGTGCAACATCCATCAGGATCAGGAAAGCTGTCGTTGTATTGCACCACACGTCTGATTTCGTATGATTCGCAGTTTGGTGGTTCATTGCACACGTCTGGGGAAGGCTCGTTATAACACGTTTTGAAATTGTTGTCTTTTTTGCATGTATACGATGCATTGCAACCAGTTTTGTTAACTTTCCACCAGGACTCTCCGATCGAAACGTAATTTCCGTCGTCATCCTGGCAGGAATTGCACTCGCAAGTGGTTTGTTTACAACATTCATCAAACGAAGTTTTTTCAATATAACCTTTTGGGCATGTGGTTTTTGTTTGGTTGCATTCTTTGCAGCGGCATTCGTACTTTGGACAGCATGGTTTGTATTGTTCGTCGATTTCACCAGTGGACACAACTTCCTTGCTTTCTTGGCTGCATTTATTTTTTTCTTGTTCGTAATTCGGACAGTAGGCTTCCAAACTGCTGTTTCTGCAGATACAACTTTCTATAGGTGGGCAACGCTTGTCTTCCCGGTAAATGAGATCTTTTACTTCTCCATATTCAGAGCAGTTGATTTTGGGAGGATTGAGATTGCATGCTGCCAAGGAAAAAATTTTAGCTTTAAAAATCGTTTTCAAATTAAAATTGGCTAACCCCTTGCGCAGTGAACGTATTGCTTTACGCCCGTTCAGGCCTGTTCAGTTTCATAGCTGACGATAGTTGGGTAATTTGTTGTGCTGCTGGGAATGCAGCTTTTATATATTTCAAAAACAAACTGATGGTTTTGAATATCCGGATTTTGGCACACAATTAAAAGAATCTGTTAATAGAAAACGAAGCATGGGTTCATAGAAAAGTTTTTCAAGTTTGAATACCTAGGTTTGTTATAGTAAATCCTAGACCTCCTGCCCTCTGCTTGTTTAATGTGCTGTTTGTTGGAAAACTAATGGGATCCTTTTTTGTTGTTTTGCAATTACCTTGTCTAATACAAAGCAAATCAGAAATACAACAATTTAAGTGCAATTTGTTGTGATAGCAGTTGCGTTTGATGCAGGAAAAATAGGCAGAACACGTATACCAGCTTAAAATTTTTGTGTGCACAAAACAATAGCATATACACAACCCAGCTTGCCAATTGCTTTTGTAATAACCAGGGGTATTTGTATATAGAGCAACTTCATGTAACCACTGAGCCGCTTAAGCGATACAGTGGCTTTAACATGCTTCACTAGAGCTGGAAGATTTGGTTCGATTCGTGTCCAGGTCGTACTGAAGGTTTAAAGACATTTCTTGTGCCTTATATAATAAACCAACAATAACACAATATTTAAAGCGTTCGGGTGCATAAAGCGCTACATGCTTTTGGTCTGACCGGTTGAAATGGTCCAAATCATAAAGTCAAATCAGCATATGCGTTTCAGCGTTTCATTAGCACAAGCAATCCATTCATTTTACACAAGCAAGCAATCCATCCATCACTCCATACCGAGGCTACTATCAAATATTCCCACCCAACAACATGAGTAAAAAAATTGCTACCTATCCAGTACAGTGGTAATTTGGTTAGTAATAAAACATTTTGGCTTACAAAGGCAAAAGTGTATACTTACTACAATTGTATCTCGGACAACACGATCTAAGCTTCTCCACCTCTATGGCAATTTCCCAATTTTCCAAACAATTTGCTTTCTCGAATTCAAGTTCTGTGGCGCAGTCGCTTGTGCCGTTGTCCAAGATTTCAGTTATGTGGCACCCACCGTCATCATACGTTTTGTTGGTGCAAGTCTTCTTCACATTGCAGCCGTTTTCGATATCGTACCATATTTCCCCAGGCTGAATAGAAAGGTAAATTGGACAAGCGTTAGGATTTTGACTATTTTTTCCTATATCAACTGCAAAAGAGAGCTTAATTTGCTGCCACACAAATGAGGTAACGTCCTTGTGAAGCCTGATGCAACACGCAGGAACATATTTTTGAATTACACATGAACGGAAGTCATCAAGCAAAAAAATATCGCCCAAGGCGAAAATTTTTTAAGATATTGTTCGCTGTGCTTTGCGCGGTGATATAAAATTAGGCAAACGCGTTAAAACACGTCTTTCTTGGAGTTTTGTTACATTAAAAATGCTGTCATGCAACTTAATGCATGGCAATTGACAATAGAATATACGATCACCAGGGGACGTAGTTCTCCTGAGAACAAATATTAATTACTTAACTATTATATTCACGAAATCAGTGGCTTGCAGAAGGGAAGGAGCAAACAAGGCAATGGAGCCGGGCATCCAAGGCAGGGGTGCATCCAAAGAGTAAAATCATAAAAATTAAAAATGTTGTAAATAGATGATTTTTCGTATTTTAAGACTATTAATACATGCTCCATACATTTAATTTTACAAAACTTGTGTTTTTGTGAACACGTGTTTTGATATATGTCAAATGCCACTTTTTCTCACATTCCTCAATATTAGAATTGGTAGGGGGTATAAAATCCAGCAGCCCGCTGGGCGTTACCAGACCTCTGCACGCCCCTACGCGATGTAGAGGTAGCAAGTTTTATAGCTATAACTTAAACAGGAACTTGGCAAAATAATAATTGTTCTGAGCTAAGTGTTTTGCTAAGGTTTTGGTTTCTTTAAATTCCTGTAAATAAGTTAATTTCACAGAATGAAGAAACCTCGTTGCAAGCGAAAATTGCCGAATAATTAAAACCAGCAAAGGTAGCGTTTGCGGATTTCGTAGCACATGATCTTTGCCGTATTCAGGTTTATCGACTGTGCAGTCAGACCCGACGAAAGTAATGTCCAGCAAAATTTAGCCTTGGGACACGAAATGTGGGGCACAATAGCATACGATGAATAATGCTTATACCTCTTTGTAGGAACCATTTGACAAACGGCATGAATAGCAATAAAGTCTGGGACAGCACCGGCCATCCTCATGAATATACATGTAACCTTCCGGAGTTGGCATTTCTCGCGTGCAGTTGTCCGCATGGCATTCATAAGTTGGGCAGCAATTATCGCAAGCGCCACCTTGCGACGAATTTTTGCTCTTGACTTCAAACACGTGCGAACAATTTCCGCAATCGGGTGGTGGGGAACAAAGACGCGTGTTGCATTCGCACTGATTAAATTGCGGACATCCGCATATTGCTTCCTCGGTTAGAACTGGTAAAACAAATACAAGTTTTTCTTGCTTGGACGCTGGACACAAAGTCATGAATCTGAGCTTTACGGTACATATATCATGATTTTTGACACAATTATTTGCTTGTTGTCGGCATAATGGCGAGAGTTGCTTTGGAAACTTTGTAACCAACAGTATAGTAATTTCCCGAATAAAAGATGCCCTTCTGAGGTGAGGTCTTTTTTCAAGCAAGTTATACCAAACTGAAGTAGAGTGCTCAGTAACCACATACAAACAGATCTATAACAGAATTAACGAATGTTCTACATGTGAATCAAGAAAAAGGATAAGCCTGCCTTATTTTACAGTTGTTTAATTTTATTTTGAAAAAATGATTGAAAAACAAGCAATAACAAAATTACGGTAAATCAACAGGTTCGCTTTTTCGTTTTCAAGTTTTATTCATGTGAACTGGACGTAAACGACATTTCTGGAGTATTGTTGAACTACAGTATAGTATTACCATATTTTTTTAAAATGAACTTTATTAAAGCTTAATTCTAGGACTTTCACTTAATAAAATTCCGTTCTTAGTTTCGGTAAAATTAAGTTCTTTACGTTTTATGGATAGGTTACTTTATCAAATTTAAAACATGTGAAGACGGTTTGTAAACGTCTCACCCATTTAAGTGCTCCTAGGATTAAATGAGAAGATTTGCTTCAAGTTTTTGACTGTAGGACTTAGAACTAGCGTACGCGAAATCGCATTGCAGGATCCGGACCACTGCAATGCAACCACGCGAGGAACGTGTAAAACATAGCCTAGAAGTAAATTTACGTGATCTCCAGAACTCATGACCGGGAGTTTTGCAAAAAGTAAGGGTGTTAGCATTAAAAACATGCGTATCTTTACACCTGAAGGCTTGGGTTTAGGAGACGAAAGAGGTAAATCAAGATTAATATATTCTTGTCCAAACTTGTACAAAAATATTGGTAAATTTAAATTTGTGAACAAGTCCTACATTTTTACGTCTTATAGAAAACATAATCACTTTAACTAACTTAACGGCAGAATTTTTAAAGTAATTCAAAGACATTAGATACGCAGAGATTAGCATAGGAGACGTAATCCTACAAATCACAGAATTCGATCACGACGCAAATTGATCACGGGTTCTTGAAAAGGGCCAGAAAAGGAAAATGTTCATGTTTTTCCTATTACTTCGCTTTTGCATTAGTCTTCAGGTCTGCTGACACCGTTTCATTTTTGTGTTTTCTTTTTGTATTTGGAACTATATGTCTGCTAAAACCATTCAAAAATTGTCTCCGTATCTTCTAAGTTCGCTTTTGTTAGTGTAAGAAGTCAAAGTTGCTTTTTCTCACATAAAATTGCTATCTCCTGAAACTGAGTAGACTGCCGCACCAAACAGACGTAGTCCAACACTGTATTTAAATCTTGCTCGTGATTGATCGCAAATAGGGATTTTTTTGTAAACTAGTTTGATGCAGTTTACCCCAAATGCTCTCAGACATACCATGCGAAACCACAGTGCAATGCTTCTTGTATGCTGGGAGAGTGGTTTCCTCTTGAAGACTTGAAAACTCTAATATTACAAAACACCGGTGCGATGGTTGCGTGTTTCCATAGTTACAACCGATCAATTCCATAGATTGCTTTTTTCAACATAAATATTCCCACTTACACTAAAATGTCTAGTTGGGAAATAACTGAGTGAAGGATTTCATCTACTGAATCCACACGTTGTTTAAATCAAACCAGTTTCTAAGCACAAGCAAACAATAAAGGTAAGTGTGAAATTTAACAATTAGCCGAGGCTTTTCAAAAAAGTTGTAAAGGGAATGGAACGGTTTCCCGTGGGAATACCTGCTAATTTCCACAGTGAAATTGGGCAAGGTTGGATGTATACCACCACATTTAGCCATAAAAAGACGTGCGCACCTTTTTGTTCATGGTTTTGCTCTAGGCCTACTCCAGAACATTTTTCAATGAAAAAATGAAACAAAGCAGAAATTTTTTTTGTGTATTGCTAATGGATAATTGGAAAATATTAAGACCTGGGTGTTAACAAAGACATTGTCACGCGAAGGTAAGCTGCATGTTAATTTCAAAATAAAAAATGTTTACACGTGCAATAAAAAGGATTGTTTTGGTGTCACCACATTCGTGGTTTGGAATGAAACTGTTCAATTTTCGAAATCTTATTAGTTTCCAATTATCTTAAATACAAAAACAAAAACATCGAAATGCAATGTATGAAAGATTACTTCAAATGTCGCTATTAGCAAAAAATTATGCCATGTGGGTGACGTATTTGCTTTTAATTGATTAACTTACTACATTTAATTTATGATCACCAAAAAAATTGGTAACAGCTCAAAAATAAAACATATCTATAAGGAATTCTCCTCTGAGTCTGCATTCCTTGACTATCTGTGGTAGTTGCTCGAGAGTGTAGACTGCATAGTTTGATTTCTGAAAGTGTTCATTCCTATTTGCAATCAACAGACCTTGCAAAAGCTTTTCATATCTGAACATAATTAACTGCACAATGCACGTTTGCTTTAATGATGACGTTCACAAACTGCACTTTTGGTAAATGTTAATTCATGTCAATTCAAAATGGGAAGTTTTTCGCCCTTACCTTCATTACTTTATGGAGAAATGGACATTTTTGCATTCTGCTCAACACATTACACACATTTTTGAACTTTATTTCACATTTTACTGTTTATCATCCTGTCAGTGTCTCATGTACATGCCATCAAGCACAAAATGATTAAACATGCTAAAAATGTCGGGGAATGCCCCCCTGGGCCCCCCCCAGATGCGCCCATGACGCATACACAATCAGCTTTCCAGATATGAAGATCATTAGTTTAATTTTAATTTTTTCTTACCATACAAGGTTCAGTTGTTTTTTATTTGTTCATAGCTATATTTTAAGTACGTTGATGTGCTGTACTTTTCATTAAGATTATTTACTAATTACGCAGTACGATTCACGTAAATTTATAAATGAACTTGAAAATCTATGTAAAACTCTTCACTCACCTGTTTCACAACCCGTCGTCCCAGTACAGTTGGATTGAACAGGCGGACACTCTGGACAAATGCAGTACTCTTGTGGACAAGTTTTATTCGTTCGTTCAAGGATTTGTGGGTACGGGCAAACGAGACCTTTTTTTCGTACAGGGCAAGTGCAGTTTCTCCGCGGACAACACGAATCCTTATATTCGGGAATATCCACCAGCACTTGTTCATCTGGACACACTGGATCAGGTGGACAACTGCAACCTAACAAGCACAGATACTGATGAAATGAAACATATATATTTTCACTTTACAATCGTTGGCTAAATGGCAGTCTTGACCCTGAATGAACTTTCAGACAATAACAAGTGCTTCATCCTTTAAACCCAACTCTACAGTTCAGCAAATTCACACCTGAAAGTCACTGATTTTGAAGCGTTTATTCCTGGTGCAACCAGATGTCTGGGCAGGATTTACAGTTCTGGCCGCACAAAGACTTTAAAAAACAAACAAGCAGGTAACTCTGGAATGGATGCTGCAAATTGCGTAATCAATGCATCTCGAAAAACCTTTCGAAAAAAACTCATGCGTGCCTGAAAATTCTGCCGCCCCAGGCTGTATCTTCGAAAGCCTATATGGTAAGTCCGGGCCTGCATATGGTGTTGTGTGCCAGAATGAATGCATAAAACAAACGATATATTGAAGTGGTCCTAGATATATGTCTCAAAGATTAAAGTTGAAAAGCAGTAGGAAGTCGAAAAGACACTAAATCTGTTCCCAATAGTGAGATGATGTTAGAGTCATAGACGGGTTCTAGTTAATTAAAATATTCCACTGCTGGGGCCAGTAGAGAAAACGTAACGAGTCGCTGTGATATGCAGTGCATATTAACAAAATACTCGTAAAAATAAGACTATAAGAGCGGGCAAGAGAGTTTCATGCGCCAATTATACGATCCTAGTTGAAATATTCGATTTTTATTTTTTAATGTACTTTAGAATGATCCGCCCATATGTTTTTGGAAAGATCGGTGAACGTCATATTCATGAATTACAATATATTAGTGCTTGGAATTCGTTCGAGTTGATTACCGCACAACTAAATTTAGGCAAACTATTTATTCAACAGCAAGGATTTCACAAAATCACAGATGGGTTTGTCGCCTATAATTTGGCACGCTTGGCTTTATTTCGATATTATAATTGCCTTTTGGTTTGTTCAGTACTTCTTCAAATTTATTAAATTTCATTTTTGCGTCACTGCTTTTACGAAAGCCTAATTTAAGTGATGAGCTTGGATGATATCTTTGAAAGTCCATAAATTTGTCTGATAAGTTTTCAGCTAGAGGCCTAGGGATGTTGTTCAGTAATTTTAGGCAGAGTCGGTTGGCATGTGAGTGGTACTAATTTTGTGCGAAATGAACAAAATGCTTGTTTCAAGTGTTGGACTGGTTTGCTCCATTGTTCAATATATTTATAATCGATAATATAAATTAATATGCGTTGCACGTATGGCGCAAAGGAGCAGTTTTCTATTACTGGCGAGAATCTAACACTTCCTGGAAAAGATTATCAACCCTGAAGAGTTACTACTACATGAGCTTGTGACTTTCAAAATGTACATACAAACTGAATAAATCGGAGATAATTTCACTAACAAACCAATTACCATTTTCGCACATTTTAGCAACTCTTTTTTTGTGTGTGCTACGACGTCGCTGATGCTTACGATTGATTCAAAGTGAACGTAATTCCTTATGAAGATTCCTTTTTGGATCCTCAAAATACTTTTGCTTTAAAAGCAGCTTGTACTATTTCCATTACAATTTTGGGTTCGAAATGTCACAAATTCAAAAATTTTAACTACGTTTGTGAGATAAATTGTTGGTATTGGTTTGTTTTAGAGATAATACTTGGTACGTTATCGGTGCCATTTTTTTGCTGTTAGCTGAAAAAACTGCCATACTTTCAAGATAGGAATTTGAAATGAAACATATACCATTACCCTGGAAAGTTTCAACCCATTTTTAGAACTTCCTTGGTTGCAATTCTACCGTCGTTGGACACTTCGGAAATGAAGCATTATCAATTAAACACTTTACAACAGCATCAATACGTTGTTGATTCAAAATAAACGTGATTATATCTTAATGGCAGATCACTGGCAGACACGTCAATTTATGAAAATTGATGATTTCACAACCGACTATCTCACAAATGTGCCAACGCTCTTTAATTAAAAGCTAATGATACCGGAATAGCCTTGATATTCTTTGTGACCAGCACTCAAAATCCAGCCTACACCTACAAAAAACTCGACGAAGTTCACAAAGATTAATTATGCTTCTTCGGCTAAAACTGACGAACTTCCTTGTAGTTGGACCTGAGTTTGGATGCTCGATCAACCGCCTGCACTTTTCTTCAGTACATTAATTAATTTGTTTCTCTGAGCAATTTTCCAATATATTTGCTACCCAGCTTACAAGCGGCCATTCGGTCAGCTCAGGGTGGTCCAAGACTGCGAGCACGAATGGCCACATTACAGTTTGAAGAAAAATTTGCGGGCCGTAAAGAAAAGAACTCCATTGCAATTAAAAGACTTGTTTGCTGTTCTAATAGACTTAATTTTTGCTGCACGCCCAACGCAAGTTTTGATTCTAGGGTAAATTTTATGTTCTCCGTTTATTTCGTTGCGACTCAAAGTCGAGATTTTCTGCTAGAAAAAAAATGCACAACACACCAACAAAATAGCAAAACAATTTTTGTTTCTTGGTTTTCGTTATATAGTCATTGTCTGCTTTAATTTTCGAAGTCAGCCGACGCAAACAGGCATACAGGTTTCATCAGCCATTCGTTTTCGTGTGTCGCTTTTCAATGGCTTCATAATTAAGAAAGCACTTTCGCATATTACGAACATGGAGCACATCTTCAGTGCAAAGTTTCTTAAGCGGGGCATTTGCCCGGTTGCCCCCCTCTGGTTACCCTCCAATTATTTCAAAATTACTTTCCTAGAATTTCCGTGGTATTTGGTGTTTGGTGCTGTAATGCCTCTTTAAATAAAAACTCTTTTGGAACGGATATTACTTGCAATCTCACAAGACACTGTGGTTTGCTCCCAGTTAAAATTGAACTTTCTGTTTTTCTCTGACACTTCTCTTTTTACACTCATTGATTGTTAAATTACTATACATGACTAAAATATTACTTTATAACTTCCACAATGCACATCTTCTAATCTAACTCGAACATTAATTACAGAATCTACGCTTGCAACAAAAATAAACGCATGCTTTGTGGTCACAGAGTACTGTAACGTTAACATAGTCTAGAGGTTAGTTATTGTAACGTCATAAATTGTAAAAATATATTGCTACCCCATAATACTTGCATATAGTGACCTGCACTTCAATGATGTGTGACTTGCAAATGGTGTGTGGCCAATACAATGCATTTATGACTTTGTGTATTATACGGCATACAGAAAAGGTTCGCGGGCCGCGTGCCAGTGTTTGGATCACGCTGGGTCAGCTCACTGCACCCGCTTCAGCATGAGTAAGACAACAAAAATTGTCTGATTCATCTTTTTTTTAATGTAGTAAACAATTTAATGAAGTACTGTATTAGTCCCTCAAACATACATTGCACAAAAGCCTCACAGCATGTTTCTCCATAAATCAGGCTGCAGTTTATTTAAACTGGAATATTAATTTAGGTTTCAAAAAACTGCACGTGGCCCGATGTTTGCGGAAGGTTTCTGTGAGCCGTTTTGTGAAATTATTGATAAGGAGCATTTATCGCCACAGCACATACGACAGAACAGCTCTCTGATGGTCAGGTAGATTCTGATGGAACTCACCACAACGTAGCATAACGAAACATCTAAAATTTACATTGGTTCAAAAACAATTTTGGTTCAGGCATTAAGTGAAGTATTGCTTCATCCTCATTGCACACACAGAACAGATGGGAAATACTTACATTTCGGTTCAACGCACTCGTCTGATCCGATGTGCTTCCTCACCAGACCTGGTTTGCAGAAACAACCACTCACAGGTTTTTCATTGTAACATTCATCACCGTAAGTGTCACAAGTCCTTTCAGCATCACAGGTTCTGTTACACACTCGGTATTCAAGGCCACCCGGACAAATTGGCTCTGGAATATCAGAACACAATGCTTTCACGAATTCTGCCAGTGACAATCCAAGAAACGTTTAATTTTTAACTGTCAACTTACTTGAGCAGTTCAAAGCATCTACCCAGTCAACGCAAGCACCGTTTTCTTGACAAAACTCTGCGTAAGCCTTGACTGCTGAAGAGTTGCAAGCATCGCACTAAAAAATGAAAATGTAAACAAACACAAATTTTAGTGCTTGTACGCAAACATGGTGGAAAAACACAACATCGCGCTGTGTAAAACACAAGGGGCTTCTATGCAAGTTTGTTCTCAAAAATGTGATTCTCTTTGACTTACGTCTCCCAATATCTTGGCATCATCTTGACAGGCCTTAATAAAATGTGAAGCATTCATGCGACGGTTGCATTCGGAAAAGATGGATCCTTGAAGTTCTTCGCACTTATCTCCGTTTTCACACACGTGGCAGTAATCAGGCAAGGGTGTCCTACACAACACTCCAGTTGAATGTTCGGGCTAAATTCAGTATCTTTAAATTTGTGACAGCTTTGGCATCAACTTAGCCTGGAACAAAATCGAGGTTTACATAAAGTACAAAACTTAGATGTTCTTCTTATTTTTTTAATTATGTGTATTGTCCACATTTTCTATTTTCAAGCAAAATATAGCCCATGTAGTATATAAACTTTGTAACATTTTAAGAATTTAATTAATTAATTTGGTGGATATATTTCCTTCAAGAAAATCACAAGATGTAGAACTCCAAGAAGCAATGGAGAATATATCCTGTAGCCTATTACTTTCGTGATTTTCAGAATATCCCCGAGTCACTGTGATGCATGCGTCTGCATTGAGTACAGTGATAAGCCTTTTTTCTATGTTGGAACGGGAGTTGAAACTTATCAACCTGTTCCCCGAATTTTATCCAGCAATGCATAATTTCAAGCAGACAGCACCAATACACTGTGCCCTCGACCTTTTTGTAATCGAAAACCAGACAGAGCTGAGAATTTTACTGCGGCTCAGGAGTACCCTATGACGCTCTCACAGGCGAAAATGCTTCCATGGGAAGAATTTACCAATCACACACCCTGAAAGCGAGTGTTCAGACCACTAGTACGCATTTTGTAATTTCGCGGCCCTGCACCGATTGATCCCTGGTCTGGTACCGGTCAGCAGCCAAGGGTTGGGGACCACTGGTCTATTGCAGAACTATACAGTAGTTCCTAACCTGAGTTCGATCGAACACCAGGGACTCGGTGAGTCAGTCTCTGGGGTCCGTCGCAGGTCCGATGCATGGTACATATTATGCGTGAACAGAATGTACGCATATGTTTTTAAGGAAATGTTTTAATTTTTTTGATCACAAAGGGTTCGCTGAATGCATGGATCAAACTTGCGGGGCTCAGTACCTTCAACAAGGTTAAGAACCACAGATCTATAAAAAATACCGACTGAAAACAATGAGTTTTTGATTTGAATTAAAGTGACACACGTTTATTATTTCAATTTTAACGCTTATTTCAAATTTTCCTTATGTTTTGCTTTGGTATCATTCACAGAATTGCGTGCTCTCACATTGAACAGTCAGCACAACGCCGATCGCTGCGAGGATAGCATTCACATTCTTCATCAGTTCCGCTGACTCGCCAGCTGGCACCGAAATCTCGCGTTGAGTCAATCAAGGTTCCGTCTTTTCCTTCGAAATCGTCGTCCTGATTGTTGGAGCAAGTACCTGCGATTCATAAGTGCGAAATGGTGACTATGACTCCCCGTGTTGGGTTATTGTCACATGATTTATTTCCTGCCGTCAAGGAAAACAGATCATTTTCGAAATGCGGTTCGTACCGTCGGTGATGCGAAAAGACTTATCTCAAAGTGACAACAATTACAGGCTCCAGCTTTGCAACAGGCTGTTTGAGGAATCTCCTGCCTGTTTCTGCTCCCATCTTCTGGCAATGATTCAAGGTTGCACCCATCATTCAACAATAATAGTTAAGTCACAGCAGTGACCCACATCAAGCGAAAAGTATTTTAAGCTCAGTGTATTTAAAGTTGCTGATAAGTTTCCTTAAATGTTAAAACGATTGCAATGCCCAATTGAGAGCTGATTGAACAGGAATTGCGTCTTGTTGAATTTGTTTGAATATTTGATTTGCGTTTTTTTGGATTATCCAAAAAAAACTTCAGTTGTGTTTTGAAACTTCTAAGAGTAAATAAAGTATTCTTTTCCGGACACTCCACATCAATTAATTTTTTTTCATTGCTGCAGATTTTGTAGACACACTTTTACAAAAAACTTACCATGAGCATAAATGTAGATTCAACGTGCTACACTTTAAACAGTGGTTCGGTTGTAGTTTTTATTTCTATCCACAATAACGCGGCAAACGCTAAATCGCAATCTATGTCCGAGTGCGCAAATGAATACACTAACAATTACACAGCACTGTAGCAAAGAAACAACAACAAAATACGAAACTTTACCGCAAAGGCCCACTGTTTTGTTGAACATGTTTGAAGCCGGGATGGAGATAACTGTATACGGTAAGCCAATTCCGTAATAACGAAGTTCAAGGCCTATTACTGGTATAGTCAAGAAAATTTGTCTTCCTTCCGACTTTATGTGAATGCCATATTGAAACCAAGGCAAACTTTGCAATGTAGCCTCATTGACTTTGACCTTAAGGCATAAAAAGTGTCAGCCATGCAGAATGTATTAGAGTACGTAGCACAGGGCAAGCATTGTTGCGATCGGAAATCCCAAGCAGCATATGCGCAAAGCTTCGCACTGT
>JGI24159J19872_10007305_pt1 | contig 14476 bp, 14 predicted proteins | sample Ectturendosymbi4_FD_19872 | JGI IMG/M metagenome (IMG submission 19872) | reverse complement strand
TGAAAGTGGTCTGTTTTCAACAGGTCTGTTATGAATGGGTCTGTTGTGAACGTGGTCTGTTTTGAATGGTCTGTTATGAATGGTCTGTTATGAACGGGTTTGTTTTGAATGGGAACCAGTCAGGATACCTTCCGGGTGAATGGTTCGACCTCCGTGACACTCACCCAACCACCAAGGTGATATGGGTCTTTTTACCAGACCACTCTGGAGTCACCTGCAATGAGACCGCTGACATGTTGGCTTCGAGCTGCTCCAGCTTCACTCCACTCAACTTGTTCCCTTCTGACCTAAAGCTGATAGGAACAAAGTCATGGAAAGATCAGCTCACCACATCAATCCAATCTTGGGAAGAAAGACGCCGCCTCATCTTCCTTGGTATCGCACTTGGATCATCACTCTTCAGCACCAGGGCAGGACGTGCCAAAGCAATCCACAACCAACTGCTCACTGGCAACATCTCCTACTCCACTCTTTTGATGCTTTTGGAGGGGCGTGTTGACGGCGAGAGGATCAGTGCAGCAGCACATCCTCAGTGAACCCTCTTCGCCAAAGCAAAGCAAAGCTTTTTTGCACAACCCGGATAGTGGGATTGATGCTTCTTTCTTTAAATTAGCAGTCCAATATTCAATTATGTGAAACGGCAAACGTTTTTGAACACATGATTGAAACGCTACGTTTGTTAGTGGCGTTAAATGTATTTTAGGGCAATATGCTTTTAGGCCAAGTGTGAATCCATCATGAGATTATGGGATCGTTTTTCACGACAGCGAGAAAAACTACATAAAATGGGAGTAATGTCACAGCAAATCCCTTTCATTTATGTTTTGTTTTTGAATTGCCTCTTCATCAATTAATATGTTTTCAATGTACACATAACTGCACAAGCTTCGTCTGGAACGTGTTTGTCATTTATCTACTTACTTGACTCCGGTCGTGGGGCTTGAGGTGCCACTTGTTAGTGTAGTATGACGATCCGTTCTGCTTTTAGCCGGGCCGGAAATCGTTTCAGACATTGTTTTTTATGTACAGGTAGTCAAAACAGTGTCAAACACTAGCGCCAGTTGCGATTCTAAGGGGGGGATGGGTGGGCCGTGGACCCCCATATTTTTTGTTGGCCCCTTGTATGATCCCACCAACTTTTTTCTTAATTTCCCGTTTAAGTTCGTTTGGTTAACATATACAATGCAAAAGATAACTTGCGGGCAGCAACTTTTTAAACGATAATTTAGAAACCCTCTAGCCTGCATTCAATATTGCCCAAATGCATGATAAGCTGTGGTGTTGTTTTTGACAATCGGGTAACTGCTCTTGGGTAGAAGTTTCCAAACATTTTGCCAGTGAGCCACATAAACTATTGCACAAGAGTTCGAAACCTGTACATCTTACGTAATGTGATTGTTTCAGGATATGCTACATTCTGCCAAATCAAGTTTTCCTAAATATATTCATTGATCAAAATTGACAAAATATCTTTGCGGCCAGATAAAAATGGCTTCACAGGTCAAATTGAATGGTTTCGTGAGCAAGATTTGGCCTGCGAGCTGTAGTTTGGAGACTCCTGCTTTAGGCCATATCTTTTAAATAGGCTACTTTCTGTAGATACAAAGAATTATATGGGATACCAAAACTGCTTTCAGTTTTGTGTAGCTTGTGAAAAATGAAGCCCATTTTTTGGTAGCCCTTTCAAACGTTTTCTGAAGTAATATTATGATGCGCTTTCAACCTGTGGTTATTCCCTGAAAGTTTGCACAGTTCGACTAACAAAAGTAACCACTTTATTGGCCTAAAACGTAACTATTTTTGTGTGATACCCAACGATTTTTGCAGACAATCTTGGGTATTTACACAATTGAATACCATTTTGGCGTCTCCCCCAGGGACACCGGAACATCGGTAGGGCAGGGGAGCAGGAAAAAGTTGAGGGCAATGGAGTCTTATGAAAAACAAAAAAACGTTACCAATCATGCTTCCTACTGAAATAATAAAAGAAACTATACTCAAAATAATAACCTCAAAAGTAATGAAAGAAACTATACTAAAATTTGTTNCAACTCGATCTTGATAAACCGTAAACTTACCTATGATGTTGTTATGAAAAAGACACTTTTGCCCCCGTTCCCGTTGTCCCTGTTTTGAAAGGTCAGCAGGACAATGCCACCCCTCTCCAGCGTCCCTGCTTGCCGCTATCAGCAGTCACTGTATCGCTGCATTACCCGGTACCTGCCCAGATGTCTGCGTTCAACAGACACATGCGGCAAAACGCCAATATTGTAACTTGAAGTGAACATTAGAAGATTTGTTGCCGTGTTATTGTTACACATTAGAGACCAACAGCAAAACAATCCACTTGCAAATTTCGCAACCTGCCCTAGAGATTCCAGTTGAAAAAAGCCAAACAGTGCTAAAAAGAGGCCACAAAAAATCCAAACCAATTCATTAAACGCCAGAAAAAAGCCAGACTTTATTTGTGGTATTGCCTTTCCTTTGTCACAGAGAAACATATGAATTACAAGAAATAAAAATATTTTTTTCAAAATAAAGATTAAGTCTATTTTGGCATTGTATTGAAGCTCATTACTAATGTTTCTCTAACTATTATTGGTTTGTGACTGTGAGATTGTGCACTTTGGGTACAATAGTGCCACAGTTTGCATACTGATCCAACGGCACCTTTCTGCACCCATGCGTAAGTCACCCCCATTCACCCCTGTACTTAGGACCAGCATCATAAGAACCCTTGTACTTCTTCGACATCATGGTCGCTTTTATGTTGTGGAGACACAGACCTGTCTGCAAGCGTCGAGCCTGCTTAGTGCTTTCAACACAATACACACTACACAGTGCACACATTTCCCGTGATTACGCGAAAACTTTATTTCGAAACTGACATCCCTCAAATATTACTTAAATCAGAACGTACTGTAGGTGTCGGGTCAGTCTAACATAGCATTTATCTAAAAAGTTTCGTGTTGCCGAAAAAAATGGAACAGTAATATTTTCCTTCAGAGGTAAATTTTTCAACGTAAAAAAGCCAAAATGCCAACCAGCTTCAGATGATGCCAAAAGGCCAAATAAAATTTTATACGCCAACCAATTTGAAACGAGGCCAGATTTCTGAAATTTGGCCTAAAAAAGGTCAATCTGGTAACCCTGACCAACCCCTGCACCCAAAGGAGCGGGCACGAGTGATCTGCAATCTCATCACTGCATGACACCAGAACAGTGAACCTAGCTCTGGTGCAGTGTGAGTGTCGTACCGGATAATAAACTGTCATTGCAAGAAATAAATGAAATAATCGGAATTGAGCTGCTGACGTCAAGTTTTCCAGAAAATTTTGGTTCTTAGTCGCAATTTCCAGGCAGGGCTAAACGCCCATTGTTTTGACGTACCTCGAGTTCAAAACTGTTTGCTTGAGTTCAGTGTAAAAGCGCACCCATAATAGTCATTCTTTTCGNATTTACATGTTCAGCAACAATGCTGATCTCAAAACTAATAACAGAAATTATAGAANACCATCCTGAACTTCTTGTGGGCGCGAATAGCTGCAATGAATTCGTTTCAGGTCGATCTTGATAAATCATGAAATTACTTATGATACGGTTATGTAAGGGCACCTATGCCCCCTCTTTCAAAGGGCAGGGGGTCAAAGTCCCTGTAATACACCCCCGTTCCGGCGTCCCTGGTCTCCCCTCAAACGCCTGGCCTGGATCCGCCACCGAGCAACACACCATTCATATGCCGTGTTTGGAAGATTCAAAGAAGTTTTTGTCTTCCAAAGTCACTTCCTAAAACACGAGCAAAACGGCCACAAATGGCTTTCGCGAGTTCGATCCTTTCAATGTAGGGCTTCGCATACTTCGTCTTGGGTCGACTCCACTTCCTCTTCTTGAAACATAGTAAATATTCCCTTAATGCAAGTGGTATTGCTTTTATTAATTTGCACTAGCAAGATTTTCCCTAGAGCTTCCACAGAAGTTGGCTTGCCGTAAGTGTGCGCTGAAAGTTATCAATACTCAGAGCATAAAAACTATTTACGTTATGCCCATGACTGTTTGAAGGGCGCTACGAGATGTCTATGTCTGCGAGGGGGTGTGACGTGTCGATTTGCGCCTGTACCTGACTGTGAGCAATAATAGTAACTTTTTTTGTAATTTCAGTAATTCCTTGTATTGATCCTTGCCTTACGGACTAACTCACTGGACCTTTCTTTTGTCTGATCGAACGACTTCGTAGCCCGTAGCCACGGGGGGGCAGGCCCCCGCAATTTCTTGCGATCCTCCCAGAATTATTTTAATTATATTTAAACGTAGAAATACATCTTGGGCACCAAAGTACATTTTACCCCAAACCTTATAACATGCTACGGGCCTGCTGATATGACGAGAACGCAATGACCTGTGCTACCAGGTTTTCGTACTGATGAACAATTAGAAGTTTTCGATACAACTCCTTTGCAACTAACTACAATTAATATTGACTTAATCCATTTTTTTTCCATAAGACTTGTGGAAAAAACAATTGTAAATATTCTTGTCACATAATTGAAAAGTATTAACACCTATTTGGAAATGGAAGAAAATTGAAATTGCAATTCAAGAAATAAACAAAACGGTAGTGAAAAAAATCTTTATTTCACCAAAACCGATGTCGCAGAAGAAGCGGCCCTCAAATGATCACTTGCATGTCGTCATTTCAACGTCTTTCATTTTGATTTCTGTGGAATTTGTTCTGTATCACCAACAACAACCGAACCCAGGAACAAGTTAACACTGGTCTCAGTGAACTCGTAGTCAATTTCGTGGCGCTCGCTCAAGTGGAAAAACAGATTCTACGGAATAGGGAAGAAGTCTGTTCTCCTTTAGTCTCGTTCAAATGATACTTAATTTTAGTATTGTAAGTTTATTACTGTTCAAATGATAGTTAGCTTTAGTCTCGTTCAAATGGTATTTCAAATGATACTTAGTGTCTCCCACCTGCAGTTTGAGAAAACATGGCAACGTGAACACCGAACGATTTCACTTTTGATTTTCCCGAACGAGTACTTTTCCGCGACACACACAAGAAATAGCGCAACAGCGGTAGCTGGGTGGGGGGGACAGTTCGCGCACGCGCACGGCCACGGAGATCAAGAGAAAAGGAGAGATCAATAAGAAAATAGCCAACCGGACATAGCATTCCCATCTACGCGGAAAGCATCAACAGACGAATCGACGGGGAGTTCCTCCTTTGGAATAAACACATACGCGCGCGCACACGCACAAACCGCGGTATAACATATCGCTATGACTAACAATACTTACTGTGACGTCACAAAAACGTATGCTTTGGCTGCATACTGAATTCAAGATCGTTTTTTTGGCTCTGAAACACGGCTTACGGCCTTCTCGTAGGACCCAGGCACGGGCGCCGTCACGTCGATGACGTCACGTTGATGACGTGCGAAAGCCGTGCCTGCCTTGCGCTGGCGTTTGATGTTGAGCAAAAAATTCGAGGCCAATGACGAGTAAACATTTTCCCGCTTGTAAGAAACCACATGTTTTATGCAAAACAGATTTCGAACAGTTGCAAAACGTCAACTCCCTAGCAACAGCGTCCTGGGCACAGCGCGACACTCCCCAGGTATAAAAGCATTCTGGAACACGGGAGCCGCGCTGTGGCGAGTTTGTCGGTCGAGTTGAGGTTTCGTAAAAATTGCTTCCTCGAGAGACAGTTCGTGCGACTTCGACGAAAATACGTCGACCCGACGTCGAGGTGACGTGGGCGATGACGTCTAGTGGACGGCTTGCAACATGGACGGTGTGAGTGGACGACGTAAAAGCGTGTTAAGAACCAGACGTATAAAAGCAAAGTCGTACATGTCTAAAAATCGGAACCACATTATGCACGAATTCGATTCCTCCGCGGAATCTCGGATCGAAAACGTCATGTTTCCTGAGGTCATCACCGGAGCGGTGACGTATTGCCGGCGACATCCCTGAGTTACACGCGACTGGGGCTTTCGACCGACGCCGATGCCCGTCACCCTCGGCGACTTGCCCGCCCGGCCGCTAGTCACAGATCGAGTTGCCGCGCGAGATCAGCAGTCACGATGACGTCACGACGAGCCAACGTCACTTGTGCTTGATGCGATTGTAATGCTTCGTTTTTTCACCTGCCCAGGTCTTGCTCTTGATGCGACACGTGCGGAGTTCGCGCGCGTACGCTTCGTCGGTCATGCGTCTGTACGACGACGGGTCGCAGAAATTCTGTAAAAACGAGCAAGTTGATCCGGACCGCTGCTAAGGAACACGGCCGTTGCTAAGCAGCACAGCCGTTGCTAAGCAGCACAGCCGTTGCTAAGAAGCACAGCCGTTGCTAAGAAGTACAGTCGTAGCTAAGAAGCACAGCCGTTGCTAAGCAGCACAGCCGTTGCTAAGCAGCACAGCCGTTGCTAAGCAGCACAGCCGTTGCCAAACAGCACTGCGCGACCTTCCATCAGATTGATGCGAAGTTTGAATTTCTCCGTTGCAAAAAAAACGCGCCGCACGATTACGTGATAAGAGCTGTTGACAGTTGTGGCTGATATTACGGAAATATCTCACGCCAGATTACTTTGGCAAAACGGCTTTTAAAAAACTGTGCTGAGAGAATCTATCGCAGTATCACGTTGACGTTAGTAACGTCATCAATTTGATTACATCTTGACTGGGGTTGGGTATTATCCGGACAACGATTAACTGAGAGCTTTTCTGATAAAACTCTGTCGAGCAACCGGATAAAAAAGTATCGCTACTAATGGGTTACATTTTTTAACGCCCTACAAATCTTCAAACTCCCTTTGAAGCTCGCTATCCAGCCCGCTTCTGTGGAAGCAGAAAGGGCATTCAGAAAAGGCATTTTACGCTTTTTTAGTAAGTTTGGTTATTCTTTGTTTCCAGACACGGGCGACCTTAGTTCTACTTAAATCCCGTAATTATCATTTTCACAGAAGAGTGCTTTCGCGTTGCAAGGTGAAGTCTGCATTGTGCTTCGTAAGAAATGCGTCACAGAAGCAGTAAACGTCAAAAATGCATTATTTTTTCATATATACTCGTCGAGTGCATGTGTGGATATTCACCATCAAATTGTGTCGCGATCTTACAATCAAATATTCGCACAAAATCTCGGAAAATCAATCGTCTGACAATTAGCGACTATTATCCGGTTGACTGAAATACAAATTTACGGACATCCGTGATCCGGAGAGTAAAAATTATCGCTATCCGGACTAACCCTAATCTTGGCACAAGACTGCTTGGCAAGTGTATGAGCTTCTTGGTTTTCGTATTAAATCATTCCGATAGTCGGGCAATGAGCTGTCAGTCAAACATACCTTTCGCGTCATCGCAAACGAGGACTCCATACGCACTTAGCATGTTGCCATAGAAACACATCCCACACACAGGGCACAGCCTCGGAATTACTCATATCTGCTCTCGCACAATGCTTTCATACAACGACGACTCATTTAAAACCGCTAATTTTTTGCTGGGATTTAAAGGATAGATAAAACAGTTTTTTTTAAGGAAAATATTAGGTACCCGGCATGGACATGTAGGGACCCGATATTCTCTGATTCTAGGGACCCGATGATAACTTTCACTGATTCTAGGGACCCGAAGGGACGCGGATGAGATTCCTGAAACACCTTAAAAAAGCTGGATAAAATAATAACGGCGATATTGCTGCTCTCTCTCTCTCTGTAGCTTTTAATTTAAAGCAGATATGAAATCTATTCAAAAGACACGTCTTTCTCACCAAACGTAAATTAAGAAGTGTCGCCAGCTTCCACGCACTGTGACGCAAGCGTCTGACGTCGTCACGTATTCTGACGCATACGCTGACGTCGTCACGCATTCCAACGCGTGCGTTGACGTTCGCTTTTTCAGGAATTCCGCTCAAAGATTTCACCCGAACAAAGAAGTAAATACGAACCCGGTTCTGTCTGCCAGCAAAGAAGTTCTTGTATCCGTCCAGTAGCACGTACAGCTCGGGGTAGTGGAGATGGGGGTAGTGGTTCAGCTCCCTGTCCCGGCTCCGTATCGCTCGGGCCATGCGCGGGCCACGCTCGGAGCTGAACTCGCAGTAAAACACAAGTACGGGGGGTTTGTAACTCCCTTGGGTCTCGCGGGTCCAAAGCGGCTTCGAGTTTTGGAAATATCTGCGGGTAAGAGAAAAATAAACAACGCGCTTGCGAGTTTTTTAACTTCAGTGGTTATCAAGGTAATCGATAATAACAACAATGGAGTAAAGTCACGAATTTTATCAAAGGAAGGCTGAATGGCGAATTTGAACAAAAATCTTTTCTTTACACAACTCTACCAAAAAGTAAGATGACCACGCGCGAAAAGAACTGACTGGAATTTCACCGACCAAGTGTTTAAAACATATAACTTTTATGTTTACATGTTCACGACGCGAGTGGCCAGGGGCCAAATACCCAATTCACGAAGTCCTTATTCCGCAACAGTGGTCATTATTTGCAACAGCAGCAGCACATAACCAAAGGGCATGTATGGCGACCGGCAACACGGACGTCGGGCAGCTGATGGGGGGAAAGCCTTGGCCCGCGGACCTACCGTTTGTACATTTGCTGTTCCTGCCAGACATTATGGGCGCCTCTGATGTGCCCGCCGTCGTACTCGTACGGGTAGCGGCAGTCGATCACCTCGAAGCAGCACTCGTGGCTCTGTACGGTCATCAACTCGATCAGCTGCAAGAAGAGCGGGGGGTGGGGGTGTTGGCAGTAGAACGAGAAACGATTGTGAACGACAATATAACAGCGCAAGCCAGTTCCTCTCGCGAGTTCATTCTTGCCGAAGTTGTCTAGGCGAGCAACCAGGGCAAGGTTTGATAACAATACTCGTTGTCCTCAAAAGTACGTCGGATTTTTTCTTTCGTGGTGAGAGCGATTTCTTACCAAACAAAACCAACAGTGCCGGTTAATTGCTGCACACTCGCTTTTCAGACCACGCGCAAAAGACAAGTCACGAAAAAATAGAAAAAAATCGTTTTTCACGAAAAAAAATAATCGTTTTTTCGAACCTCAAAAGAATCAATTGCAGATACTGCATTTGGCCAAATAGCAAACGGATCATTTTCAGTTGTTAAAATCTTCAATTCCTTACTGTTTCGGGGGTGATGTATTTCAAGTCCTGCTCCTTGCCGCTGACAGTCGGTAGAGAGCACACCCTGCTGAAATCGCCGACCAAGTTCGGGTCGCTGCAACCCAGGTCGACCGCCCGCATCACGTCCAGTTCGTTGAAAGATCGGGATCTGACAACAGGAATCAGTGTGAACATGTGTGGTGCGATTGTGCAATACTGCGGGGGGTCTCCCGAACTACAACCCACAGGTCACACCCGGCCCGCGAGCTTTTGCTAATTAAAAAAACAATAAATTCACGAAAATTCATGATTTGGGCAGATTGTAACATATCCCGAAACATGGGCGTCGGAAATAAGGGGCAAGAGCATTCTGAAATTTGACATTTTCCTTTTAAAGTTTCAGCACAAAAAGGTCGTTTCCTTAGTTTCTAGTGGGTAAAATGAATTTCACCACTTTTGGCCCCCCCACCAGGAAAATATTTTTGGCTACCCCCCAGTAAAAATCCACTATTTCCCCCCTGGAAAAAATCCTTCCGACGACCATGTGCCCAAGCGATCACATTGCGCAAGATGTCCGGCACCCGAACTGTTGTGCAGTACCTTATGTGGCCCTCTAGCACAAGCGTCCGGAGACCCGTGTGCCATAGTGACGTGTGCCACAATGACGTGTGCCACAATGACGACCAGCGGTTACTGGGACTCTCGAAGGCGAGGCAAGGGGGAGCGCAAGTTGCATCCTCCACCGACACGACAACACCGGCACAGGGTATTCTTGCATCAGTTTATTTTAGCCGGTAACAGTTGCCACACACAACCAGGATGGTGTCAGTCCGCGGACCAAGATACTGGGGGGTTCAGCATTTGGGGGGTCAGCGAAAGGAGAAAGAACAATTTACTCAAATAACCACATATGAGGAAAACGCGGTAAATCACTATTGTGACGTGAAAATCTGAAGCGCGGCAAAGTTAAAGCCGGGCTGGGCTTTTCGGGTTCGGCCTGATGTAGGTCAAAAGTTTTGGGGCCGACTTCTAGCACGCAAATAACAGGGTTCCCACCCATTTAAAAAAATCATTTTCCATATTTTTTCAATACCTTTTCAATACTAACTTAAAAAAGTCCAATACCATTAGTTCTCTCATCTTTTGAAATTCTTAATCATGAAACTCAATTTTTTACACACTGCATAGATAATGAAGTGTTTTGCCTTCACTGAAATTCTGTTCAGCTACTTCCAATTGCTTTTCCATTTAGAATTTCCATACTTTTTCAATACTTAATGCATATTTTGGCCAATTTCAATACTTTTTCAAGGTCTTGAAAACCGATTTTTAAATTCAATACTTTTTCAATACTTTCAATACCGCGTGGGAACCCTGAAACAGAAATTTTTCGCAACGACGGGCACGATTGTCGCCAGTTGCTGCTGAAGCAATACAAGTTGATGAAATCTTCGAAAATAAATGATTATTTGTGAATTTTTGAGTCATGTTTGCTTTGCTACGCCACCAATACCCCGCAGTTGCGCGTATTTTCAACCACTCGGTAAAGAAGGCTTTCGGGCCTAAATCGGGTTTCAAAAGAAAGTGTCGGGCTCAGGCCTAGTTTGGGCTTCCAAATGCGGCCCGTTACAACTCAGCACTCTGAGAAAAAACTGGCTTTAAGTAGTTCAACAAAAAAAAAGATTCCAGCGTCTCCGTACCTGTTAAGAAATGACGCACTGGTGTCTTCTTCGTTTTCACAGGACATTTCACAGGAAGTGGCGTCTACTTCCGGCAACGCCTCTTGCATGAGGGCGCTCCGTGCTCTGGGGACGCCTAGCGGCGTGTCGCCTCCGCGTTCTTGCGACCGCTGGAGGGCGAGCTTGGTTCTTCGAGCGGGAACAACCGGCGGAGCGGATGGTGATCGGAAAAGTTCGCGGGGTTTCGGCTGCATGAGAAAATAACGAAACCATTAATAAGTCACACATTCAAACATTCAAGAACCAGATAAAAAAACACGATTTCGAAACGATAATTGGATTGTGTCTGCTTAAGTCTTCGTGTGCAATTGTTTCAGATTTATTCGTGTTTAAACACCGTCGTTTATTCATGTAGTTAAACAATTCCCAGTTTGCGATGATTTTTTTCTAACTGACAATGGCATCACGTAGCAACGAGTGTTGATTTTCAAATCACGCTGCAATACTTCGATTCAAGAACAAATCGGCGAAAAAACAAAACATCGCAGACAGATTTAGACAGAACGAATTTCACGTGAGAGGCAAAAAGATTTTGCAGCAAAAACAAACAAAAACGCGAAATGTCGTAAAGCGAGACAAAAGCCCTGCTAAAATCTAATACTCTCCCTGGTTAAACGTTTAAGACACGTTATCATTATTACATAAAACACAACTATGACAAAACAAAGAGCACAAACATGATCTATAAGGAGAAAGAATTAGTTCAGGCGTCAGCAACCTACAGCACGCGGGCCGGATGCGGCCCGTGCCCCTTTACAGATTTTAGGAACTGCATGGCCCGCCTAGTGGCATTACATATTATGAATCTTCCCTCCTTGCAACTTTTAGTAATGCATGCTTCTGAGAAAATGTTTATGATCAACCGCACTGTGCTATAAATGTGTTGTTTCTCGCGTTTTGGGCTTTCATTAAGAACTGTAAAAACCAGGGGTTAATCTGATTAAAATTCTGTAAATTTCACAGCATCATAAACAGCAAAGGAACGGAATTTTTGGTAGAAAATTAGTGCGGTCCTCCATACTCTGCAGAGTCTGTGCTTGGCCCGCGACGAAGGGAAAGTTTGCCGATCCATGTATTAGTTGGAAAGCCTTGCAAAGGGTGCAGCGTCGTTAACTACGTACCAGGCGCTCATTGGTCGATGCGTCGCAAGCGTCGTCCTTTCTCACAACGGCATCCAATAGCAAAGGGGCTGTGATCAGCCCGTCGAGGCCCGAGGGGGCGGTCGCGCTGTGGGACAAAGCGGAAAGCTTTGTGATGTCACAATGCTGAGCGCGCACGTTCTCGCTGAGCATTTCCTCTAAAAGCTGTTCGTCGTTCTCGCTTCGCTCGAGTTCGGACGACGTCATCATGACGTCATCGTCGCCGTCGCTCTCGTCCGAGTCGTTGCTGCTGCAAAGTCGTGAGTGGGAGAGGGGGGCGTCGTCGTCGCTTCCGAGCTGCGGAGAAAACAGGCGTTTGAGTGCCTTTAAACAAGGTCACAAAGAAGTGGGGGCGATGCGGGCCCGTGGAAACAGGTGTCATTCGAGGCAGTGCCCTCCATCAATTTTTTGCCCCACCCAATTTTGTTGTGCCCAGAAAAAAATATTTGCCCCCCCCGAAAAATGTACTTCCCCCCAAACATTAAAACCTGGCTACGGGCCTGGGGCGACGAGAAGCTTCGTACAATACTCACCATTTGGGCCGGAGCCGAAATGGGCCGAAAACCGGGCTTGAGGTCCGACATCGGCGACGAGGTCATGAAGGCCGCTTCGGCCGACTTGGTCTTGCGTTCGTTTGACCCGAAGGCCATCTTGCGTCGGGTGGACCGGGCCTCGGAGAAGGAATCGCTGCACTTTACGCGCTTCGACGACGCCGCGGTGAGCGAAGTATTGGCGGAATCGAGCGATCGCTTCAGGGGTCGGTTTTGCTGATTGAACATGTCGTCGTCGTCCGCGGACGGGTGGCGGTTGCGATAGAAGGGGAGGGACGACGACGGCCTGGGCGCCGTTCGCGCGCTCAGCGACGCGATGCTTCCCGGCACGGAGCTCTTCTCCGGCGTGGAACCGCCGTCGCGCGGGCTCACGCGCAACTCCGGCTCGTCGCCCGGACCCTGTTGGACCGCGATGAAGGCCGACGACGCGCTGGCCGCGAACTGGGGGAGTACCGGCGATGACGCGATCGTCGGCGACAGCAACAATCCGGACGGACGTCGCACGGAACAAAACGCGGGGCTGCTGGTGGCCGCTGCGGCCAGGCCGTGCATCGGGCCAGGGGGAGAGTCGTTGCTGAGTTGCCTTCTCATGAAGACCTGCTTCTTAGGCTGCAACTGGGGGCTGTTCTCCTTGCCGGACCCGTCGACGTTTGACGCTCTCGTAAAGCGGCATCGCGCCTGAACATAGAATGAAACGACGAACGTTAATATATTTAAATGCGAACCAACGAAGCACTGGCCTCTCGTGTTTAACTCGTTCACAAACCCAATTTTACAAAATCAACTTTTCGTTTGCATTCAACCAAACTCAAACACTGCCTAAAATGTAGAGAGCGTAAAACTGAGAGAAAGAGAGAACAAAACAAAAGCGTGTTCTGAATATCACAACTCGATTTCGGAACTGAACTGGTTCTTCAGCGGACGAGCGAAAAAGCGTCTGAAGCAAAAGCGATGTTCACCTCACAGTGCGTACGAAAATGTCGAGCGCCACTACATCAGTTATGCCAAGGATGGGGAACCTGGGTCCCGTGTGACCATTTAGTATGGCCCACGTCAGAGTTTTCGTTACCCAAAATGCAATACCACATTGCGGCGAAGCGAAACGCCAAGATCAACAAATACTTAGACATGAAGTCCACACAAATTTCTTCCGCTCCTCACAGTTTTCCTTCCTTATTATTGTTAGGATGGTGGCGGTAGAATTTTAAGATGAAATTAGAAATTTTTGCGTCCAGTCCGTGAAATACACAATCGATGCGGCTCGAGTTGGTAAAAAACTCTCCCGTCCCTGAGTTAAGCCTATCACTACAAGGTCTCAGTTAAAGAACACAAGCAAATGTTTCCCGAATGGAAGCGATATTTGATAACGATATCTAAAACGACTAACGATGCCATGAAATTTCGCCAGCACACGAGAAATAAAAACTACCTTAATAGTTGGCATCGACTTAAACGATACCAATTTCTTAAAAGCTTTGCTGCCAGATGCTGTGTGAAGAGGATCGCAGACGTTCTCATCCCGATCGCGGAGGGGGAGGCGAACGGCCGCTTCACTGAAACGTCCGATCATGGGGGAAGCGCCGTCGTAACCCTCTGCAAAAGCAGCAAATGTAAGCGCCGATGCATTATCTGCAACGAAATTTGCTTTGCAAACTAAAAGCTTATCTTTCCTTTCTGCATACGACATCAAATTCTGAGGCACTGTCGAAATAAAACATGCAGCAGTACATGCAAGTAACGATGAGTAAGAATAGAGCTGACTTCAAAATTGTTCCACTAACTCCACCAAAAAGTGCTTTCAAAATTGTTCCACTAAGACAGGACTCGTTTATGACCCTGACGCAGCAATTGCGTTACCTGAACCTTACTAGAAACAGCTTTCACATCTTTTTTCCTGCGAAAGATATCGTGAGTAACGGGC